>Ga0068855_100001437_pt1 | contig 29647 bp, 23 predicted proteins | sample KBSCornC52_FD_66592 | JGI IMG/M metagenome (GOLD analysis project Ga0068855, IMG submission 66592) | Corn rhizosphere microbial communities from Kellogg Biological Station, Michigan, USA - KBS Corn C5-2 | ecosystem: Host-associated > Plants > Roots > Rhizosphere > Soil ... | reverse complement strand
ACCGCTCCCATCGCTCCGTAGTTCAGCGCGTCATCTGCCTTTGGATCGTAGAAGGGAGGCTGGAGAATTCCGGCGGGGAAAACGATCTCGTTGAGCAGCGGGTTTTCGTATGCATTGACAGTTGGCGGTGTCATTGCCCACTCGGTGCGATCGGTTGGCTTTCCCACCTTCGCCCAATCCCGCGCCGAAGCCCATTGCCGCGCGGCGATCACGTTTGCGTAATAGCCGGTCGCGTTGATCTGGAGCTTGGAGTAGTCGCGCCACTTGTCCGGGTAGCCGATCTTGCGATTGAAGGCATCGAGCTTCACGAGGGCCTGCGCTTTCGTGTCGGGCCCCATCCACTGCAGCTGTTCGATTCGCGCCCTCAGCTCTCGCACGAGATTGTCGACGATCGCCACCGCGCGCGCCTTCGCTTCCGGTGAGAATTTGCGGGCGACGAACTCCTGGCCGAGCAGCTCACCGAGCGCTCCATCAGTCGCTGAGACGCAGCGCTTCCAACGCGGGAGAATCTCGGTTGCGCCTGTGAACAGCTTGCTGAACTCGAAGTTCTGGTTCACGAACGGCGTGCTCAGCGACGAAGCCGCGGTGTTCACCAGGCGCCAGCGCAGCAACGTCTTCCAGTCGGCCAGCGGAACGCTGGTAAGCATCTTGTCGAAGTTGGTGAAGAACTCGGGCTGCCCGACGTCAATTTTCTCTACTGGCGGCGCGCCCACACTGGAATAGAAGCCCGCCCACTCGAAATGCGGTGTCAGCGAGTCGACCTGCGCGAGCGTCATCCGATGATAATTCGCGACCACATCGCGGAGCTGAATAGGCGTGCGGGAAGATTTCGCGAACTGTGTCTCCACCGCGAGCACCGTCTTCGCCTCGGCGGCTGCCCGGGTTGGTGAATCACCAAGCAACTCGAACGAGCGCGCAACGATGTTGGTGAACTTCGTTCTGAAGTTGACCGATGCGGTATCGGTCTTCGTGTAGTACTCGGCGTTCGGGAGCGACAAGCCGCCCTGATATAGTCCGGTTATCGTGTTGGCGGCGTCGCGCGCGTCCTGCGCCGAGCCGTCCACCCAGGGCGCCAGTCCCTCGCGCTTCTCGAGCTCGCCGAAGCTTCGCTTGAGATCGTCCACGCTGCTGATTGCCGCGATGCGATCGAGCTCGGGCTTGAGCGGTGCCGCGCCGAGCTTTTCGATCGTGGTCGTGTCCATACAGGTCGCGTAAAAGGCGCCGACCTTGTATTCACCTGTGCCGGGTTTGTATTCGCCCGACTTCACTCGCGCCATGCTGGTGTTGAGGATGTCGTGGAGCACCGCTTCGTTCTGGTCGTAGAGCTCCTGAAAGGAGCCGAACTCCGGATACGCGGCGGGAATCTTCGCGCGTTTGAGCCAGCCGCCATTCGCGAACTGATAGAAATCGTCGCAGGCGTTGCACGTTGTGTCGAGGTTGGCGCGATCGAGAGGCTTGGTCTGCGCGGGGGCCTGGGCGTGCAGGGAACCTGCGAAAGTTGCTATCAGCACGAGGCCCGCCGACGCATAGAAGCCTACGAAAGAACGACGTGAGTGTATCACGACGACCCTCCTGGTAGAGCGGTCTGACGCGCCGTTTTCGCTCGGCATGCATCGCCGCAGAGTTTCTCCGAACAATCGGGATCCCAACACCTGTCCGCTTCCGGGCCGTCAACTGTTGCTATTGCTTCGATGCCGGCGCGATCAAGAATGAGCTCCGCGAGTTTTTCGTGGACGCCGAAGGCGGGCGTAACGCTGAATGTCACCCGAGGAAATGTCTGCGCCGCCGAGGCGACCATGCGAGGGATGTCGTCGGTCGAATGTCGACCCGGCGAAAGCATGTACGGGAATACGATGACGTCCGTCGCGCCACCTTTGACGCAATCGGCGAATCCGCGCGCGATGTCAGGATCAGCCAGTTCCATGTGGGCGTACCGCACCACTACTTCGGGCCCGGCCATCGTCTGCAGAAGATTCGACATGCAGCGCAGCATGTCGTTCGCCTCCCGCTTACGAGAGCCGTGATCGACTATGAGTATTCCCTTCATAATGTGCAAAATGGGGCCGGGTCTGTCTGCCGACTAGTGCGCGGCTTCGTCGAGACCGGTGCCGAGATGCCAGACGGGCTGTGCCAGACCACCGGCATCCTCGTAGAAGTGGATCTTGTCCGGCGCGTAGATCTTGGTGAGGAAGATGATCTGCCCGGTGTGCATCGAGAAGTGCTCGACCACGTGATACACGGCGGAAAGCACGGTCGTCTCCCGATCCTGGATGACGAGGGACCGTTCGAGATCCTTTTCGGTCAGACCGGCGAGGATGGCGTCGGCCTCACTCAGCACAGCCTCGAGGTTGTCGAGCAGCTTCGACCCGTCCGCGCCATCGGTCTGTGCGAACTCGCCCGCACGGAACCGGGTTACCGATCGTCCGCCGATGCCGCCGAGTATCCACTCGGAAACGTTGCCGGTCAGGTGGACGATGAGATTCCCGATGCTGTTGGAACTCTGATTCGGCCTTGCCCACACCGCGCTTCGCGGCAGAGCGTTGACGCAGTGACGGAGCTTGATCGGATATTCCTTCGTAAGCCAGTAGCGTGAGCGGGAAACGAAGATCTCCGACGCGGACACTAGACCGTTCCGGCGCCCGCGGCGACCAGAGCGTCGCGGAACACCTGCAGCGCGAGCTCGACTTTGCCGAAGGGAGCCGATACCTGTACGCCCTGCACGTGCGGTCTCACCCGCTCCAGCATCTCGCGCGCAATCGCGATCCCCTCGGCGACGCCATGCTCCTTGGACTTGGCGCTCGCCGCACGCATCCGTTCGATGATTTTCGCAGGCACGACGACGCCAGGCACTTCGTTCGCCAGAAACTCGGCGTTACGCAACGACACCAGTGGCCAGATCCCGGCCACGATTGGAATTCGCGTGTGCTCGATGGTCGTCAGGAACTTCTCGAGCTGCTGCACGTCGAACACCGGCTGCGTGATCGCATACTCGGCACCGGCCTCGACCTTCCACTCGAAGCGCCTTAGTTCCTGCGCCGGATCGAGCGCGGCTGGATTCACGCCGACGCCAATCGTGAACTTCGTCGGTGCACCGATCGCGTTGCCGCCGGGATCGAGACCGCGGTTCAACTGGCTCACGAGATTGGTGAGGCCGATCGCGTCGATATCGAATACCGCCGTCGCGTTGGGATAGGGACCCATCTTCGGCGGGTCGCCAGTGATCAATAGCAGGTTTCGCAGTCCGACCGCTGCCGCGCCCAGAAGGTCGCTCAGCATGCCGAGCAGATTGCGATCGCGACAGCAGTAATGGATGACAGTCTCGATGCCGACCTGCTGCTCGATGAGTACGCTCGTAAGTAGCGCACCCATGCGGCTCTGAGCCCGCGGCCCGTCTGGCACGTTCACAGCGTCGACGCCGGCGCGACGCAATTGCGCAACGTCGCTCAGCATCTTCGTCGCATCGACGCCGCGCGGAGGAACGATTTCCACCGACGTGACGAACTCTCCTCGCGCGATCTTGCCGCCCCACTTTGACCGTTCCGCCAACGGAACCGGCTGCACGCCCGGGTTCTCGGGAGGAAGATCCGGCTGCGTTTGCCGGCGCTCCCGCGCTGGGACGCGCGGCTGCCTCGGCGACAGTGGACGCACGCCCTCGACCATCGCCGCGATATGCTCGGGCGTGGTTCCGCAACAACCACCGACGATCTTTGCGCCGGCCTGAACGAGGTGGTGCGCGTAGGTCGCCATATATTCGGGGCTCGCCATGTACATGCTGCGCCCGCTCACGTCGCGCGGCATTCCGGCGTTGGGTTGCGCGCTGAGCTTGCGGCGCGACACGGGCGACATCTTCTCGATCGCGTCGAGAATTATCTGCGGGCCAACGGAGCAGTTGAGACCGATAACATCGGCGCCGAAGGCATCCAGCGATTGGACGAGATCTTCGACTGAAACGCCGTATGGCGTGTGACAATCGGAGCCGATCGTCATCTGCGCGATGACCGGGATGGTCGGATCCACTTCGTGAGCGGCGAGAATCGCCTGTTCAATCTCGTGCACATCGGCGAACGTCTCGAGAATGAAGAGATCACAGCCGCCGTTCTTCAGCGCCTGGAGCTGTTCACGGAACACTGCACGCGCTTCGTCGAGACTGGTGGGTCCGAACGGCTCGAGACGAATTCCAAGCGGACCAACCGCGCCAGCTACAAGGATGTCGTCATCCGCCACTTCGCGCGCGATCCTCGCGGCAGCTCGATTGATCTCGGCTACCTGCGATTCGAGTCCGTACTGCGCCAGCTTGAGCCTGTTGGCTCCGAAGGTGTTCGTCTCGAGCACTTCCGCGCCTGCCTTCTTGTATGCCTTGTGGACGTCGCGGACGAGGTCCGGCGCGCGGAGGTTCAGCTCGTCGTAGCACTGGTTGATGAACACGCCCTTGTTGTAGAGCATGGTGCCCATCGCACCGTCGAAGACGATGACCTGCTGCGGGTCGAGAAGGCGCGCGATCAGCGGATTCTCAGGCAACAGCGGCCTCCGGCAGCGACGAGGCATCGGCGGCCGAACCGCGCACCGCGTAGTACTTCGCCTCGGGATGATGGATGATCACCGCCGCGGTCGACTGTTCAGGAAGCAGCTGGAACGCCTCGGTGAGGTCCATGCCGAGCGCCTCCTTTGCGGGGAGAAGCTTGAAGACGGTCGCGTGGTCGTCGAGATCAGGACACGCGCCATACCCCCACGAGTATCTCTTGCCGCTCGGAACACCGAGCTCCTGCTTGATGCGGCGGTGCGTCCATTCGGCTACGGCTTCGGCGGCTTCAACCGACAAGCCGTGCGAGTAGAATGCCTCGGTGTATTCGTTCTTCGCCTGCAGCTCCTCAAAGCGCTTCGTCGCTTCTTTTCCGACGGTTACGATCTGTAGCGGAAGGACATCCACGTCACCCGAATCCACGCTGCGGATATAGTCAGCAAGACACAGCCGTTCGCGCCCGACCATACGCGGAAAGTGGAAGCGGGCGATTTCGCGCAGCGAGCCGCCGTCACTCGAATAAGCGGCTGGATCGTAGATGATCACGTCATTCCCCTGCGACTGCGCGGGGAAGTAGCCGTATACCACCTGCGGCTTGATCCACTCGTTTTTGATCGCGTCCTTTTTCAGCCGCTCGAGCGCCGGCTCGAATTCGTTCTTGATTGTCGATTTGTACTGATCGCCGGAGCCACGAGCTCCCCATTGGAGGCGATAGAGCTCGTCGAGATCGAGGAGATCGAAGACCTCGTCGATGGGAACGTCGCGAATCACGCGCGTGCCCCAGAATGGCGGCGATGGGAGCGGGTTATTGGCGGCGACGTCGCTTCGATCGCCACCGGCGTCACCGACGGCGATGTCCTTGCCGACGGTCGTCCGGAGAAAGACGTCGTTGCGGGCGTCGTCGAGATTTTTGACGACGAACAGCCCACGCTTCTTGGGATCCTGGAGAACGTCCATCGTCTCCAGTCCCTCGAACGCATCCTTGCAGTAGAACACGCCCGAATCGTACGCGCGCTCGCCTTCGACGAAGAGCGCGCGCCGTCCGAACCGTCGATTGATCGCGGCGCCTCCGATCAGGACAGGAATCTGCATTCCGCGTTTGTCGAGCTCCTGGACGCAGAGCGGCATCTGCTTCGAGGTCGAGACGAGCAGCGCGCTCAGACCAATTGCGTCGGCACCGACCTCGACCGCCTTGTCCAGGATCGTGTTGACGGGCACCTGCTTGCCGAGATCAAAGACCGTGTAGCCGTTGTTGGAGAGAATCGTGTTGACGAGCGACTTGCCGATGTCGTGCACGTCGCCGTACACAGTCGCCAGAACGACCTTCCCCTTCGTATAGCCTTCGGCTTTCTCGAGGAATAGTTCGAGATGCTTCACCGCTTTCTTCATTACTTCAGCGGACTGAAGCACGAATGGAAGAATGAGCTCGCCCGCCCCGAATTTGTCGCCGACCTCTTTCATTGCCGGCAGCAGCACTTCGTTCAGCACCTTGACCGGATGCTCGCGCACCCCGGCGGCATCGAGCTGTTCCTCGATCCCTTCTTTCTTCCGGTGCAGGATCATCCAGTGGATCTTCTCATTGGGTGTCATCCCGGCCGTGGGATCTTCCTTCTCCACCTGCGCGGCTGCACCGCCGCCACCAACGCTCGAGAAGTACTCGATAAAACGCTGGAGAGCGTCAGGGCGCTTGTTGAAGACCAAATCGTCGGCAAGCTCGCGCTCGCTTGCGGAAATCTCTGCGTACGGCCGGATATGCGCCGGATTCACGATCGCGGCGTCGAGGCCCGCCTGCACGCAATGGTGCAGGAACACCGAGTTGAGAACGCCGCGTGCTTCAGGTGTCAGCCCGAAGCTCACGTTGGAGACGCCAAGTATGGTCGAGACGCCCGGTAGCTCGCGTTTGATCAGGCGGATGCCCTCGACCGTCTCCTTGCCGGAGTCGATCCACTCTGCGTCGCCGGTCGCGAGCGTGAACGTCAGCGCGTCGTAAATGAGATCTTCGGGCGCGAGGCCGTACTCACCGACGACGATGTCGTAGATCTTCTTTGCGACCTCGAGCTTCCGCTCGCGCGTCTTCGCCATCCCGATCTCGTCGATCGTGAGCGCGATCACCGCCGCGCCATGCTTCTTCACGAGAGGCACCACGGAATCGATGCGCTTGCGTCCGTTCTCCATATTGATGGAGTTGACGATCCCGCGGCCGGGGATGTGCTCGAGAGCGGCCTCGATGACGTTTGCTTCGGTGGAATCGATCACGAGCGGGGTCTCCACGCTCATCGACAGCAGCTTCACCACCTTCGACATCTGCTCGGCTTCGTCGCCGCGCTCAGTGAGGGCGACGCAGACATCGAGCACGTGCGCGCCCGAATCCACCTGTTCGCGCGCGACCTCGAGGATTCCCTCGTAGTCGTCGGCAAGCAACAGTCTCTTGACCTTGCGCGAGCCCTGCGCATTGACGCGCTCGCCAACCAGGAGGGGCGGGGGATCCTGATGCAGTGTGATCGCCCGCATGGCCGAGCTGACGCGCGGAACGTGCTGCGCGTGATTCATGGGTTTCGACGCGCGCTCAGCCTCGCGAACCGCTCCGACGATGGCCGAGAGATGCTCTGGAGTCGTCCCACAACAGCCGCCGACGATTCGAACGCCGAAGTCCTTCACGAACTCCGACAGCGCGGTCGCCATCGGCTGCGGCTCGAGCGGATACACGGCTTCACCGATGCCGGTATTGAGCGGCAACCCAGCATTGGGGATCACCGACAAGGGAAGCGTCGCGTGCTCGGAGAGATATCTCACCGGCTCGCGCATGTGCTCGGGGCCGGTGGAACAATTCAATCCGATCACATCGACGCCGAGAGACTCGAGCGTCGTCATCGCGCTCGCGATGTCGGTGCCCAGGAGCATGCGGCCGCTCACGTCGAGCGTGACCTGCGTCTGCAACGGGAGCCGCCGCCCGATCTCGGTGAACAACCGCTCGATGCCCGCGACTGCCGCCTTCACCTCCAGGATGTCCTGCGACGTCTCGATCAAGAGGAGGTCGACGCCGCCTTCGACGAGGTACTTCGCTTGCTCGTAGAAGTTGTCGGCGAGCTCGGCGTACGTGATCTGCGAGAGCACCGGATCCGAGCTGGAAGGCAGCATCCCGGTGGGGCCCATCGACGCCGCCACGAAGCGCGGCTGATCTGGCGTCGAATACTTGTCAGCCGCTGTGCGCGCGAGTCGGGCGGCCGCGACGTTGATTTCGCGAACCTTGTCGCCGAGTCCCCACTCCTTGAGGCGGCGGGGTGTCGACTGGAAGGTGCAGGTCTCGACGACATCACATCCGACCGCCAGGAACGATTCATGGATCGCCTGGATCACGTCGGGACGTGTAAGTACGAGATTGTCGTTGCACCCTTCCAGCGCTTTTCCGCCGAAATCCTCGGCCGACAGGTTGTAGCGCTGGATGTTCGTCCCCATTGCGCCGTCGTAGATCAAGACTCGGCGACTCAATGCTTGCAGGTAGGGCGATTCGATGCTGCGTTCGGTCATATTCCGGTTGCGATATCAGATAGTCCGAGACGACTCATCAGCTTCGTCTCGCGGCACAAAGCCTCCGCTAGCGGAGGGATAAGAAAAAAGCCCACGCATAGGCGCCGGGCGAGCGCTTTAGCGGATTGTTTTACGTGGCCGCAAGTTGCTTTAAATCGCCACGGAGTTCAGTTGTGCCCTTCACTATAGTAGTAGAGGCGTCAAGGTTCGGCAAGAAGGACTGAGGACTGCGGACTAACTCCTACTGCGGATTGCGGACTAACGCCTGAGGATTGCGGGCCAACTGCTATTGCGGATCGCAGACTAACTGCGGATTGGGGGACTAACTACGGACTGCGGACTTACTGCTCCAGACTCCGGACCTAACGCCGGGAGGGCCTGATTAGTCTTCCGCGCTCACGGGGGATTATTGCGAGAAGAAGCCGGCGTATCTCTTCAAGTTTGTCCAGTCGGTCGCGAATGAGGTCGGCACCGAGAACCGGCTGCGCTGTCTTGAACCAGACCATGCTCTCGCGCGTCGATCCGAGCGCATACTCGAAAAACCGCGCGCGGTCTCGACCGGAACTGTGCGAATAGCCTTCTCCCAGATTCGCAGCGATAGAGCCGACTGCCGCGTACAGTTGGCCAGATATCTTCTCGGTGGCCGCGTGATGCCTCAGTTTCTCCGCATCGTTCCACACTTCCTCTACTAACTCGGACGCAACACGGTAAGCGCGCATGCGCAACAGTGGATCCCGACTGCTCGTTGAGAGCGAGTCCGTCGCCGATTCTGACATTCCCGAGAGATGGCTGCAACGGGGAAAGGTTGCGAAACCAAGAACTACGGCGAGCAACCATTTTCCCGCGGCATGCCGATCCGAAGTTGGCAGTTAATCCGCAGTCCGCAGTTAGTCTCCCAATCCGCAGTCAGTCTGCGATCCGCAATAGCAGTTGGCCCGCAGTCCTCAGCCGTTAGTCCGCAGTCGCAGTCCTCGGCGGTTATCCGGAAATGAGTCGAGCCAACCGCGCGACGCTGATGTCGCCGTGGGGAGCGAGCGGCCGCCAGAACTTGTACAGGAACTTGTTCCAGCCGTGCAACCCGTGGTCCGCCCGTTGCGCCACTGGAATAAGCCGCCGGGCCGGGACGGCGAGCAGCCGGCGCCGCCGCCTAAACCGCGCTGATCTTCCATCGCGTGGACGGTACTGCCCCCAACCGATTGATCCGCTGAAGCCGGCGGGTCCGAAATCGTCCGAGTCGAGAATTTCTTCGACAAAAACCCGCAGCGCTCCTTCGAAAGTTCCGAGCACGTCGTGCATCGCGACGATCGCCCCGTCGACGAGATAGGGCTTGAACATGTCGACATCCGCCTTCGCGCTCTTGTAAGTGTGATCGCCATCGATCCAGAGAAAGCGAATCGAGTCTTTCCATTCGTGCGCCACCTCGTGCGAGTAAACGCGCTTGATCTCTACGCGCTCGAGCACCCCAGCGGTCTTCAGATTGGCGACGAAGTCTTCGTACGACGTCGTCTTGCCCTTGAGATCGGGATCGGTCGTCGCTGGTGATGTGTGTGGGTCCACCGCGACGACGGTGCCTAATCCGAGCTCGCGAGTGACGTAAGCAATGCCCACAGTCGATCTGCCCTTGAAGCTGCCGATCTCGATATTCTTTCCCTGAGCCGGGGCGAGCGCTGCAGCAGCCATCACGAAGCGCGCTTCGCGCTCGGACAGATATCCGGCGGTCGACGAGACGCGATGCCAACCCTGATCGATGATTGCGGAGATATGGTCGAGGTCGCGCCTCGGCTCGCGTCCGGAGCCGATTTCGACCCGACGATGCGACCGGCTCACGATGCTATACCGCGATCGCTCACCGAGTCAGCGCGCTCTCAGAATGGCAGAGCCGAGCCGTCGCCGGTGTCGTCGCGTCTGGAGCGGCCGGTGGTGCGCGATCGACTCTCGAATGAGTCCACGAGGGCGAGAAGTCTCTTACGCTCGAGAGGAAGCACCAAATGCGCGAGCGTCGCGCGCTGCATCTTTTGAGGGAGGAATGGTCGCTCGCCGTGGGTCTTCCCGTACACTATGAGCGCCCCGCCGGGAATTAGAGGAAGAGTGGCGCCAGGTCCTATGTGCTCCAGAGCTTCGCACGAGACGACTGCGATCCCCGGGAGATCTCCGTTCATCACACCACCAACGTCGCCCACCGTTGCCGCGAGCAAGACATCATGTCCGAATCCAATCAGTGTTTGCGCCAATCCTTCGAGCAGCGCCGCATCGGCGCCGATGAGAATCACTTTTGCCACTATGGAGTTTCCCTCAGCCAGCAAGACGTTGAACTGATTCCAGACTTGCCTCGCTGATTTCGATCAGCTTCGTTCGCGAGGTGTGTCCGGACACGATGCACACATTGCGCCGCGATGTGTTCAGCGCTCGCGAAAGCAACTCAATCAGAGCGTCGTTCGCCAATCCATCGACCGGAGGAGCTGTCACACGCACCTTCAGAGCTCTACCCTGAAGGCCCGCGATCTCATTCTTTGATGCTCGAGGTTGAAGACGAACCGAGAATCGCACCGCATCGCCTCGACGATGTGCGTCGAAGCCGCTCACATCAACGTGAACAGGAATGATTCGATGATGCTGAGCAAGATGTACGCGAGAATCGGAGTTATGTCGAGTCCGCCGAGAACCGGAACGAAGCGCCGAAGAGGTGCGAGCATTGGCTCGCTCAGCTGGTAGCTCCAGCGGACCCATTTCGAGTAGGGGGAGATGGGCAGCCATGAGCTTATTACCCTTACCACGATCGCTGTCTTCAGAATCGTGAAAGTCCAGCTGACCAGGAGATGGTAGATGCCTGCAGCTCCCTCGTTCGACGCAATGATGGATTTGACCACCTCGAGTCGGATCATGTCCAGCAGCGTAAGCAGAAGGATGCCGCCGATCACGATTACCGCCAGCGCCCATAGCGGAGCAGCCGCTGGAGTTCCGCCCGCGCGGACGACACTGCGCTCGACCGGCGCAATGATCGGATCCACCGTGGAGCGGCAGAACCGGGCGATAGCGTTGAAGGGACTGATCTTTCTCGTTCGAACTGCCCAGTCGAGCACGCAAATCGCGGCGAACACGACTGCAATCGACAGCAGCGCGGTACGCAGCACGAGGATTACTGCGTCCGCGCCGGTGAGAAAGGTCTCCATCTACTGAAGCGTCGGTCTCATGTGCAGCTCCTTCACCAGGAACGCAAATCTGTCGGCGGCTTCGTCGATCTGCTTGGTCGTCGGCTTGCCGGCCCCGTGTCCTGCTTTTGTCTCGATCCTCACGAGGATCGGATTGGCGCACGCCTGAGCAGCTTGCATCGTCGCCACGAACTTGAATGTGTGGCCGGGAACGACGCGGTCGTCATGGTCTGCCGTGAATGCGAGCGTCGGCGGATAACAGGTTCCCGGCTTGATGTTCTGGAGCGGGGAATACGCGCGCAGATACTTGAACTGTTCGGGATTGTCCGACGAGCCGTAATCCGAAGTCCATGCCCATCCTATCGTGAACTTCTGGAAACGCAGCATGTCCATCACTCCGACCTCCGGCAGCGTGGCGCCGAATAGGTCTGGACGCTGCGTCATCACTGCTCCGACCAACAGGCCGCCGTTCGAGCCGCCGCGGATCGCGAGCTTCGGAGTCGACGTGTACTTCTCCTTGATCAGGTACTCGGCCGCTGCAATGAAATCGTCGAAGACGTTCTGCTTTTTCGAGAGCATCCCTGCCTCGTGCCAATCCTTTCCGTACTCACCGCCGCCCCTGAGATTCGGCACGGCATAGATGCCTCCCATTTCCAGCCACGCGACGTTGGCGGCAGAGAAGGACGGCGTGATGGAAATATTGAATCCGCCGTACGCGTAAAGGAGCGTCGGGTTGGACCCGTCGAGCTGGATGCCCTTCTTAGCCGTGATGAACATCGGCACCCGGGTTCCATCTTTGCTCGTGTAAAAAACCTGTCGCGTTTCGTACGGGGAGGGATCGAACGCAACCCTCGGCGCTCTGAAGACTGAATTCTGCTGCGACTTCAGATCGAAGCGGTATGTAGTGGTGGGGTACAGGAAAGACGTGAAGCTGTAGAACAGCTCGTCATCGCCCTGACGCCCGTGGATCTCACCGACTGTTCCGATGCCCGGCAGCGGCAGCTCGCCGTGCTGGGTGAATCCGCCGCCAAGGGACTGGCTGCGTTCGCGCGTCGTGATGGGTGCCGTACTGGTATCGTCATAAATGCTGCCGGGGTTGCGCGGCTGCTGTTGCGGCTGTCCGCGCGGCCTCTGGTCGCGCTGGTTGTTGCGCGATCCGGTGAAGAAGCGAATACTCGAGTGTGCGTCCTGCAGATAGTTGCCGACGATATCGTCACCGGCGATCGACGCGCTGACCAGCGCATCCTTGCTCTCTGGAACGATCGTGTTCCAGCGCTCCTCGCGCGGATTGTCGATACTGATAGAGACGATACGGCCCTTCGGAGCATTACGGTCGGTGCGCACGTAGAAATTCGTGCCCCTGTTGCCGACGAACGAATACTCGGCGTCGAGCTTGTCGATCAGCCGGACCACTGGGTTGTCGATCTGCGGCTTGCCGGGGTTGTCGAGATCTATGAAGTAGAGTCGCGTCCGGACGTCCGTGCCCTGCGACACCGTGATGATCAGATATTGTCCATCGTCGGTGACCGTCCCGTCGAACAGCCAGTCGGGCTGGTCGGGACGATCATAGACAAGTTCGTCGCGAGCTTGTGGACGCCCAACCCGATGGTAGTAGAGCTTATGATTGCGATTGGTGTTGGTCATCTTGTTGCCCGACGTCGGTTCGTCGTAGCGCGAGTAGAAAAAGCCTTTGTTGTCGTGCGTCCACGAGATGCCGGAGAACTTGACCCACTTGACGGTGTCGGCGAGATCGCGCCCCGTATTCACGTCACGCACGTGGAGCTCCTGCCAATCGGAGCCGCTGGTCGATATTGCATAGGCCAGATAGCGCCCGTCGTCCGACGCTTCCGTTCCGGACAATGCGACGGTTCCATCGGCTGAGAGCGTATTCGGGTCGAGCAGCACACGGGGCGCGGCGCTCTTTCCGTCCTGCACGAGCAGCACGCTCTGATTCTGGAGTCCCGTGTTCTGGAAATAGAAATACCGCCCATTCGCCTTGAATGGCGCGGAATAGCGCGCGTAATTCCAGAGAGCCGTGAGCCTGGTTTTGATCGCGGCCCGCTCCGGGATCGTCGCCAGAAACGAATCGGTCAGACCGTTCTCCGCCTCTACCCAGGTCTTGGTCGCCGGCGCATCGACATCCTCGAGCCACCGGTACGGATCGGCGATGGTCGTGCCGTGGTAGTCATCCACCTGGGTGCCTCGGGCAGCGGCGGGGTACGAAAGGGGCGCGTTGGTGGTCTGGGCGGAGAGGGTTCCTGCTACCGCCAGCAGGAGTGAGAAGGCGGGGACGTTGAGGGCGGACGTCCGGAAATTGTGGCGCATGGTGACTTGCCTGATGGGCTAATGGGTTATGATGTACACCAATCTACGGCGCTTCGCCCTTTAGGTTCCACTGGAACTTTCCCTTGCCAACGGCGGTGTGTTTGATGACGAAGGTTACGGGCTCCTTGCAGAAGGACAGACGGTACTGGCTTCTCAAGTCCGACGCCGATTCATTCTCCTTCGACGATCTGTGGAATTCGCGTACCCGAACTACATACTGGGATGGGGTGCGAAACTTCCAGGCGCGTAACTATATGCGTGACGAAATGAAGAAGGGCGATCTCGCCTTTTTCTACCATTCCGGCGGCGCCGATCCCGGGATAGCGGGAATCGTCGAGATCGTGAAGGAGGGATATCCTGACCATACCGCTCTGGATCCCAAGGATCCGCACTACGATCCAAGGAGCAAGAGCGGGGAGCCGTACTGGTGGATGGTGGACATCCACGCAGTCGAGCGCCTTCCGCGGCATGTGTCCCTCGCCGAGCTTCGGACGAAGCCGGAGCTCGAAGGAATGCCCCTTCTTCAGAAGGGAAATCGACTCTCGGTTCAGAAAGTCGGCGCCGCGGAGTGGAACGCCGTACTCCGTCTCGCCAAGGAGAGTCACGGCGAGTAACGGGTTTCGAAGACGGCGCGGCGGCCGGCGACGAGTTGTGCTCCGCGCCGTCAATTCCCTCTGCGACGGTCGGCCCGGAGTGGTATGTTCCGTACGAGATGACGGGACCCGTCAAACTCCTGGTGTGGGGAATCCCCGCGGAAATAGTTCGCGAGATCGGACTCAGGCTCCGTGGCGTCGTCATCAGCGAGTTTGACAACGCTCCGCAGATGGGTCAGGCCACTGCTATCGGCGATGCCCGCCTGATCCTCTTAAGCGACTCCCTCCCAACAGCTGATTCCATCTACATAGTCCGTCGCGCCAAAGACACCAGCGACGACGTGCGTGTCGCATTCTCGATCTCCATGCAGGAGGCCGAGACCACGCTGCAGGTGCTGAAGGACGTCGACGTCGATCGTTTCTTCCTCGCGCCCATGGATCTGGAAGAGATGCTGCGGGAGGTCGGTAGAATGTGTGGCGTCGAGGTTCTTCCGCCCCACGCCTCGCATGGAGAGCACATTGCGGCCGCTGTATCCGCGGCCTGGGATCGCGCCCGTGCTCCGATCTTCCAGAAGGTCGACAATCTCGACGACGCGGCGATCGCGCTGCTCGACGCCGGCTTGTCCACGGATCTCAAGTCCGCTGCCGAACAGGACGCGAAGAATATCGCCGAGGTGGCGACCCAATTCGGATTCGAAAAGGGAGCGCAAATCGCGCGCGATCTGTCCGAGCGATTCGCGGGCGAGTCGCTCACTCAGATCGACGGCGTTGCGATATCGGAGCAGCTGCTCGCGCTGAGAGAGAGTCTTGTCGGCGTGCCATCTCCTGCCGCGCCGCTTGCGATCGGTTCGTCGCGCTCCAGAGCTGGCGTGGCGACCCCCACGAGCTCAGGGATGCCGTTCCAGGAATCTTCGCTCGAAGGCCGCAGGATTCTCGCCGTGGACGATCAGCCTTCGATAACGCGGGGATTGACGACTCTGCTCGGAAAGCGCGGAATGACCGTGACGGCGGTCAACGACCCACTTCAATTCTGGACCGTGCTCGCAGAAACGAAACCGAATCTGATTCTGCTCGACCTCGAGATGCCGAAGATCAGCGGAACCGAGCTCTGCCGGGTAGTGAGAAGCGATCCCCGCTGGAGCGAGCTGCCAATAATTTTCCTCTCGGGCCACACGGATCAGGCGAGCGTGCAGCGAGTGTTTGCCGCCGGCGCCGACGATTACGTCGGCAAGCCATTCGTCCCGGCCGAGCTGATGATGCGGATCGAGAACCGACTCACCGGAGTAAAGGCGCGTCGTGCACCCGTGGAGACGGATCCGCTGACCGGCTTGCCGATCGCGCACAAGGCGACCGAGCACATCGACCGCTTTCTACGCCTGGCGCGCAGAAAATCCGATCCGTACTCGATCGCTGTCCTCCAGATCGACGCTTTCGCGAGCCTCGCCAACACCTTCGGCCGCGGCACCGCGGATGTCGTCTTGCGCACAGTAGGGGAGCTACTTCCGAAATCCTTTCGAGCAGAGGACGTCGTCGGCTGGTGGGGCGGACCGGATTTTACGGTCGGCATGTACGGAAGCACCAAGGAGCACGCCGCGATCAAGCTGACTCAGGTCTGCTCCAAAATCGACAATCAGACATTCCTGTCGGAAGGCGGGCAGAGGGTCAACGTCGCCTGCAGCGCGGGCGTTGCCCAGTACCAGAGCGATGGCGATACCGTGGCCGCATTGCGTGAAGAGGCGCTCAAGGCCCTCGAGCAGGGCAGAGCGACCGGCGGCATCAGAACGACCGGCGGGATAGTTCGTGTGGGCATATCCGGGATCAAGGCAATCGGACCGATGACGCGCCGTGTAGATGTCGCCATCGTCGACGACGACACTGCGCTCGTATCACTGCTGCAGCACGCGATGGAGAGTCGCAACCTTCGCGTCGCAACCTTTGCCGATGGCGAGATTGCAGTAGCGGCGCTCACTGGCGCCGCGCCCGAGGTGCAGGCATCCCTGATCCTGCTCGGCGTCGACATCCCCGCGTTGAACGGGCTTGACGTGCTGCGCCGGCTCAAGGCCGGCGAGATAACGAGGTCCAGCCGCGTGGTGATGCTGACATCCCGAACCGGAGAACGCGATGTGCTTGCCGCGCTCGAGCTCGGCGCGGCCGACCACATTGCCAAGCCCTTCAGCGTTCCGGTTCTGATGCACAAGGTTCGCGCGATGCTGAAGCAGGGCCACATATGATCAGCGAGCATCTCCTTGACATCGCCATGCTCGTAGAGATCGGACTCCTCGTGCTGGCCGTGTGTCTCTTCTTTGCGCACGGGGCGTGGCTCTTTCTCCACGAGCGGCGCCTCCGGCGCCTCACGGAATCGGCGCGCGGTTCCCTTGCTCATCTGGCGACGCGCGGGACGGTAAATGTCGAAGAGATCGAAGCTCTCCGCCGAATTCCGTCCGATGTACAGGTGATCGCTCTCCTCGAGATATCGCGCCACCTCAGTGGAGCGGCAAAAGAAAGGTTGAGTTTTGTCGCAGGTCAGGTTGGGGTAGTGGATCGCGCCCGGAAATTGTGCGAGAGCCGGCGGTGGTCGCGGCGCCTTCGCGGCGCTCGCATCCTTTCGCGACTCGATGTGGTGGATCCATTGGTGCAGCGGCTGCTCTCGGATTCTCACCCCGCCGTCCGCGCGCAAGCCGCGGAATGGGCGGCCGCTCAACCATCGGTCATTTTGATCTCCGCTATGCTGAAGCTTCTGGCGGACCCCGCGACGCAGGCGCGCTTTGCCGTCCAGAACGCGCTTCTGCGCATGGGCGGTGTCGTGGCGGGGCCGCTCGCCACGTTCCTGGAGAGAAACTCGGGGCGCGCGGCGGAAGCAGGCCTCCGTGTCGCGGAGTCGCTGGCCGAGCCGAGGTTCGGGGCGGCTGCGCTGCGTTTGTCGCGCACCAGCGATGTGGGCGTTCGAATCGCGGCCGCGCGGCTGTTGGGCGCCGTGGGCGAAGCCGAGGGAGCGGAGCGGCTTATAGAACTGCTCGAAGATGATGACCCGAGCGTCAGAGCCGCGGCCGCGCAGGGACTCGGACGAATGCACCACTGGAAAGCGGCGTCACTACTGGCAGGTCGCCTGCGCGACTCGGCGTGGAGAGTCCGGCGCGCGGCAGGTCTGGCGCTTCGATCGATCGGCGCTCCCGGCGTGCTGTTCCTTCGGCGCGCGCTCAAGGGGGACGATTCGTTCGCGGCCGACATGGCGCAGCAGGTTCTCGATCTCCCATCCGCGGCAGCATCCGTATGAGCGATCGGCTGCGAGTCGTTATTAGATGAGCGATCAGCTGCGGCTCGTCATTAGCGGGATTCTGCTGAAGGGTCAGTTTCTCGTGCTGTTGTACTTCCTCGCAGTCAACGGCTGGTACCTGGTTCTGCTTGTCAGCTCACTGCTCGAGCTGCGGCGCCACATGCTCCTCATCGCGGACGAGAGCCGACATCTGCTGTTAAGCTCGACGCTCTCGCCGACGATTTCGATTCTCGCGCCGGCGTACAACGAGGAGGCGACCATCGAGGGGAGCCTGCGCGCCCTGCTGGCGCTTCAGTACCCGAACCTCGAAGTAATCGTGATTAGCGACGGCTCGAAAGATCGGACCATCCACGTTCTTGTCGAGCGGTTCGACCTCGTTCCCGTGAAGACCATCTACGAGCAGCGCATCAAAACCAAACCGGTGCGGTCACTTTATCGTTCCGCGACGTATCCTGCTCTGGTCGTCGTCGACAAGGACAATGGAGGAAAAGCGGACGCCCTGAACGTCGGGCTCAGCTTCGCGCGCGGAGAGCTTGTGTGCGCGATGGATGCCGACACTCTGATCGAAGCGGACGGCTTGCAACGAATGATTCGTCCCTTTCTATACGAGACCGACGTGGTCGCAACGGGAGGGACGATTCGAGTCGTCAATGCATCGGAAGTGAAACACGGCCGCGTCGTCAGGACCTCCGTTCCGACCCGCCTGCTTCCCGGAGTACAGGTCGTCGAATATCTGCGCGCGTTTCTCTTCGGCCGTCTCGGTTGGAATCGTCTCGGAGGGAACATCATCATCTCCGGTGCCTTCGGACTGTTTCAACGCGACGCAGTAGTGAATTCGGGAGGTTATCTCCATGACACGGTCGGCGAGGATATGGAGCTGGTGCTGCGTCTGAAGAGGCTCTCGTACGAGCGCGCCGGACCTGGAAAGATTGCATTCGTTCCCGATCCAGTGGCGTGGACTGAAGTTCCGGAGTCGGCCAAGGTGCTCGGCCGACAGCGGGATCGCTGGCATCGCGGGTTGGCCGACGTGCTGTGGAGACATCGACGGATGATGTTCAATCCCCGGTATGGAGTGACGGGCCTCTTCGTTTTCCCGTATTACGTGTTCGTGGAACTGCTCGCGCCCGTGCTCGAGGCAGTCGGCCTGATCGCTCTGGCTATAGGACTGGCGACGGGCGCCACCGACTGGACAATTGCGGGACTATTCTATCTCACCGCGTACGGACTGGGCACGGCTCTCACCGCGTTCACGCTGATCCTCGAGGATCTGAGCTTTCACCGCTATGAGACATTCCGGGATCGCGCGCTTCTTTTCTGGTGGGCGCTAGTCGAAAATCTCGGCTATCGACAGATGACGGTTTACTGGCGGCTGCGTGGCCTCTGGAAATTCCTGCGCGGGAACAAGGATTGGGGCAGCATGGAGCGAAAGGGCTTCCGTCCGGTGACCGCATCGTAGGTAATGGCGCACCAGTCCGGTGGTGCATAATGTTGGCGAAGGCAGGTCGTCCTCGCGGCTCGTCGCCGCGTTCCCCGGAAGTCTGGAGGATAGCATGAAACGCCTCGCCTGCATCTGCGTCTTCGGGGTTGCTGTATCGATCACGGGTTGCGCGTCCAACCCACCATCGACGCAGGTAACCGCCAGCGATTTCGATCTCAATCCGCTCGTTGGCGAATGGCGCGGGAATTACAGCAGCGCCGAAACCGGGCGAACCGGGACGATCGCCTTCACATTGCGGGCGGGCGAGTCGTCTGCGTCGGGAAACGTCGTGATGATCCCGCGCCCCGACTCGATGTTGACTACCGCCGACCAGCAGCTGGTGACCAACATCGCCGCGCCCGGGAGATCAGTTCTCAAGATCCACTTCCTGAGAAAGGAAGGCGGCAATCTCAGCGGGACGCTCGATCCATATACCGATCCCGATTGCGGTTGCCCCGTCACCACGACGTTTCAGGGAGTGTTCAAGGATGCGCGCACAATCGAGGGAACGTTCAGCACTGTACCCTCGCAGCCGGGGCACAACGTTACCGGCGGCAAATGGAAAGTTACGCGTGTGAAACGGTTGTAGATCGACACGCCTGTCGACGATCGGACTCAGGAGCCTTTGTCAGGCTCGTCGTGTGCTGCTATCTCGAGATGGAACCGGTGGAGGAAGCGCGCCAGCGCCGGCGCGAATAGCACGCCCACTGTCGTGATGAACGTCACGCCACTGAAAAGCGCGTAGAAGCCTGCAAAGAGGTGCAGATTCAGTATCCGCTCGCCGGTGAGCGCGACCGGGTCCGCCGGAGGTCCCTCTCCGGACAGGATCATCGACGCGTAGTAGAACGAATCTATCCAGCCGAGTCCGCCGAGTCGGTGATAGCCGGTGATGCCGATGAGGAGCCCGCCGCCGACTAGTCCAGCGGCAATCGCCGCGTTGTGAACCATGCGGCTGACGAAGACTCGCCACGGCGGGATCGGTCTCATCATGATCGCTGGATCCGGCAACGGGCCAGTAATTCTCCGGTTGAACGCCATCAGTCTCTCCTTTTTGCTCTCATACGATTATCACCCCGGATGACGTTGCGCTAAATTTGATGTAATCAATTGGAGAACAGATGCCGAAGACCAGCCCGACCGCGCGACCCGCCGCCAAGAAAAGCAACAACAAGTCGCCCGCAGTGGCGCCCGCAAGGGACGGCAAGAAGCCAGTCGCTAGCGTTTCGACCAAAGATTCCGCAAAGCCACCCGCCGCTCCTTCGTCAGGCAGCTCGCTGGAGATAAAAGACACCCGGACGAGCAAGACGTACAGCGTGCCGATCATTGACGGTGCGATTCGCGCCCCCGAGCTGAAGAAAATCAAACTCAACGACCCCGGCGACACGGGGCTCATGAGCTACGATCCGGCGTTTCTCAACACCGCATCGTGCCGCAGTGCCATCACGTTCATAGACGGCGACAAGGGAATACTGCGCTATCGCGGTTATCCCATCGAGCAGCTCGCGGAGACCGCGACGTTCCTCGAGGTTGCTTGGCTGCTTCGCCACGGCGAGCTCCCGAACCAGGAGGAGTACGACCAGTTCGTGCACGACATCACGTTCCACACCTACGTGCACGAGAACATGCGGAAGTTCCTCGAGGGCTTTCGCTACGATGCGCATCCGATGGCGATGCTCAATAGCTCGGTGGCCGGCCTCGCGGCGTTCTATCCGTCGGCACGCAACATCTTCGACGAGACCGAGCGGAACATTTCGATCGTCAGGCTGCTCGCGAAAACGCCGACCATCGCCGCGTTCTCGTACCGGCACGTCAAGGGTCTGCCGTTCGTGTACCCCGACAACCGGCTGTCGTACGTCGAAAACTTCCTGTCCATGATCGCGCGAATGAGCGAGTCGAAGTACGAAGCGAATCCGGTGTTCGCGCGCGCTCTCGAGATCCTGTTCATTCTCCACGCCGACCACGAGCAGAACTGTTCGACGAATGCGGTGCGGGCCGTCGGATCTTCGCACGTCGATCCCTTCTCAGCGGTATCGGCTGGTGTGGCCGCGCTGTTCGGCCCGCTCCATGGAGGAGCCAACGAGCAGGTACTGCGGATGATCAACGAGATCGGAAACGTCAAGAACGTCCCCAAGTTCATCGAGACGGTGAAGAGCGGCGAGGGTGGCCGGCTGATGGGATTTGGACACCGCGTTTACAAGAGTTACGATCCGCGCGCGAAGATCGTGAAGAAGCTGGCCGACGATGTGTTCAGGATCGTGGGTGTCGACAAGGATCTCGAAATCGCGCTCGAGCTGGAGAGGATTGCGCTGTCCGATGACTACTTCACGTCGCGCAAGCTGTACCCGAATGTCGATTTCTACACTGGTTTGATTTACCGCTCGATGGCGTTCCCGACCGATTTCTTCACGGTTTTGTTCGCGATCGGCCGGATGCCGGGTTGGCTGGCGCAGTGGGAGGAGATGCTGCTCGACAAGGAGCAGAAGATCGCGCGTCCGCGTCAGATTTACGTCGGACCGGCGGAGAGGCAGTACCGTAGCAAGCTCAAGGCGAGATAACAAACTTCGGACGGCAACTACAAACTGAACGCGATCCGAGATCTGAAAACTACAAAGGCAAAAGAACGCGATCCGAGATCTGAAAACTGAACCGAACGCGATCCGAGATCTGAGAAACTCAAGATCTCAGGAGGTAGTCACCGCGCTCTGACCGTATTCACGCGTATCCGATTACACAACCGACCGCCTGTACGGTAGCGCCACCCAGATATGTCGCAGGGAAGTATCTAAACCCTGGTATCTGCGCTGCTGAGATCTCGGATCACATTCTTTTGAGCTTAATGTGTCAGATCACCTTCAGTTTGTAGTTCTGAGATATCGGATCACGTTCAGTTTCTAGTTCCGAGGTATCGGATTGCCCGATGCGTCCGGAATTCGCGACAAACGGCGTCTCCCAAAAGTGACAGGGCTCCTTTCGCTCTGCGCGATTCGGACCTTAACAACACGGCGCGGTAGTTGCCCCGGGTTCCTCCGACATCCTCCCCGTCGGGTGATCCCATGAAGCGGATTCTCAGCATCAACGCATGCGCCGCAATTCTGTTTTGCGCTTGTGTCCGGACCAACGCCGCGCTGATCGATCCCAGCGTTCAGCTCGCCAGAACCTGTCCCGCCGCAATCAAGCTCTTTACGACTCCCGACAAGGTCGGGCACCCTTATCGCGAAGTTGCGCTGCTCAACGCCAAAGGCGAATCGAATTGGTCGGACGAAGGCGACATGATCTCGTCGATGCGCGACAAGGCGGCCGAGGTCGGCGCCAACGCCATCATACTGAGCAAGATCGACGAACCGAGCGCTCTCACCAAGGTGATTGGAGAAGTCGCGAAGACCGGCAGTCAGCGGAAGGGCAATGCGCTGGCGATCTATGTCCCGTCGGATTCCACGAACACCGCGACGATTTGCGCCAGGAAGAAGTGATCCTCGCTAACTGTTCTCAGCAGTGGCGAGCGCCACTCCTTCCGCGGCTAGAAGGGCTTTCTTGACTCCCGGCAATCCGCTGTAGCCGCCGATCGAGCCGTCGCTCATCACAACTCGATGACACGGCACGATGACGGCCACCGGATTCGCTCCGCACGCCTGAGCAACCGCGCGTGTCGCCTTGGGCCGGCTGATCGCCTGCGCGACATCGAGGTAAGTCCGGGTAGTTCCAGCAGGGATCGCAAGAAGCTGGTCCCAGACTTCGCGCTGGAAATCGGTACCGCGCAAATCCAGCGGCAGCGCACGGTCGAGACTGCGCCCCGCGATTCTTTCCTGGACGGTATCGAGCGCCGGCCGCAGCCCAATATCGTCGCGCGTTATTTCCGCATTTGGAAAGCGCGCGCGCAGGTGCTCCTGTGTTCCCGCATCTGACTCCCGAAGGCTGATAACACAAACGCCTTTGTCGCTCGCCGCCACAAGCACGCTTCCAAGTTGGCTCGTCCCGGTAGTAAATCTGATTTGCATTCTGGTTTCCGCTCTTGATGCTCACAGTATGGCTTGACGAATTGGCCAACACCAGTCTTCGTCCACGACCATTCATTCCGCGGGTCATCGAAGCGTTTCGTCCGCTACTGGGAGAAGGGACGATCCTTGGCTGAATCGCTGACCCCGTCCCTTCCCCAGAGTGCAATCAGCCCTCGACGCTGAGAATCCCGATCGCTCCTTTCTGGCCGTGGCCGAATCCATGGTTGACGAACACGTACTCGCCTGGAATGTCTGCCAGCATCTCGAACACCATACCCCCGCCCGGCGCAACGCCAAATGTCTGAACGCCGCGCAGCGGAAGTCCCGGTGGGGCGCCAAGATAAACAGTGTCGAACTGCTCGCCTACCACGTGGAAATTACACGGGTGGGTCGGCCCGGCATTTACAACGTAAAATCTCACCCGGTCACCTACGTGCACCTTGAGTGGCGCGGTCATGTATTGGCTCGGGCGTCCGTTGAAGACGACGTAATCGGGCAGAGTCGCCAGCATTTTCGTGTAGTCGAATGGCAGCACACCCGCGACCGCCGCGCCCAGGTAATACTCGCTCTCCACCAGAACGAATTCCTTCGCCGGGGGCAACGGAACCGTTGGATCGACAACCACGGCTCCGACCATTCCAGAGCCGATGTGCATGAGGACGGGAGAAGTTCCGCAATGATACATGTAAACTCCCGGATACCGCGCCTTGAATGTGAACGAGACTGGCTGTCCGGGATTCGTAGAGCGGAAGGCAACCTTTGGATCGATCTGCGCTGCATGAAAATCCATCGAGTGCGGAATCGATCCGTGGTTGGTGAGAGTGAACTCAACGGTATCGCCTTGCTTCACATGGACAACGGGTCCGGGAATATCGCCACCGAACGTCCACGCGGAGATGACGGTATCGTCCGAGATGCGGATTGGGACTTCTTCCGCCGTAAACTCGAGCCGAGTCGTGCGCTCTCGTGCGACCGGGGGAAGCGTAGGATCGAACCGTTGAAAGGCTACATTCTGGCCCTTCGCCGGCAATGCCGTCGACTGGTGGATGTTGGCATGTCCGCCAGTGTCGAGCTTGCTGTCGGGATTACGCACAGCGGTGCCAGGTCCTGCCTGCTGAGGAAGGGAAATGCTCGAACCGTTAGACGCATTCGTCTTGTGCTCAGACTCGTCGGCGCATGCGCTCAGAGCGAGTGGTGCAAGCGCGCCTAACACTGAGGACTTGATCAGGAACTCCCGACGCGTTGCTGGACGGTCAACAAGTTCGGACAACGTTGAGACTTTCTCGTTAGTCATGGCCTTGCTCCGAAACGAGTTAGAACTTCTCCGCCGAGTGAATGCACGGTCTAATCTGCGATTGACGAGCATCCTCAGGAAGTAAATTCCGTTGGGTCAGGCTGACACCATTTCCTTTGTGGCTTCGGTCGTTGACAGTGAGATGCCCGTTTCCGCGGACTGGTCCGGCTTGAACACGAGCATCGACAGCCGCGAAGAGTGCATTACCGCGTCAGCGACGCTACCACGGATCATGCGGGCGAGTCCACCACGACCGTGAGTCGCGATCGCAATCAAGTCCGCCTTCTCACGACTTGCGAAGTCGCCGATAGCTGTCGCCACATTCTCGCCGATGACGATGTCGGTCGTCACCGCCACTCTGCTGCGGCGAAGTCCACCGGCAATGCGGAACAGGTACGACTGCGCGCGCGAGATGTCTTTGTCCCACCAGGGAAGGGTGGGGTCGGCAATCTCCTTCTGCGAATAAGAGTGTGGAAGGAGCACATTCAGGAGAGTGATTTCCGCTTCCTCGAGCTTTGCCAACTCCACGACCCGCGGCAGAATCTGCTCGGCAAGCCTGGATCCATCGAGCGGCACGACAATGCGCCTGAATGCTTCGACGACCTGCGGGTTCAGATAGCTCGTCGGAGGCTTGACGACCAGCACCGGGATCGTGGTGTGGCGGATCAACGAATCGGTCACGCTGCCCAGCGAGAGTCGCGACAAGCCACTCCGCGCGTGCGTGCTCATCACTATAAGGTCCACCTCGTTGCGACGGGCGTAACCCTGGAGGACATCGCCGATGGGACCGGCGTGCAGATCGACCCTGATTTCCGCCTTCGACGCAACTCTGCACTCCGCAGCGAGGGCGTAGAGCTCGCTCAACGCCCGATCGCGCTCGCTTTCAATGACCTCTGCTGCGATCGCCGTGCCGTCGGCCGACGAGGCCATTCCGAAATACGAGCCGGTCGCGAGAACTCGGACCATGCGAACTGTCGCATGGCTTTGCTCGGCGATCCTGAGTGCAACCCGGATTGCCTCGCGGTCGAATCCTGAACCGTCTGTCGGGACCATGATCACTTTGTACATACAGCCTCCTTGAGCTACGGTTCTCCGCAGCGCGTATTTTGAGAAGCAATTGTGAGCACCGCAGTTCCAACTACCGGCATTGTGCTCTCGATTCTGGCCGGCAGTCTGCAGGCGTCATCGGTCAGGTGAATCCGGATGATGCCCTCTCCCTTGTAGTGTTGCGGGTCGCGCACGTGCATCTCTACCAGAATCACGTGGAGCTCCCCCATCGGAGTCGGTATCATCTCGCGACGGATCACGTTGACGGTGGTGGGATTTCGATTGGAGTCGAAGTGGCGATCCACGTGATATGTCACTCCCGGTGTCATCGGGAGCGTGCGGATGAAATACATGAAGGACAATTCGTCCAGCGGGAGGTCGCTGGGACTCAGCCCGGTTTCCCCATTCGCCGACTTCCACTCCTTTTGTTCGGGATAGAGGTCGACCGATTCGTCGTGCTTCGAAAGCGGATTCTGTTCGTGTTTGAAAAAACGCAGGGATGATCCGCGAAGAGGGTCGAACCATGATGAGCTGCGACTGACTGCGGAGAGCAGCGCAATGCGGATCCTGGAATCGAAGCGCAGTACGTACGTGCTCGTCCCACGAACATCGACGGGGCCTTCGATCCACATCGTCGCCGCTCCGACCTTGCCGCCGCGGGAAACGCTCACTTCGTAGGTGAGCTTTTCTCCGATCGAGAAGGGAAGTGCGACTGCTTCCGGTGGGGCTTTACTGCTCGCACAGACGCCGAGGAGCGCGAGCGCAACCAGGCCGGACTGCGCGGGCCTGGTGGCGCGGCGACGACGCATCGGGAATTGCGGGGTAGCGGACTCGAGGAGAGAGCTAGGTATCATGCCCCAAGATGGGGCACCATCGTGGCCCCAACTGTCGGGGAGCACGATCGACTTTTAGGTAGATGATCCCCGTTTTAGTGAGGGAAAGCCTTACCTGCTGACGACCTTGGGCCGCCTGACTCGATCAGAGCGCCGACGGATAGGTTTCGGGCAGCTCTCCCCGCTCCCACTCTCCTGTTCGTTCCAGCGGCTCGACGGCGCGGGTCACATCATAATGAAGTACGGCGTCGAACTGGTGTGGCAGTCGCGCCTGGAAGTAATGGCTCATTCGCTCCGTCTCCGGGCGGTAGATGACGCCTATCGCGCGCTCCAGTCGTGGCTGCCTCAACCCAAGAACGGCCTCATCGTTCTCGCGCAGGCCAAGAAAGAAATCACCAATGGCCAAATCGTGGAACAGCGCCTCGTAGCTTCCCTCGAGTGCCGGCCGCACGGTCTTCCTCTCCGCCGGCTCATCCCAGTCGGATGACGCGGTCACAGTTCCAGAGTGTGTGGTGAATCCAATAAGCGTCGCGCTGTCCCTCCAGTGCTCGCGCACCAGCTGGCCAAGGTTCAGCTCTCCGCGCCTGGACATATCGGTTGCCCGGGCATCGCCAAGGTGTGAGTTATGGGCCCACACAACGACCTTCGACTCTCGACCATCGCGCTCGAGAAACGCGATCAGCGAGTCGAGCGTCCCAGCCATATGCTCGTCGCGCATGTTCCACGTCGAGGCGCGCCCTCCGAACATCGCGCGATAGTAGCGCTCCGCGTTCAGCACTACTCTCGCATTCTGTTCCGCAAAGAATAGATCGTCTGCGGCCATTCTTCCATCCATGGTGGCGTACTTCGCGGCCGACTTCTGGAGCTCGATCAATTGCGAGACCACCTCGTTCTCACATGACGGCGCGAGACCAGCTGTCGCCGCGTATCCGTATGTCTGCGGATCCTCCCCAAAGTGATCGAAGCAGGCGTAGCGCTGCTTTGCTCTCAGAGCCGCGTCTGGATCGACCTTCTTCAGATAGGACAGCACTGCATCCATCGAAGAATGGAGACTGTAGAGGTCCAGCCCGTAGAAACCGACTCTTTGCGGCATCGCGACTCCATCATTGTAGTCCCTGAGCCAGCCGACGAAGTCGACTACGTCCGTATTACGCCACATCCATTGTGGAAAGCGCTTGAAGCCGTCGAGCGCCTGCAAGGCATCCGTGTCACTGCCCCTTCCCTGCACGTACCGATTGACCCGATATGCGTCGGGCCAGTCCGCTTCCACTGCAATTGCCGAGAAGCCTTTTTCGCGAATGAGCCTCTTCGTGATCTCGGCGCGAATTCGATAGAACTCGTGGGTGCCATGAGAGGCTTCTCCGATGAGCACGAACCGGCTGTCGCCTACGAGGGCGATCAGCCGATCAAAATCGTGGCGATCGCCCGTCAACGGTCGGGCCAGGCTACGCAAACCTTCGTGGAAGCTTCGATCGATAGATGAGCGCATTTGACCTCCTCGGTAACCGATATCGTTGTTTCACATTTTGTACCGTCAGTCCCGGGGGCGTGTAGGGGATTCCCTCAACAATGAAGGGGAATTCCGTGTCGAAAGTTCAGCGAGATCCCCTCGAAAGTTGAGGTGAAGGCCGACAGTTGCGGTCGACCTCGATTCGTATCCTCAGTGCACAACAGAAGCATCCGCATTCACGACTGAGGATATAGAGATGAAAAAGACCCTATTTACTGTTTCCGCACTGATCGCTGTGACCGCCACCGCAGGCGCACAGAGCGCCAGCGCGATTCGACTCCGCCTCGATCCGACAAGCGAAGTGACCATTGAAGGGACGTCGTCCCTCCACGCCTTCCACTGCAAGACCAACAAGATCATGGCCTACGTCGATGTAGATCCTGGTTATACGAAGGATCTCACCAAGGTTGCGCGCCCGATCGTGAGCGTGAAGGTCAACATCGTCGTGAGGACTTTGACCTGTGGCAACGGGCAGATGGACAAGAACATGTACAGCACGCTCGACGCCGACAAAAACCCGCTCATCAAGTACACGATGTCGAACTACGACATCCTCGACGGTACGAAGTCGCCGGCGGCCTTCGTTGCGAAAACCACCGGCACCCTGACGATCTCTGGTCAGGAGAAAGTCATCAACATGAAGATCAACGCCGAGCGACTGAGCGATGGCAAAGCCACCGCACAGGCAGAGCAGGCGATTCTCATGACCGATTTCGGCATCACACCGCCGAGCTTCATGTTCGGCAGGCTCAAGGTCGGAAACGAAGTAACCGTCAGGTTCAACCTGAAAGCGGGACCGGAGCTGCTGGCTCAGCTCGCGTCGGTAATGAACGGCGGCGGGCAGTAGAACGAACGCATTGACTGATAATCAGACCACAACGAACACCATAAGGAGATCACGACCATGAAACGCACCTTCCTCGTTCTCACTGCCGCGCTTGCTACGGTTGCATTCGCACCGCGCGCGAACGCCCAGGGGACAAACAAGATGACCGCCAGTAACACCGTGACGAAGGCGGCTACCGACACCATGCCCGTCACGATCGACCCCATCAAAATAGCCGTACCGGATTCTGCGGCGATTGACACCGTGAAGAAGATTGCAGGCGTCAAGAAGATGAGCTTCCTTTCGACTGCTCCCGGGATCGAGATGCAGAACTATCGCCCGGAAGACAAACGCGGAGTGAATGTCTTCGAAGCGCCGAAGGACGAAGGGGTCGGCTACGATGGATTCAAGCTCCAGTGGGGCGCTGCCTTCACGCAGCAGTTCCAGGGACTCGATCACAGCAACACCGCGGCTCCTGTTCTCGTCACCACAGCCGGCGTCACGACCAATGTAAATCAGCTGATCCGCATCGGACACGGCCCCAATAACGCGACAGCCAATCTCTACCTGAACGGCCAGCTCGCCCGCGGAATCCGCGTCGCGATGACCACCTACTCCTCGGCTCGGCACCACAATGAGACGTGGGTCAAGGACGGCTATCTCCTCGTCGATGCTTCTCCCATCGACTGGAAGCCGCTCAATGACATCATGAAGTACGTAACGATTCGTGCCGGACACTTCGAGATCAACTACGGCGATGCGCACTTCCGTCGCACCGACAACGGCAACTCGATCCGCAACGCGCTCGTCGGCAACTACATAATGGATGCGTTCACGACCGAAGTCGGTGGTGAAGTCTACGTCCGCGCCAACGGCTTCCTGGCCATGGCCGGTGTCACCGGCGGCGAGAGCCGCGGGATGATCACCAATCCGCAGAAGCGTTCGCCCAGCTACCTGACCAAAATCGGCTACGACAAGCAGTTCACGCCCGACTTCCGCTTCCGCCTCACGGGCTCGGAATACGCGACGTCGAGCTCGGTGAGCAACACGCTGTTTAGCGGCGACAGAGCTGGATCGCGGTACTATGACGTGCTGCAGAACACCAGCTCGACCGAGTCTGCACAGGCATGGTCTGGCGCTATCCAGCCGGGCTTGAGCAACAGCATTCACTCGGTGGTCGTGAACCCGTTCATCCAGTTCAAGGGGCTCGAGTTCTTCGGCAACTTCGAAAGAGCGAAAGGTCGCGCGGCCACTGAAACGGCCAACCGCACCTGGAA
>Ga0068855_100001435_pt1 | contig 29650 bp, 28 predicted proteins | sample KBSCornC52_FD_66592 | JGI IMG/M metagenome (GOLD analysis project Ga0068855, IMG submission 66592) | Corn rhizosphere microbial communities from Kellogg Biological Station, Michigan, USA - KBS Corn C5-2 | ecosystem: Host-associated > Plants > Roots > Rhizosphere > Soil ... | reverse complement strand
TCAACAAGCTTGTCCTCCTCGTCGGCGGCGATGGCTTCGTCGGGACCCATGTGGCCGAGGAACTGCTCAAGCGCGGGGCGCGCCTCAGGGTGGCCAGCCGGCATGTCGAGCGGGCGTTCCGGCTGAAGCCGCTGGGTACGCTGGGCCAGGTCCAGTTCGTCCGCGCCGACATCTGCCGGACCGAGCATCACGCCGCGCTGGTCGCCGGGGTGGACGCCGTAGTGAACCTGGCCGGAGCTTTCGCCGGGGATCTCGATCGGCTCCACGTCAAGGCGCCCGCGAGCCTTGCCGCCGCCGCGCGCGCTGCCGGGGCCGAGGCGTTCGTGCAGATTTCGGCCAACGGCGCCGATGCCAATTCATCGGTCGACTATGCGCGGACCAAGGCGGAGGGCGAGGCTGCCGTGCTCGCCGCCTTCCCGCGCGCGACGATCATGCGCCCCTCGGTGGTGTTCGGGCCGGACGACAAGTTCGTGAACATGTTCGCCGGGCTGATCGCCAGCCTGCCGGTCCTGCCCGTCTTCGCGCCGGAGGCCAGGCTGCAGCCGGTGTTCGTGGACGACGTGGCGGAAGCCGTGGCCAATGCGATCGCCGATCCGGGCAAGCTGGGCGGCAAGACCTTCGAACTGGTCGGCCCGGAAGTGCTGACCATGCTCCAGCTCAACGAGAAGATCGCCGCGGCCCAGTGCCGCAAGCGGCTGTTCGCCCCGCTGCCCGACAAGGTGGCGAGCCTGATCGCCGCCCTCCCCGGCACGCCGATCAGCCGCGACCAGCTTACCCTGCTGCGCGCCGGCAATGTCAGCCAGGGCCTGCCCGGGCTCAAGGCGCTTGGCGTCAGCGCGCGGCCGCTGTCACTGTTCCTTGACCGCTGGCTGGTGCGCTACCGCCAGCACGGGAGGTTCAACGAGAGCAAGACCGCGGGCTGAACGCCATCCCGGACTCGATCAGGACTTGAATGCGCTGGGGGTCTGCCCCACGCTGGCTGTTCCTCTACCACTCGTCGGCGCTCCATCGGAGCATCGGCGATCCTGCGACAAGTTCAGCGCCAGAGTGTTGCAGGAGAGGCCCGGTCATCTACTTGCCCACCAAAATCACCGCAAATAACTGAATTCGCAATATTTTCTATCCGCGGAGAATCGTGCGCCTCTGTTCTACTTGAACGACTGGGTTTGACGTTTTGCGATATTCGTAAATGGGCGTAACGTCGGAAGCAGTCGCTTGATTCCCCGCGGAGATCGTCATGGCTTCCAAGCCCGCCCACAAAAACGATCAACCAGTCATTTTCGAAGTGGTCCAGCAGGCCGGCAACGTGAATGAATTGGTATTAAAACCGATAAGTGGCGCCGAGGCATTTCGCAAATATAGCCTGCTTCTCGGTCCGTCGTTGAACAAATCTGGCAATCTTCGCGGAATGGTCATCAACGCGAAGATGCGCTACGTTTATAACTTGTCGGGAAACGTCGGCAATAAATTAGCAGTCGTGTCCGCCTTGATAAATATATACAAGGAATTATCCAGAGCACAAGCAGTCTGGAATTCTAATGCCCCGGCCAGTGACAAGTTCTCTCACATCACCATGCTCACCAGCGCCGCGGTGCTTCGCAGTGTGACCAGCATCGTCCCCACTGTAGCGAGCCTGGCGGCGATGTCGGTCGAGGGATACGCCATGCTGTTCTCGGCGGTGACGGGAAATCGTAGCGGGGACGCGTTTGCAAAAGAACTGGACGCCGCTCAGAAGCAGATTTCGGAGATCCACTCGCGGCAATGGGATGGAGAAGTCTGGTACCAAGTCATCAACGGCACAGTTCACTAAGTGGCCTCGAAAGCCGCAAGCGTCCAGCCCCGATAGGTGACACATATTGCGTAGGCGCTGGTCCCGGTTTTAACCGGAGGGGGACACCTTCCCCTACCAGTTCACATCCGCATAGTGCGCGGGCGGCTGGATCACTTCCATGCGCTCGGCCAGAAGCGGACGGAAGCTCGGGCGGCTCTTGAATACCGAGTACCAGCCCTTGGCCTGCTCGTGCCCGGTCCAGTCGAGCCCGCCGAGGTAATCGGCCACCGAAATCTGCGCGGCGGCGGCGAGGTCAGCCAGGCTCATCGTCGCGCCGGCGAGCCAGGGGCGGGTGTCGACGAGATAGTCGATGTAATAGAGGTGCTCGTGCGCCAGCTTCATCGCCTCGCGCAGCACGCGGCTGTCGGGCGACTGGCGGTAGACCAGGCGCTTCTTCATCCGCTCGTGCAGCAGGGGGCCGGTGACGTCGCCGAAGAAGTTCTCGTCGAACAGGGCGACGAGGCGGCGGATTTCGGCGCGCATCGGGGCGGTGCCGTTGATCAGCGGGTTCTTGTCGACCGTTTCCTCGAAATATTCGCAGATCGCCCGGCTGTCGACGAGGGTGAGGCCGCGCTCGGCATCGGCGATCACCGGGGTGCGCGCGGCCGGGTTCTTGTCGAGGAACTCGTCGCGGTGCTCCCACGGGTTTTCGCGCCACAGTTCGAACCCGATCCCCTTTTCGGAGAGGAGGAGGCGGACTTTGCGGCTGAACGGGCAAAGCGGGAACTGGAAAAGCTGCCACATGGGCCAACCCATGCCGCAGGCGCGCGGCCAAGATCAACCGGTGCCGCGCCTTTTTAGCGGTGCATAACCCCGGCCTAGCGCTTGGGCGGCAGGTCCTCGTCAAGCGCGCGCAGGCAGCTGGGCATGACATTGGCCACGCCCGTGCGGCGCAGGGGCGCGGCGGCGGCTTCGGCGGCGGCGCGCAGGCCCGCCTGGTCGAGGCCTGCATCGTCCATCAGCTGGGCCGCGAGCCGCACGAACCATTCGCGGCCGCGCTGCGCCAGCGGCGGGTATTGCGCCATGGCCGGATCGCCGCGCGCCTGCCCGGCAGCGACCAGCGCGAAGGCGCCCGCGCAGGTCAGGCCCATCTGCTCGTCGGCGGTGAGCGGACGGGGCGTGGCAGCCAAGGGGGTGGCGGCGAGCAGCAGCGGCAGCAAAGCGAGGCGCAAGGTCATGGCCGCGTTGGTAGCGCGATAAACCTGAACGGCAAGCATCGGCCGGCTTGCCCGACCATTGACCCGGTCCGCCGTACGTGACTAGGTTCCCGTCCAAGCTCAATACGGAGGAGAGGCCCGCGTGTATTCACACCTGTCGATCGGCAGCAACGATCTCGAAAAGTCGAAGACCTTCTACGACGCGCTCTTCGCGGTCCTGGGCGGCGGCCCGGCCATGGTGAACGCCGCGGCGGCCCGTATGTTCTATGCGCACAACGGCGGAATGCTGATGATCTGCACGCCGATCAACGGCGAGGCGGCGAGCCATGCCAACGGCGGGACCATTGGGTTTGCGATGGACAGCCCGGAGCAGGTCGAGGCTTGGCACGCGGCGGGGATCGCCAATGGCGGCACCACTTGCGAAGACCCGCCGGGCGTGCGTGATAATCCCGGCATGCCGAAGATGCACCTCGCCTACCTGCGCGATCCCGACAACAACAAGCTGTGCGGACTCTACCGCTACCCGCAATGACCCAGGTCTGACGGGCGGGGGCAGCCTCGCCCGTCCGCACCCCCGCTCAGCGCGAGAGCAGGAACACCGCGTGTTCGGCGCGGAAGTTCGCCGCGGCCGCTCCGGTCAGCCGGTCGCCCTTGAGGTACCATGCCTGCTCGACGCGGATGCCGCGCTCATTCAGGTGGGCGCGGAAGTCGGCGATGGTGAGGTGGTGGATGTTGGGCGTCTCGTACCAGGCGACCGGCAGCAGCCGCGTCACCGGCATCCGCCCGCCCCACAGCAGCGACAGCCGCACCCGCCAGTGGGCGAAGTTGGGAAAGCTGACGATGGCCTTGCGGCCGACCCGCAGCAGCTCGTCGAGCACGAGGTCGGGCCGCTTGGTGGTCTGCAGGGTCTGCGAGAGCACCGCATAGTCGAGCGACTTGTCGGGATAGAAGGCGAGGTCGCTGTCCGCATCGCCCTGGATCACCGAGAGCCCGCGCGCGACGCATTCCGCCACGTTGTGCGGATCGAGCTCCATGCCGCGCGCATCGCAGCCCTTGTCGCGCAGGGCGGCGAGCAGTTCACCGTCGCCGCAACCCACGTCGAGCACGCTCGCGCCCGCCGGCACGTGATCAGCGATGATCGCGAGATCGGGGCGGAGGGAGGCGCTCATCCGAGGAACCCTGCGACCACCCGGTCCAGCGCCGGCACGTCGAGCAGGAAGCTGTCATGCCCGAACGGGGCGGAGAGTTCCATGAAGCTCACCGGGCAGCCGGCGGCGTTGAGCGCGTGGGCGATCAGGCGCGATTCGGCGGTGGGATAGAGCCAGTCGGTATCGAAGGAGACGAGGCAGAACCGCGCGCTGCTCCCGGCAAAGGCCTGGGCCAGGCGGCCGCCGTGCTCCTCGGCGAGGTCGAAATAGTCCATGGCCCGGGTGATGTAGAGGTAGGAGTTGGCGTCGAACCGGTCGGTGAACGACAGGCCCTGGTGGCGCAGGTAGCTCTCCACCTGGAAATCGGCGTCGAACCCGAAGGTCTTCGCCTCGCGGTCCTGCAGGTTACGGCCGAACTTGTCGGTGAGGCCGGCCTCCGAGAGGTAGGTGATGTGCGCGGCCATGCGGGCGACGGCGAGGCCCTTTTCCGGGCCCTTCCCGCTCCCGTAATAATCGCCCCCGCGCCACTTGGGATCGGCCATGATCGCCTGCCGGCCGACCTCGTGGAAGGCGATGTTCTGGGCCGAGTGGCGCGCCGTGGCGGCGATCACCAGGGCGGCGTTGCAGCGCTCGGGGAAATTGGCGGCAAAGCTCAGCGCCTGCATCCCGCCCATCGACCCGCCGACCACGGCATGGACCCGGTCGATCCCCAGCGCATCGAGCAGGGCCACCTGAGCGCGGACCATGTCGCGGATGGTGATGACCGGGAAGCGCATGCCCCAGGGCTTGCCGTCGGGCGCGTCGCTGGCCGGGCCGGTCGAGCCGAGGCACGAGCCGAGCACGTTGGCGCAGACGACGAAGTAGCGGTCGGTATCGATCGGCTTGCCGGGGCCGACCATGCGCACCCACCAGCCTGGCTTGCCGGTGATCGGGTGCGGGCTGGCGACGTGCTGGTCGCCGGTCAGCGCGTGGCAGATCAGGATCGCGTTCGAGGCGGCTGCATCCAGCTTGCCGTAGGTTTCATAGGCGATGCAGACGTCTTGCAGGCTCTGTCCGCCGTCGAGCGGGAGCGGCTGGTCCAGCGTGAGGACGCGGCTTTGGGCAAGGAGCGGGGCAGAGGCCATCAGGCGGCGGGATAGGCGGGAATTGGGGGCGAAAGTCAATGGCGGCGTGGCCGAGCGGCGTTAACCGCAAAGGTTGCGGCAAAGGTTGCGGCTGGGCCCGCGTCCCCTTATGGGCCGGCGCATGACCGGCGCTCCCGTCCCCAAGAGCTGGATCAGCGCGATCCATGCCTATGTTCCCGGCAAGTCCGCCGGAGCCGACGGGCGTCCGCTGATCAAGCTTTCGGCCAACGAGAACCCGCTCGGCACCAGCCCGGCCGCGCTGGCGGCACGGGCCGATGCCGCCGCGGCGGCGCTCTATCCGGATCCCGACAGCAAGGCCCTGCGCGCGGCGCTGGGCGAGCTCCACGGGATCGATCCGGCGCGGATCGTCATGGGCACCGGCTCCGACGAGATCCTCCACATCGCCGCGCAAGGCTATGCCGGGCCGGGCGACGAGGTGATCTACGTCCGCTACGGCTTCTCGGTCTACGACATCGCCGCCCGCCGCTGCGGCGCGACGCCGGTGGTAGCGCCCGATGCCGACTATGGCAGCGATGTCGACGCCCTGCTCGCCCTCGTCACCGAGCGGACGCGGGTCGTCTTCGTCGCCAATCCGAACAATCCGACCGGCTCGTTCCTGCCCAGGGGCGAAATCGCGCGGCTTCATGCAGGCCTTCCGTCCGACGTGGTGCTGGTGATCGACCAGGCCTATGCCGAATATGTCGCGCCCGAGGACGAGGACGGCGCGCTCGCCCTCGCCGCCGCGCACGACAACGTGCTGGTCACCCGCACCTTCTCCAAGATCTACGGCCTTGCCGGCGAACGGATCGGCTGGGGCACCGGCGCGCCGGGGCTGGTCGATACGCTGAACCGCATCCGCGGGCCGTTCAACGTCTCCAGCACGGGGCAGGCCATGGCACTGGCCGGGGTGCGCGACCAGGCCTTCGTCGAGGCGGCGCGGGTGCATAACGCGGCGGAGCGCGCCCGCTTCGTCGCGGCCTTGGAGAAGCTGGGCAATCGCGGACTGCGGCCCCTGCCGAGCCAGGCCAACTTCGTGCTGATCCTGTTCGAGGGCGCACTGAGCGCCGAGGCGGCCTACAACGGCCTTGCCGAGGCGGGCTACATCGTGCGCTGGCTGCCCAACCAGGGCCTGCCGCAGGCGCTGCGCATCACCATCGGCACGGCAGAGCAGATGGACGAGATCGCCGCCACCCTGACGCGCCTTGCGGAGGCCGCGGGATGACGATCCGCTCGGTCGCCATCATCGGCCTCGGCCTGCTCGGCGGCTCGATCGGGCTCGCGGTGCGCGAATACCTGCCGGAAATCGCCACCAGCGGCTACGACCGTGATCCGGCCACCCGCGTTCGCGCGGCGGAGCGGGGGCTGGTGCACCGGGTCTGCGACAGCGCCGCCGAGGCGGTGCGCGAGGCCGACCTGGTGATCTTCTGCGTTCCCGTGGGCGCGATGCGCGCGGCGGGCGCCGAGGTGGCCGGGAGCCTCAAGCCCGGCGCGCTCGTCAGCGACGTCGGTTCGTCCAAGCAGACCGTGGCGCGCGAGCTGGCCGAGGCCCTGCCGGGCGCAGCAATCATTCCGGCGCACCCGGTGGCGGGCACCGAGAACTCCGGGCCGGATGCGGGCTTCGCCAGCCTGTTCCGCAACCGGTGGTGCATCGTCACCCCGCCGGAAGATGCCAATCCGCTGCAGCTGACCGACCTCGTCCAGTTCTGGGAGGCGCTGGGCGCCAATGTCGAGCTGATGAGCCCGCAGCACCATGACCTGGTGCTCGCCGTCACCAGCCACCTGCCGCACCTCATCGCCTATACCATCGTCGGCACGGCCTCCGATCTCGAAGACGTGACCCAGAGCGAGGTGATCAAGTATTCGGCGGGCGGCTTCCGCGATTTCACCCGCATCGCCGCTTCCGATCCGACGATGTGGCGCGACGTGTTCCTTTCGAACAAAGATGCCGTGCTGGAAATGCTCCAGCGCTTCACCGAGGACCTCACCGCGCTCCAGCGCGCGATCCGGGTGGGCGACGGCGACCAGCTGTTCGACCACTTCACCCGCACCCGCGCGATCCGCCGCGGGATCATCGAGCAGGGCCAGGACGACGCCCGGCCCGACTTCGGGCGGAGCGATCACGCGGGGTGACGACCTAACGTCGGTCAAATTTGGACCGTCGGGGCAGTTTCAGATGGCCAGGAACAGCACCGCTACCGTGGTCATCACCGCCGTGCTGACCCAGCCCCAGAACGCAAGCCCCCGGCCGATCACCAGCTTGCCCATGACCTTGGGATTGCGCGCGATCAGCATGGTTACGATCATCAGCGGGGGCGCCAGCAGGCCGTTGACCACGGCGGCCCAGTAGAGCGCCCGCATCGGGTTGATCGCCATGAAGTTCATCGCCACGCCGGCAAGCGTCGCCACGGCGATCACCGCGTAGAAGGCCTTGGCTTCGCGCGGGCGCTGGTTGAGGCCTTCGCGCCAGCCGAACATTTCGGCCACGGCATAGGCGGCCGAGCCCGCCAGCACTGGCACGGCGAGCAGCCCGGTGCTGACGATGCCCAGCGCGAAGAGGGCGAAGGCCAGTTCACCCGCTAGCGGGCGCAGGGCCGTGGCGGCCTCGACTGCGCTGTCGATCTGGGTGATCCCCGCCTTGTTCAGCGTCGCCGCCGTGGCGATGACGATGACGATCGCGGTGAGGTTGGAAAAGGCCATGCCGACCAGAGTATCCAGCCGGATGCGGCGCAGCTCAGGGCCGGCGGTGCGCGGGCTGATCATCAGCGGCTTGACGTGGCGGCGGTGCTGCTCCTCCACCTCCTGGCCCGATTGCCAGAAGAACAGGTAGGGGCTGATCGTCGTCCCCAGCATGGCGACGAGCGCCATGACATGGTCGTTGTCGAAGCTGAACTTGGGGATCAGCGTGCCGCGCAGGGCCGCATACCAGTTCACGTCAGCCAGCAGGACCACGGCGAAATAGGAAAACAGCGACAGCGTCGCCCATTTGAGGACGGCGGCGTAGCGGTTGTAGGAAACGAACACCTCGAGCAGGATGCTGATCACGCCGAAGGCGATCGTCGCCGGCAGGGCCGGCCCGGGCACGATCAGGCCGAGCGCCGCGCCCATGGCGCCGAGGTCTGCCCCTAGGTTGATCACGTTGGCGACCAGCAGCAGCAGGACCACGATGCGGAGCAAGGGGCGCGGATAGTGCTCCTTGAGGTTCTGGGCGATGCCGCGGCCGGTGCCCGCGCCAATGCGGGCGCAGATCTCCTGGATCGAGGCCATCAGCGGCAGGCTGAACAGCAGCGGCCACGGCAAGGCATAGCCGAACTGCGCGCCGACCTGGCTGTAGGTGCCGATCCCGCTGGGATCGTCGTCGGCCGCGCCGGTGACCAGCCCGGGGCCGAGCACGGAGTACCACGGCCGGGGTTCGTGGGCGCGCTGGTCCTGATCGGTCATTCGCAGCTTTCGTTGAGGGCGTTGATCGCGGCGTGAACCTGCGCCTCAACCTCAGCCCGTTCGAGCCCGGGCGCAATGGGCTCGCCGAAGCGGACGGTGATCGTGCCCTTGCGCTTGATCGCATGGTGATAGAGCGGCCCGGAGTTGACCGCCGCCGGGACCACCGGCAGGCCGAGCAGCTTGTAGAGCCCGGCAAAGCCCGATTGCAGCGGGGGCGAGGCCTTGTGCGGCACGCGGGTGCCCTCCGGGAAGATTGCCAGCGGACGCCCTTCGGCCACGCGCTCACGCGCGGCGGCGACCATCGAACGCAGGGCCTTGGCGCCCTGGTCGCGCTCCACCGCAATCAGCCCGTAGCGATAGCCGGCGCGGCCCCAGATGGGGATGCGCATCAGCTCGATCTTGGCGAAGACGGCCGGCATTTTCAGCAGCATCGGCATGTCGATCGCCTCGAAGAACGATTCGTGCTTCATCGCCACCAGCACCGGCCCTTCCGGCGCCTGCCCCTCGATATTCACGCGGATGCCGAGCAGGCGGGTCACGCACCAGCGGTGCCAGCGCGTCCACCACATGATCGAGCGGACGAAGGCGCGCCCCGGCAAGGCGAGCTGCGCCGCGATCAGGGTCAGGACCAGCACGGTGCCGGGGTAGAACAGCAGGTAGAAGGCGACACTGCGCAGGGCGTCGGCGGGGGTGGCGCGGGGTACGGTCAAAGCCCGAGCACCCGCTGCGCCAGCCGCGCGAGCAGCTTGTGGTATTCGAGGAACAGCACGTAGAACGTCGGCTTGGTCGGCACCGCGTCCTCGATCACGGTGAGCCCCGGGGGGGCGACCTGCGCCAGATCCAGCGCGGCGCGGCGCATGTGCCAGTCGCTCGTCACCAGCCGGACCGAGCCGATGTGGTTCGCCGCGATCCAGTCCGCGGATTCGCGGGCATTGCTGCGGGTGTCGACCGATTCGTAGCCCAAGCTCACGCAGCAGCGCAGGGTGTGGGGCGGGAGGTGGTACTGTGCGGCGAATTCGGCCGGGCGCACCTCGCGGTCGACGCCCGAGACGAACATGCGCGGGGCGAGGCTCTGGTGCAGCACGTCGAGCCCGCGGTCGATCCGCCCGCCCGAGCCGGTCAGCACGATCACCGCATCGGTCTTCACCGGCCCCGCCGGCGCGGGCAGGACGATGCCGAACCACAGGAAGCCCAGCAGGTAGGCGAGGAGCAGGGTGGAGGTGATGCGCCCGATCATCGCCCGCCGCTCACAACATGCCCTTGAGCGCGCCGATCACTGTCAGGCGCGCGGTGACCGTGGCGAGCACCACGGCGGCGAAGGGCACGACCAGCAGCACGGCCGCATCGTCCCAGCCGAGCGCGCCGCTGGTCACGATCCCGGCCTGCAGCGCGGCAAAGCTGCGGCCGAGCAGGAGCATGACCACGATCGCCGCGCCGGTCCCCGCCGCCGCCCCGCCGACCGCGTCGCGGAAGATCGAGCGCTGAAAGATCCGGGCGATCTGCGCGTCGGTCCCGCCGAGGAGGTGGACGATCTCGATCGTCGCGCGGTTGTTGCCGAGCGCCGTGCGCGCGGCCAGCAGCACGGCCGCGCCGGTGGCAAGGGCCAGGACCACGATCAGCGCCAGCGACAGCCACTGGAGCGAGCCGATCGCGCCGAAGACCGGGCCGAGCCAGGTCGACTGCGCATCGACCCGGGCAGCGGGGGCTGTCGCGCGCAGCGTGGTCTCGATCCAGCCCAGCCGCTCGGGCGAGAGGCCGCCGGCGAGCCGCGCATCGATCAGCGCGGGCACCGGCACGGCGCCTTCCCCGAGATCGCCCGCGCCATTGTCATCCCCGCCGCCGAGCCATGGCTCGACCAGGGCGTCGAGCTCGGCCTGGGGCACCAGGTGGGCGTCGCTCACCCCGGGGATTCGGGCCAGGGCCAAGACCGCCGCGCGCGCCTGGCGGTCGCGCTCTTCGGGACGGGCCTCGACGATCTGGACGGTGATGCCGCCCGAAAGCTCGGCCGCGGCGGCGCGGCCGGTGTTGCGCAGGGCGAGGCCGCCGGCGGCCGCGATCACCATCAGCGCGACCATGATCGCGATGACCCAGGGGATCGGCCCGGAGAGGCGCGACTGCGGGACGATGTCGGCCTGCTCGTTCGCGCCGCCGAGATGGCGGGCGAAGACGTCGGGCAGGCGCAGGCTGCGGGGTTCGCTCATGCGGCGCCACTCCCGGGAACCGGGCGGCGCGGCGGATAGCGCAGCGCGCCGGTGGGGTCGGCCAGCCGGCCCTTGTCGAGCCGCATGATCAGGCTGTCGGGCACCTTGCGCAGGAGGTGGACGTCGTGAGTGGCGACGACGACGGTCGTGCCCAAGCGGTTGAGCGCCTCGAACAGGCGCAGCAGCTTGACCGCCATCTCCGGGTCGACGTTGCCGGTCGGCTCGTCGGCGACCAGCAGGTCGGGCCGGCCGATCACCGCGCGGGCGATGGCGACGCGCTGCTGTTCGCCGCCCGAGAGCGTTGCCGGGCGCGCGGCCATCCGGTCGGCGAGGCCGACCCATTCGAGCATGTCGGTGACCGGCCCGGCCAGTTCGCGCTCGCTCACCCCGGCGACCCGCAGCGGCAGGGCCACGTTGTCATAGGCGGAGAGGTGGGGGACAAGACGGAAGTCCTGGAAGACCACGCCGAGGCGCCGCCGCAGCATCGGCAGCATCTCGCGCGGGGTGGTGATCGCGTCGGTCCCGAACATGCGGATCGCCCCGCGCGAGGGGCGCTGGGCGAGGTAGAGCAGCTTGAGGAGGCTGGTCTTGCCCGCGCCGCTCGCCCCGGTGAGGAAGTAGAACGAGCCGGGGTAGAGCGTGAAGGAAACGTCGCTCAGCACCTCGCGGTCGGTGCCGTAGCGCAGGCCCACGTTGTCGAACTGGACGATTTCGGTGTCGGGCGAAGCGGCGCCGCTGGTCTCGCTCATGGGCGCGCGATCGCCTGCGGCGCATGGCTCCGCGAGCGGTGCCAACCGCCCCGGCGCTGCCCCCCATGGCCCGGCCTTGCGCCGGATCTGGCCCGAATTCGATCCACCCGGCGGCTATAGACAGCAATCGGTGTGGAAAAAAGGGGCGGCGGGGAGCGACTGATCGCGCCGCGGCCTTGTCCGGGGGACAAGCCGGGGGCATTACCATGCGGAATGATCATCGCCTGCCCTTCCTGCGCCACCCGCTACGTGGTGCCCGATAGCGCCATCGGCGTGGAAGGCCGCACCGTCCGCTGCGCCAAGTGTCGCCAGTCGTGGTTCCAGGCGGGCCCGGAGCACCTGGTGACCGCACCCCCGCCGCCGCCGCCTGCCCCGCCGCCGCCCGCGGCAGAACCGCAGGTGGCCGAGCAGGCGGAAGCGGGCGCACCTGTCGACAGGGCAGATGAGCCGGACGAGGCCGCCCCGCCGCCGCCTCCGGTCCAGCCGCCCCGCCCGGCCGCGGTCTATTCGGACGAGGATACGGCACGCAGCTTCGCCACCAGCGCCTCGAGCTTCGCGCATGAGCCGCCCTTCCGCCGCCGCCGCAACCCGCTGCGGCTCTACACCTATGCGGCAAGCCTCTTCGCGATCGTCACGCTCGGCGCCACGGCGGCGGTGGCGGTCTACGGTCTGCCCGACTGGGCGCCGCTGGCCAAGCGCACCTTTGCCGAGGCCCAGCCCGACCTTGTGCTGGAATTCCCGCCCAACCGGCAGGACCGCCGGACCCTGCCCAACGGCACCGAATTCTTCGGGGCGAGCGGCAAGGTGACCAATGTCGGGCGCGAGAAGCACTCGGTCCCGCTGATCCTGATCGTCCTGCGCGACGAGAAGAACCGCATCGTCTATTCCTGGGAAGTCGTCCCGCCCAAGCGCCAGCTGGCGCCGGGCGAATCCGTCTCGATCAACGAAGCGGTGACCGACGTTCCGCGCACCGCGCGCGTCGCCGAAATCGGCTGGAAGCCCGGCTGATTACCCGCTGCGCGCCGCGTTCGGCCGGGCCCGAAGAAACCCGAACATCGGCGCTTGCACCCCCCCGGACCATTTGCTAGTGGCCCGCTCCTACCCCGCGGGGCGGCTTCCGGAAGCGAAGCGCGGCCCTGTCGATTTGCGGTCGTGGCGGAATTGGTAGACGCGCAACGTTGAGGTCGTTGTGGGCGAAAGCCCGTGGAAGTTCGAGTCTTCTCGACCGCACCAAACAGTCTGACAAGGTAACCTATATTCGCCCTCGGGCGACCTGCTCCTGCGCAATGGCGCAGTTCTGCGGGGTTCAGCGGCTGGATCAAAATATACGTGGGCCTGAGACGCTCGGGTCTTGCCAATTCCCAAGACCAGCTGGGCGCAATTCTCTGTCCGTGACTTGCTCGCCCACGCGAGGGATGCGGCGGTGACGATGGTGTATGTGAGCTCAGGCGGCGAAGCCGAGCAACGCTTCCTGCGCGTCCCAAGACAGCGGCAGCTCGGTCTCGAGCAAGCGGGCACGAGTGATGGTCGTCGGCTGCGAGCCGTCGGTGATGGCTTCGACGATTCTCGGGCTGAGCCAGCTAACGCTCAGGAGTTTTGCCATCTGCTTGCGGCAGCGCCCGACCTGCTTCGCCAGCTGGTTGAGACTGAGGTGGGGCGAAGCCAACACCAGGCGCTGAACTTCGAGTGCATCGGCGATCAGCGTGACGAGCTGTAGATTGGCTCCCGGCCCAGTCGTTGCAGCATCGAGCCGGAGCCGGGCTTCGCGGAATGGTCGTCGGGTCGGGCGAGGAATTTGAATCGTCCAAGAGGACTGGTCGACGATGCCGAGGGCGGCGGAGTTCAGTGTCACCTCGAGTTCGTCGCTGCGGATCGCGATTGTCCCGACGAGCGATCGCAGGGCTGATTTGGCTTCGACCTGCCGGTGCAGCCTGGCGCCGAGGCTGCTTGCTTGTGCGAACATGGCATTGAGTGCCCCAGCATCCGATAGTTTAGAGAGCCGCTGTAGCGCGTGCTCATCGGCGAGCAGATCGGCGAGGCAGGTGCTGACCTGCAGTTCGAAGGCGCCTTGCTGGAAGCGCGTGGCAGGAGGATCTCCGGGTCGGACGAGGTCCTTGCGGGTCTCGTAGAACGAATAGCGCCGAGTGCCCTTGGCCGAGTAGGTCGGGACAACCGGCCTACCTTCGGGATCAGTGATCATCCTATTGAATACCGCATCGCTGCGATCGTTACGGGGCCGCTTTCTCGGCGGCGCCTTCTCATTGAGCTGGGCCTGCACGGCATCCCATAACTGTTCGTCGACGATTGCCTCATGCTCGCCGTCGTAGATTTTTCCCTTGTGGACGATCTTGCCGCGGTAGACCGGGTTCTTGAGCAGGTGGAACAGGCTGCCGCGGGCGAACGGTATGCCGCCGCGGTGCGGTCCGCTGCTGCGCAGCTGGACCTTGGTGACCACTCCCTCGTCACGCAGCAACTCGATCAGCGCTGGAACGCTGCCTACCTCAAGGTAGCGCCGCATGATCGCTCGCACCCGCTCGGCCTCGTTCGCCACTGGGACCAGCTTACGCTCTACGACCTGGTAGCCGAGCGGAACCGGTCCGCCCATCCACAAGCCCTTCTTTTTGGAGGCGGCGATCTTGTCGCGGATCCGCTCCCCGGTAACCTCGCGCTCGAACTGTGCGAAGGAGAGCAGCACGTTGAGCGTGAGCCGTCCCATGGATGTCGTAGTGTTGAATGCTTGCGTTACCGAGACGAAGCTCGCTTGCTTCGCATCAAGTCGTTCGACGATCTTGGCGAAATCTGCAAGGCTGCGGGTCAGGCGATCAACCTTGTATACGACGATCACATCAACCAGGCCGCCATCCACATCGGCCAACAGGGCCTTGAGTCCGGGCCGCTCCATGTTGCCGCCGGAGAACCCGCCGTCGTCGTACCTGTTGGGCATGAGGTTCCAGCCCTCGTGCCGCTGGCTGGCGATGTAGGCCTCGCACGCCTCGCGCTGCGCCTCGAGGCTGTTGAACTCCTGCTCGAGCCCGTCCTCGGTCGACTTGCGGGTATAGACCGCGCAGCGCAGCACCTTCACCGCTTCTTCTTCCGCTCGGTCAGCCCGAAGAACAATGGGCCGTTCCAGTGCGACCCGGTGATCGCCCGAGTCACGGCAGTCAGTGTCTTCCAGTGCCGGCCATCGTACTCGAAGCCATCGGCAAGCACAGTCACGGTGTGTCCCACCCCGCGCCAGTCGCGCACCAGCCGGGTGCCGGGGGTGAGCTTTCGGGGCATCGGTTTACCGCTGTCACCTTGCCCTGCTCCAGCAGTGACCTGGCGCAGCACGGACCTCGTCGAGCGGTTGACGCCGCCCACCGTCTGCTCTTGCAGTTTGTAGCCGATTCCGAGCCGCAGGAGGCCGGGAGTGAGGTTGGGGGCAGGCGAACCGTATCGGTCCACCCACTCTCGCTTCAGGTCCTCGGGCGCCAGCTCCGCCAAGCGTCCGAGGCTCAAATGCACCCGGCGGGGCATCAGCCTGCCATCACCCAGTACACCCGGCCCTGACCTGCCAGCTTCTCGCTGGTGATCGCGTGGCCATTCTTCCTCAAGTCGGTCAACGCTGTGCGTGCAGTGTGCGGCAGCCGGCCAGTCGCAGCTCCTAGCTGGTTGAGCGTGGCGCCTTCGCTACCCGTTAGCAGGTCCAGAACTAGGTTGGTCTTGATCTGCCGCACAGGCAGAGCCCGGTCGACAACTTCGAGGTTTGGTTCGCGGGCCCGCTTACGCGGGCGCCGGGCGCCGGGCTTGGTCGCTCCAGCGGTGCTCATGGGTGATTCTCTCCGTGTGGAGCAGTGACCATCTCTGCTCCCACCACCTAATGCCCTGCCGATCACATCGTCAGGGCTGCGGCTACTTAACGGGGCCGCGACTTACGAGCAGCACCAATGCTTGCGATGCTCGCCAAGTCCAGTGGAATGTAGCGTTTGTTGGACACTTCGGATCGGCAGGTTGTGTGATGCGTGGTGCTACAAACTGCCGTTCCGGCGGTTGGCGCTGGCGGCGGCTGACGCCCAGAATGCGCCGCTCACTTCATCTCCGAGGAACGTCCGGTCTTGACAGAAGCGGACGATCAGCAACGCGACCCTCATCGTCGGCGTTGCCGAGCTCGGCGGCGCTACCTAATTGCTGACCGTCCGTTTCATGAAGCGACGACGTCAGCCTGTTCTGACCGCTACTTGCTTGCCGAACCATGGCCGAGGCAATCCAAGGTCGAGGAATGTTTTGTAGCCCGGAGTGGCGCTAACCACTGCAGGAACCATGTTCACGAGCGCGGCTGCGGTGATTTCATAGGCGTCGTCAAAAGCGGCCCCGGCGCCGTCGGCACTGCCGAGCGGGATGTCGACTGTGAACGGCGTCGATCCATCTATGATGATCCGGTATCCGCCGGAGTGACCGATGTTCATCCCGGCAGGGCCGGTATCCGGCCCCAATCGGTTGAGGTGGTTGACAGTAAATACCGGTTCGCCGTCGATCATTCCGTGCAAGGCGAACTGGTAGGCAGCCACAGTCCCCTTCTCCACCCTATAGCTATGCGGGGTGACGATCGGCGATTCCGCCAGCCAAAACCGCAGTTCTGTCTCGATTCCGTCGATCTTCACCCCGAAGGCATCGCCCATGAGATAGGGTACGCCGCCCCAGCTGGTGCGGACCCAGTCGAGAAATTTGCCGTCGCCGACGATCTGCTCCTCGGTTTTCCCGAAGCCCATCCGCTCCAGCGAGCCGTGACGAGGGATAGTGATGTAGTCGAGCATCTCCCAGGTCTGCACCCGGGTGACTTGGCCCGACGCCGAAGCGATGGCAAAGGGCAGGGCATTGGTGAAGAAGCCAGGATCGATTCCGGTGTAATGCAGCGTCGAGTTGCCCTCACGACAGGCATCTTCGACCTGGTGGAGGAACCATTCCGGATCATTGAGGTGTCGGTAATGCGTCGGAGCGATGGCAGGCGAAACGACGTTCTTGCCTGAGCGGAGGATGCGCAGCGCTGTCAGGAAGTTGTCGTAAGATTGGGTCCCGGGAACTGTGGGATCGGCCATGGCCGTGTCATGCAACGCCGCGATCACGCAGTCGGCGTCGAGCGCGAGAACTGCAGCCTCGTCGGCAAGGACCTTGATACCGGTCCGTGGACGCCCGGCGATCTCGCCCGCGTCGCGTCCCGCCTTGTCTTCGCGGAAGCATTTGACGCCGACCAGCTCCATATCGCCCCGGTCGATAACGTGACGCAGTGCGGGAAGACCCGATTGGCCCGTGTGCCAGACGATGACCTTCAGGGGTATCATCGCATTCCTTTTCTGCATTCTTCCCGATCGCCGGTCGAGCCACCACAAGTGTCACACAGGGCTCCGTCATTCACCGGTTGATGCCTAGTGGCGATCCGATTGCCGTGGACAAGTGTCGAACGCGACCAGTCAAGCCCAATGATCCGCAAGCGGAGCAGTCAGCATCAGCTGTAAAAATTCGCTCATTGGCGTCGCCCTGTGTCGAAGACGCTAATTTCCCCGATGTTGACATTGGGCGGGCGAGTGATGACGAACATCGTCACCTCGGCGACATCCTCGGCGGTGATGTAACCGGGATTGGCGTGCACCTTGCGGATCTCGGAATCGACGGGTGCGCCCAGTGCCCAGTCGGTGGACACGATCCCCGGGCACAGGAGGGTAACGCGAACATCGTAGGCAGCCACTTCCTTCTGCAGCGATTGGGTGAATCCGAGGGCCCCATGCTTGAAGGCGACGTGCGCCGCCCAGCCGGGGTGGCTGGCGCGCACCAGGGTCGAGGCGGTGTTGATAATCAGGCCTTTGCGGCGTTGTTTCATACCGCCAATCGTCAAGGCTGCCTTGGCGGTGAGAAAGTAGGCTTTCAGGTTTGTGGCCTGCCGGTCGTCCCATTTTTCCTCGGCGAGCTCGTCGACCGCTCCGAAGGATTCCGTGCCGGCGTTGTTCAGCAGAACGTCGATGGGACCGAGCTTCTCCGCAATCGTCCTGAATGCCCTTTCTACGTCGTCGCCAACGCCGACGTCGGCTTGCAGAGGCAGCACCGTGGTCCCGGTTTCCCCGTGGATCTCGGCAGCGGCAGATTCGAGGCGCGAAAAGGTGCGGCCGATCAGCGCGACCGACGCGCCTTCGCGGGCCATCATCAGCGCGGTGGCCTTGCCGATGCCGCTCGCTCCCCCCGTTACGACGTGGACCTCACCGGCCAACTTGCTCTCCCGCGCCACCATGGCCATTCTCCGCGATGCAGCCAGTCCGACGACTTCAGGGCTGCGGCAGGATCGTGAGCGGGCGAGGTGTGCGTGTCAATCGACCCGCTGGAGCAGCCCGTTGCGCCAGTCCTGTCCACGGTCGTTCCTCTGGTCCGAAAGGCGTGGAAATGGAAAAGGACAATACATTCGCGCGATTGGCGGCACTTGAACAGCGCCTGAAGGCCTTGGAGGACGAGCGCGCCATCCGCGCATTGCTCGCGTGGTACTGTTTCGGCGCGGACGCGGGCCGCCACGAAGAATTCATCGACCTGTTTACTGAGGATGCACGGATCGAGGTGTCGCTGTACGGCGGGACCGACCACAGCCTGCTCGATATCCCCGACCCGAACGTTACCAGGCTGCACCACTTTATCGGGCGAAGCGGCGTTTCAGACTATATCAACAGTCCGCTGCACCTCAGCATCGAGGGGCGTAGCCAGCACCACATGGTCGGGCCGCCGGGGGTGATAACGGTGAGCGGAGATGACGCGATGGCGGAAACCTATGTGGTTGTTTACGCAAAGAACGAAGGGAATTTCAGCCCCAGGGTGGATTTCCAGAGCCATGCGTTCGCGCGGTGGAAATTTCGTCGGGTGAACGGTTACTGGAAGATCAGCGAGATCGTCCGGCGAAGAATGGGGACAGAAGAACAGAACGACTTGCTGCAGACATACCTCATGAGCCCAGCGACGGGCCCCGACTAACCCGGTCTTCGCCGCACGGCCACTTCAGGATACAATTCGCAATGAAGTTTTAGCGCAGACATGGGACTCAGGAACTGCCCCTCATGTATCGCTGCCTGCGTACTCAGCTGATTTTGAATAGCTCAGCCAGCTGGGCAAGCTGCCGACGAGGATTTCCTGCAGTTGCAGCATGTTGCGCGGCTCCGGCATGGCGAGCCAAGCCTCGGTCGCGGCAGCTACTCCGTGGCCATAGAAAGCGGCGAATATCTCCAGACTGCCTGGCGCGTCGAAGGGCAGGGTCTCGAGCTGTTCCTCGAACATGAGTCGGACAGCCCCTCTAATGTGCTCTGCGAGTACGTCCCGGATAACCAGCGCCGTTGAAGTGTGGCCCGCCGAATAGATCCGGGCATGCTTGCTCACGTGCAAATAATACGATCTTGCCGATCTGGCGAAGACCTCCTTCGGATCGGCCCCAGGTGTCTTGCGGAGGCGGGTAAAGGTTTCCCGAACCTTATCCAGCTCGTGCGAAAGGACCGAAACCAGCAGCTCGACCGGTGAAGACGAATACTTGTAGAATGTGGTTCGGTTCACACCCGCCCGCCTTGCCACTTGGGCAACCGACGCCTTGCTGATGTCCTGTTCTACAGCAAGTTCGAGGACTGCAGCGGCGAGGCGCGCAAATGTTTTCCGGGCGCGTGTGCCCTCGACCAACTCCGCAGCGAATTTGACGGTCTCGGGAACCGGCAGCGGGTTCGATTTCGATCCAGTGGATCCAACCATGAAGCAATCCTTTTGTCGATACGACGGGGCGATACCAAGCGGTCCACTCTCAGTCCACCGCCGGAAACCTAGCCGTTTCCGTACTTCCATGAGAGTTTTGCAACACCTGTCTCTTTAGGGTTGACACCATTTCGGCTGGATCATACCCATTGGCAACACCTGTCGCCGTTGGCGTTGCTATCGTGGGAGGTTTCAGAGCGTTCGACGGCGCTTTGCGGTGAATCCTTTCGCGCTGCGCTTGAGGAGCAGGGGCGCCGCCCTGAGGTGCTCGGCATTACCGGTCGATGCCGGAAGACATGCAGAACGGTGATGTTCTGCAGCTGCAGTCTGCCCCAAGTGGCCGCAAGGTGGCCCCGATCAGAGTGACACAGTCTTTTTGAAACAAGACGAACCATCAAGAGAGGAACAGTCCATGGCGATCTATTTGCACGAGACGGTTGAGGCGACCTACGGCAAGGTCGACGAGTATTGCGCCGGCATGGGAGATATCGGCCTGCCGGCGATGAACGACTGGAAGCTCAATATCGTCGGCTTCTACCAGAACGTGTTTTCGAGCGGCATCTGGCCTGAGGTGGTGGCGATCTGGAGCATCGACGACTGGGAAACCTACATCTGGATGATGAAGCACGCCAAGGACGTCGAGGGCATGGTGCGATGGATGAAGGCAGCCCACGGCTGGCGCCAGCGCGGGTTCGACCGGATGATGATCCCGGTCTCGTGGTCTCCCACCCCGCCCCGCCAGCCTAATTTCAAGGCCAGCGGCGGCCTCGTAATCCAGCAGATGTATACCGTGATCCCCGGCCGCTCGCAGGAATTCCTCGCGATCATGGAGAAGGAGATCTGCCCCAAGGCCAAAGCGGCGGGCCTCACCCTCGAGTTCATGTGGCGCAACAACTACAACCAGTTTGAGTTCTTCGGCGGCTGGTCTGTACCGAACTGGGAGGCCTATGCCGAGTACCAGAACAAGCGCGACGCCGACAACGGAAACCAGCTGCCCGGTTTCGACAAGGTCTTCCCCATGCTCCAGAAGATGGACGAGCGCGTGCTCAAGCCGACCTCCTATTCGCCGCTCGGCGGCGGCGCGGGGACCGTCGACGGGCTGATGCCGAACCAGTGAGTCACCGGGGTAGGGCGGTCTTTCAAATGCACCTTGCATGTGACGGCGGATTGATATAAAGCCGCGAAAGTTTGAATTCCTATATTAATAAAAGTACCTTGTCTGGCGGTGAAGGGCCGACAAAAAGGCACGCCGCTTGCCGTTCCGTCAGTCATGTATGGCTGACGGAACGAACAGTGCGAGTGTAGCGGTTAATAAATTAAAGATATCCGTTGTTTTTAAGGGAGAGGTCTCGTGAGAAAACATCAAACAGGTTCTGTGCAACTGTTGTGCGGCGCCGCTGCTGTCGCTCTGGTGGCTTGCGCCGGAGCTCCGGCGGCGGCTCAGGTGGCAACGCCCCAATCGCCGGCTGCAGATGCCTCGGGGGCGGGGGCGGAGTCCGAAATCGTCGTCACGGGTTCGCGCATTGCCGGCAGCGCGCTCAGCACGCCTACCGCTGTCAACACTATCTCGAACGAAAACCTCGCCACCCTGGCGCCGAGCTCGATCGGCCAGGCGCTGAACAAGCTACCCCAGTTCTCGGGTTCGACCAATTCGCGCCAGACCAACACCGGCGGCGGCAACGTCCTCGGCGCGGCGCAGGGCGAACTGCTCAACCTGCGCGGCCTCGGGACCAACCGTACCCTGGTTCTGCTTAACGGCAATCGCGTCCCGCCGACCCAGGCGAACGGCTCGGTCGACGTCAGCATGATGCCCTCGGCCTTCGTCCAGCGGGTCGACGTGGTCACCGGCGGCGCTTCGGCGGCCTACGGTTCGGACGCCGTGGTCGGCGTGGTCAACTACGTGCTCGACACGCATTACACCGGGCTGAAGCTGTCGGCCCAGGCCGGCATCTCGTCGCGCGGGGACGACTTCAGCTACAAGCTGATGGCTGCCGGCGGCTTCAACTTCGGTCAGGACAACCGCGGCCATCTCCTCCTCAGCTTCGAGCGCTACCAGGATTCGGGCATCGGCACGCAGCAGGCGCGCAAGGGCTGGGACCTGGTTCGCGGCGGCGCGGGCACCTCGACCAATCCCTTCCAGACCTATGCCAATGGCCGCTACCGCGTGTTCCCGCCCGGTGGCTCGCCGGTGGCCGCCGCGGCCGACCAAGCGGTGCTGGGCGCTCCGTTCGTTAACGGTTTCCGCTCCGACGGGTCGCTCTATGCGCGGACCTTCGGGACCAATACGAACAATGCGCTGGTCGATTCCGGCGGTGACGGCATCTACGTGACCGACGAGGTGCTGATCCCCGACGTTCGCAGCGAGAACTACTTCGGGCGTCTGTCCTACGAGGTCGCGCCAGGCATCGAGCCCTATGTCCAGCTCGCCTATTCGGAACGGCGGACCGACCAGCGCTCGATCATCTTCTCGAACCTCGCCAACACCAGCTTCGCGGCGATCATCCAGCCGGGCAACCCCTACCTAGCCCCGGCCATCCGCAACGCCTTCTCCTCGCCGTTCAGCCTGTCGCGGGGGAATTTCGATTTCCCGATCACCGTGACCGACACGCTCGGCACGAACCTGTTCGCCCAGGCTGGCGTGACCGGCGAGATAGGTTCGAACTGGAAGTGGGACGTAAACTACACCTACGGCAAGAACGTGGTGACGGCGCGGACCAAGGCCGAGCCCTCGATGCCACGATTCGCGGCGGCGCTCGATGCGGTACGTGATACCAACGGCAACATCGTCTGCAATGTCTCGCTGACCAATCCCGGCCTCTATCCCGGGTGCGTTCCGCTGAACCTGTTCGGCGTCGGTTCGGAATCGCTGGCAGCGATGAACTACGTGCTCGGCGCAGAGCCGTCGATGGTGCGGATCGCCAACAAGATGCAGAGCGGCAGCGTCAACCTGCGCGGTACGCTGCTGCAGAACTGGGCGGGCGACGTGAAGGTCGCGGTCGGCGGGGAAATCCGCAAGCAGACCCTTATCCAGGACACCAATGCCGACGCGGCGGCTCCGCCCTCGCGGACCGGGCTGCGCAGCGCCCCGGCGGGCATGCTGTGGTACTACAACAAGAACTACGGCAAGGCCGCGGGCTCGGTGACGGTGAAGGAGGCCTACGCCGAAGTCCTCTTCCCGCTGCTGTCAGACGTGATGCTGGCCAAGTCGCTCAACCTCAGCGGCGCGGTACGCTACACCGACTACAGCACCAGCGGCGGGGTCACCACCTGGAAGGCCGGCGTGTCGTGGCGTCCGGTCAGCGATCTGACGTTTCGGGCAGCCTTCTCGCGCGATATCCGGGCGCCTTCGCTGAACGAACTGTTCCAGGGCGTGTCGATCGCCCAGGCGACGGCGACCGATCCGCGGTTCGGGCAGGCGACCACCTTGGGTGTCAGCACGCTCGGCAACGCCAATCTGCGTCCGGAAAAGGCTGAGACGCTGACGGCCGGCTTCACCTTCACCCCGTCGTTTGCGCGCGGGCTGACGATTACGGCCGACTACTATGACCTGAAGTTCAGCGACGTGATCTTCTCGCCGACCTTCTCGCAGATCCTGCAGGCCTGCGAAGACAGCAAGCCGGCCTACAATGCTCCGCAGTGCGCCCTGATCACGCGCGCCTCGCCGACGTCGTTGGCTACTGCGGTGCTCGCCGTCCCGTTGAACCAGGCGACCCGGCGGGTCCGCGGACTCGACTTCAGCGTCGACTACCGGTTCGATGCCGACCGCATCTTCCCCGGCGCCAGCGGTGAGTTCGGCATCGGCGGCAGTGCGGCCCTGCTCATTACCGACCGCTCGCAGAACAGCCCGACCGCGCCGGTTGTCCAGAACGACGGGTTCGGCATCGAGCCTGGGCTCAAGGGCAGCATCTACGTCAATTACCAGAACGATGTGTTCGGGGTGACCGTGACCAACCGCTTCACCGGCAAGAGCAACCGCGCGCAGGCCGGCGTTCCGGAAATCTACGCAGACAGCCAGTACTGGCCGAACCGGGTCTATACCGACCTCGCGCTGACCTATAAGCTGACGCCCCAGGCGACGGCCTTCATCAACGTCGACAACCTGTTCGACGTGGCGATGCCGGCGCTCGGTTCATCCAACCAGCCGGGCCTGAACTTCTTCGGCAACCGCGCGATCTACGACGTCGTCGGCATGTACTTCACCGCCGGCGTGAGGGTGAGCCTCGACAAGTCGGAGCTTTCGGGCGATGCCGATGCGGCTCCGGCGAGCGGGTTCTACATGGGCCTCGGCGCGGGCGCCGGCTTCGTCCACAGCGGTGGAGCGCTGCTAAAGCAGCCGACGACCGTCACCGGCTATGCCGCCGCTCCGGTCGTCGCCACGAACATCTCGTTCAAGACGGGCAACGGCGTCCAGGCGCTGCTGGGCTACCGCTGGAATTCCGGGGTGCGCGCCGAACTCGAGTTCAACCAGATGTCGGCGAGCGTTTCGCGCTTCAACGGGACCTCGGGGACCGGGCGGCAGGAGAACCGCGGCGTCATGGCCAACGTGCTCTATGACTTCATGCCGCAGGCCAGGTTCACGCCGTTCGCCGGCGTGGGCATCGGTCTCGACCGGGTCGAGTGGAAGCACGTCACCCAGGTCGCCGACCCGATGTTCGACGGCTTCAAGTGGACGTTCAAGTGGCAGGCCCAAGTGGGTGGCAAGGTGCGCCTGACCCCGCATGTCGATCTCTATGCCAAGTACCAGTACGCGCAGAGCGGCAAGATGGACATCTACAGCCAGCCGTTCAACACGCAGTACGACATCGGCGCGCGCGTATCTGACTACAAGAACAAGACCAGCCTGGTCTCGGCTGGGGTCACCTACTCGTTCTGATCGTTGGACTGGCAATCGGAGTGACGGCTCATGAGTAGTGCTTCGCCGGCGGACCTCGGACTTTTCCGGTCAGGGGTTCGCCGGCCGGCAGCGGCACTGCTCATGGCGGCTGCGGTTTCCGCTCGGGCGGCGGCTCCGGCTCCGCCCGAGCCGCCGTCAGCTTGCGCCGCGTTGGCGACGCACCAGATTCCAGCGGAGGCGATCAGCCTTCCAACCGCCGGCGCGCGGATCAAGAGCACCACGATAGTCGCTGCCGATCCGGCCGCGGGAATTCCGGAATTCTGCAAGGTCGACGGCGAAATCCTGCCCGTGGACCAGTCTGCCCGGGCCATCAATTTCAGCATCGGCCTGCCGACGGTGTGGAACGGTCGTCTACTCCAGCTTGGCGGAGGCGGAATGAACGGTTCGGTCGTCCAGCCCACCGCGATGCCGGGGCGCACGTTCGGCGCCGGCCCAATCCCCCTGGCGCGGGGCTACGCCGTCGTGGGCAGCGATTCCGGGCACGCCGGATCCGCGGCCGACCCGAGTTTCATGCTCAACGCGGAAGAGCTCCGCAATTTCGCCTCAGATCAACTCGGCAAGACCCACGATGTGGCGATGCAACTGGTCGTGGCACGGTACGGGGTCAAGCCACGCTACAGTTATTTCATTGGCGGATCGGAGGGCGGGCGGGAAGCCCTGGCTGCAGTCCAGGACTTTCCAGGAAACTTCGATGGAGTGATTGCGCTCTACCCGTTCATGGCTCCGATGCACTCATTGCTCAAGGCGGACCGGATGACGCGCGCCATGAGAGCCGCAGGCGGTGACGGTTGGCTCAGCCAGAGCAATCTTGACATCGTCCGCAAGGCGGTAGTCGGTGCCTGCGATGCCGCCGACGGAAAGGTGGATGATCTCATCGGCAGTCCCGGCGATTGCCGGTTCGATTTCAGCCAGCTGCTTTGCGCCAACAAGCTCCAGCCGCAGGGCCCCTGTCTGTCGCGCCCGCAAGTGCGGACAATTGAAGTCATGCACGGCGACCAGCGGCTGCCGTACAGGCTTGCCAACGGCTGGTCGATCTTGCCGGCATTTCCCGTCGGAGCGGACTGGGGCATCGGCGGCTTCACCTCCACTAGCGCCTCACTGCCCGACAGCCTTGAGAAGATGGGAGTCAATCATGCCCTGCCCGCCGCGATGATGCGAAACCTGCTCTTCCATGGCACCGAGGCGGGCTTCGCGGGGTTCGATGCGCTTCATCCTGGCGGCAAGCTGCTCGACATCCAGAGAATGTCCGCGCTGCTCGACAAGACCGATCCTGACATCGACCGGTTCGTCCAGCATGGGGGCAAGCTGATCCTGTTTCATGGCCTGGCCGACGTGCAGACCAATCCGAACACGACGATAGCCTACTTCCACGCGCTCACTGCCCGATATGGGCAACGGGGGGCGGATGAATTCGTGCGACTTTACCTCATACCGGGCTGGGGACACGGCCGAGGGCTGTCGTTCAACGCAGCCAACGTTCCGTTGGTTGATTTGCTCGAAGCCTGGGTTGAGCAGGCCGTCGCGCCGGGGACGCTCTCGGTGGACAACGCGGGCGGATCGTCAAGCACAAGAACGATGCCCTTGTGCCGTTATCCCCTCGCGGCGCGGTTGAGCAAGGCGGGCAGATTCCAGTGCACTTCTGTCCGAGGATCTTTGCGCAAACCGGCCAGCGCACCTGCGCCACGATCGGAGCAGCTTTCCGGACCATAGCTAGGCCATCGGCCGCAATGAACTCTGCACGCCAAAATCTTGGAGGATTTCGATCATGAAATATAGCTCGGTCTATCGGCCCGGCCTCTTCGATGGAACGGTGGCAATCGTCACCGGCGGTGGATCCGGCATCGGGCGAGCCACGGCCCACGAGCTCGCTTCATTGGGTGCGTCCGTCGCCATAGTCGGGCGGCAACAGGAGAAACTGGATCGCGTCCGCGACGAGCTTGCCCAATATGATCGCAATGTCAGCACCCATGCTTGCGACATCCGCGACGAGGCGGGCGTGGCAGCGTTCGTGGCCGAGATTCTCGCCATCCACGGCCGCATCGACTTCCTGGTCAACAATGCTGGCGGGCAATACGTACAACCGCTCAAGGAGCTTAAGCTGAAGGGCTGGAACGCCGTGATCAACACCAACCTGACAGGCGGGTTTCTGGTCTCGCGCGAGGTATTCACCCAGTGGATGGAGGCCAACGGTGGGGCGATCGTCAACATCCTGGTCGATTTCGAAGGCGGCAATCCTGGCGCGGCGCATTCTGGTGCAGCTCGGGCCGGAATGCATTCCTTCACCCAGACTGCCGCCGCCGAGTGGGCCACTTCCGGCGTTCGCGTCAATGCATTGGCTCCGGGCAACATCGCTGGATCGGGCAAGTTCAGTTATACCAAAGAGGAACTGGAACCCTACCTGGCCCTTATGCGGCGGGTTCCGATGCAGCGGCTGGGGACCGAGTCCGAGATCGCAGCATCCATCGTGTTTCTGTTGTCGCCGGCGGCCTCGTTCATCACTGGAGCCCTGCTCAATGTGGACGGGGGATCTCGGGTTGGCCGGCAGGTCTACCACTATCCCGAATTCGACAAGTTCCCTCGATTCGAGGGTTTCGAGGCTTGAATGCCAGCAGCTCTCTTGGTGAACACACAATGAGCAACGCCGCCGCTTCCATTGGCATCGCCCTGCCGACGATTGTCCCGGCCGGCCAGCCGTTCGATATCGCCGGCGTGACTGTCGCCGCCGAATGGGCCGAGGCAGTGGGGTTCGATGCCGTCTGGGCTTCGGACCACCTCTACTATCCGCAGCAGATGCTCGAAGCACTGACCGTGCTCGGTTTCGCTGCCGCCCGAACCAGCAGCATCAAGCTCGGAACGGCGATTTACCAGTTGCCGCTTCGGCCCACCGCCAGCGCCGCGAAGCAGATCGCAACCTTGGCGTCGCTGTCCGGCGGACGGCTGGTCCTTGGGGTAGGCGTGGGCGGCGACTGGCCCGACGAGTGGGCCGCCGCGGACGCCTCGCTCAAGGAGCGCGGAATGCGGATGGAAGAGGGCTTGCCACTGCTGAAACGCCTGCTTCGGGGCGAGAAGGTCGATTTCAACGGGCGGTTCCATACGCTGCGCAACATCGCGATCACTCCGCCGCCGCCCCCTGTGCCGGTGCTCGTGGCTGGCAGGGCTGCTCCGGCGCTCAGGCGCGCGGCACTGCTGGGCGATGGGTGGTTCGGCTTTTTCCTCACTCCGAAAGGCTTCCGGCGAGAGGTCGCGCAGATCCGCGCGCTGCGCGATGAAGCAGGACTGGCCGACCAGCCATACCAGCTTGCCATGCAGTTTTGCGTCCGGATCGACTCATCCAACGATGGCGCGGGACTTCGCGCTGCGGAAGTGATGAACGCGGGGTTCCCTCCCGGCACTGCCCTGACGCCGAGCGACAAGTTACAGCACCTGATGCTGGCTGGAACGGCCGACGCAGTCGCTGAACGGCTGCGGGAATACATCGAGGCCGGCTGCGGCACTGTGTGCCTGTCGGTTCTGGACAGCGGTGAGAGGGCGCACGAGCAATTTGCCAGGCTCGCCGCCGATGTCCTGCCACGTCTTCGCGGTTGAAGTGCCGATTGCGAAAACTCTGCGTGCCTGTTCGCGAACCGCTTCGAGGAGTGCCGCTGCATGACTGATATCTTCGGGTTGAATGGCAAGAAGGCGCTCGTGGTCGGCGGCAGCGCCGGGATCGGCGAGCAAACCGTGCTGCGTCTGGCCAAATGCGGCTGCGACGTGGCAATCGGCGGCCGTTCGCGTGACCTTGCCGATGCCGTCGGTCGGCAAGTCGTCAGCATGGGGCGGCAGGCGTTTACCGTGATGGGCGATGTCACCGACCCGGAATCGACCGCCCGCATGGTTGCGGAGGCCGATTGCTTTTTTGGCGGAATCGATGTGCTCGTATCGATCATCGGTGCATCGCACTGGTCACCCTACTGCGAGACCACCACGAAGTTCTGGGACGACGAGCAGGATCTTAATCTGCGACATTTTTTCGTGCTCTCGCGCGAAGTCGCGAAGGTCATGGTGAAGCGCAAGACCGGCGGCGTGATGACATGTGTCACGTCGATCGACGGCATCCAAGGGGCGCCGAACCATTCCGCTTATGGCGCAGCCAAGGCTGGACTAATCCACCTGGTAAAGTCCACGGCGACCGAGCTGGCGCAACACGGGATCCGCGTGAACGGGGTTGGCCCCGGCTGGATCGTCACGCCCCGCGTCCACGCGACGGAAAACTCGATCAACATCATCCGCGAGAGCGGCGTACCCATGGCGCGCATGGGCCAGGCCGACGAAGTCGCCGATGCGATCCTGTTCATGTCCTCGGACCTGTCCAGCTACGTGACCGGGCAGAACCTAATGGTCGACGGCGGCTGGAGCGCGGCCAGCCTGTTGTTCCGCGCCTGAACTGAAGCCATTCCAAGGAAAACGACGATGAAGGATTTTTTTGGACTGAGCGGCAAGAACGCCTTCCTCGTCGGCGGCGGTGCAGGAATCGGTCAGAAAACCGCGATACGGTTGGCTCAGGCGGGCTGCAATGTCGTGATCGGCGACGTGTTGGTCGACCAGGCGCGCGGGGTGGAGGAACACCTCGCGCCATATGGCGTGCGCACCGGATCGATCAGCGGCGACGTGACCGATCCCGCCGGCGCCGCGGCGCTGGTGCGCGAGGCGGATGACCTGCTCGGCGGGATCGACGTGCTCGTGACGATCGTCGGAAAGCCGACCTTCGCGCCGCTGATCGAGCTGGAAGTGGACGAGTGGGATTTCGATCTCAGTCTCAACCTTCGCTACGTATTTCTGGTCGGGCGGGAAATGGCCAAATCGATGATCGCCCGTTCCTGTCCGGGCGCGATGACCTTCGTGACCTCGATCAGCGGCATGCAGTCGGCACCCAAGCATGCGGCGTACGGCGCGGCCAAGGCCGGCCTGATCCACCTCGTCGGCTCGATGGCGGTGGAATGGGCGCAGCAAGGAATTCGCGTGAATTCCGTGGGCCCGGGCTCGACTGTGACCCCGCGCAATCCGGATACGCCGAAGCGCCAGGCCTACATGGCCAAAAGCGGTGTACCCCTGGGGCGTTCCGGGGATGCGGATGAGATCGCAAAGGCGATCCTGTTCCTATCGTCCAAAATGGGCAGCTACATCACCGGCCAGAACCTCATGGTGGATGGCGGCTGGTCCGCCGCCAACCTGATCGTTCGACCGGGCGCAAACGCACCGGATTGAATGGTTGTGCGCCGGAGTGACCGCGGATGACCCGAGTACACAATGGTACTCATGTTCGAGGTGATATGAGCGGAAAAGCATCTGCAAGTCTGGAATGGCGCGGCGCATGGATGATGCCTAT
>Ga0068855_100001433_pt1 | contig 29666 bp, 24 predicted proteins | sample KBSCornC52_FD_66592 | JGI IMG/M metagenome (GOLD analysis project Ga0068855, IMG submission 66592) | Corn rhizosphere microbial communities from Kellogg Biological Station, Michigan, USA - KBS Corn C5-2 | ecosystem: Host-associated > Plants > Roots > Rhizosphere > Soil ... | reverse complement strand
CGTCCGCTGAGATAACCGACGGCGGAGCACACCCCTATCCCTGCGGCGATTTCCATCAAGCTGCCACCGGCGACGCCGAGGCCTCGTAGTGCTGGGTGAACAACCGCCGCTGCGAGTCCAGCCGCCGCAGTGGCCGGAACGGCCAGCAGCGGCGAACACAGCAATTTTTGCCACCCTGCCCTTCCCCTGACCATGGCAGTGACCATGGGAGTGGCAACAACGCCGTAGCCGAACACCACCCCTGACCAACCGTGAGTCATGGCATGCAGTCCGGTTGTAAATGTCGAGAGCACGTCCGCTACTCCCCTGCCATGCCCCTGCGCTTGCGCGCGGGTTGAAACCAGATCTCCTTGACGAACCGCTCGTGCTTCTCCATGCCGCATTGAATGACGACGTCGATCAGCAGATACAGAAGCTGCTTGATATCGCTCCGGGCGAGGTCGCGGCCGCCGGGACTTTGTTTTATCAACAGCACCAGCTGCTCGAAGGCGAGCTCGGCGCTCGTGGCGTGCACACTGGTAATCGAGCCAGGGTGACCGGAGTTCACGTTGCGCAGGTAGTCGAAAGCCTCCTCGGCCCGCAGCTCCGCGAGGAGGATCCGGTCGGGCCGCATTCGCAAGCAACATTCAAGCAGTTGCTTCGGGCGCACCCGTGCCTGCCCCTGATCATCCTTGCTGTAGAACAGCCGCACGTGGTTGGCATGGCGATCGAGCACCAGCTCCTGCGCATCCTCGATGGTAATCAGACGCTCATGGGCGGGAATCTCCAGGATCAACGCTTTGGTCCAGGTGGTCTTCCCCGATCCGGTAGGCCCGGAAACCACGATGTTTTTACGCGCCCTGACTGCCAGGCGCATGAATGCCTCATAGTCCGCCGCTGCTAGGAGACGCAACAGCTCGGCTTCCACCTCATCGATCGCCTGGCTAGCGGCCCGGGTGTTCCGCAGAATACCGCGAGCGGCCAACTCATCGATCGACCAGACGGTGTCCGACGGACGGCGGATCGTGATCGCCACGCAGCCTCGCGTCGTAGCCGGAGGCAACACCACCTGGATCCGCTCACCACTGGGCAGTGAAGCCGACAGTAATGGACTGGCCTCATCGATTCTTTGCCGACTCGAGTGAGCCACCAGCTTGGCCAACCTGCGACACCAGTCGAAATCAGCAAACGGCAAGGATTCCCGTCGCCAACCCTCGCGCGTCTCTACAAAGCCTTCCAGCGGACGATTGATGCAGACCTCGGTCACGGCCGGATCCGCCAACAAGGGCCGCAGGGCCCGCAGTGTGAGATCCAGCGCTGACGGCCATGCGGGCTCATTACGCGCTTCCAGGGTGGGCGGGGCCGGAGGCGCCTGATCAGAAGCCGGGTGCGCGGAGCTCATAGACCGGCCTGAAATCGATATCGCGCGCGACGAGGATCTGTATGCGGTCGCCCTGGTGCTTGACCACTGTTGGAGCGATGTTGATCGTTCCCTTCAGCACATCCGTCAGCGCCTCCTGCGAGGTCGAGGGGTTGTAGATGATTGCGCCACCCCGGGAGGTCGATTGCACGGCCGCCTGCATGGCGCCATTGATTACAGTGATCAGCATCGCGGCGCCAAAACGGTCCCAGAAATGCCGGTTCACTTCGCCAGGAAGTCCGGAACGTCCCAGCTCATCGGTTCCCGGTGAGTCGAGTGGAACCAACACGCCGGTCGGCGTCCGCGCTTCGGTCCAGAGTACGAAGACCCGGGCCGCACCGTTTTGCACCTCGCCGCGGGTCTCGCCGATCAGCTTCGACCCGCGCTCGAGCAAAACAACCTTGCCGTTGACACCGAAGGTATCTGTGGCGGTAACACAGGTAGTCATTCCCGGCAGCGTGGAGTCGATCGCCGTCTCCAGGGTGCAATCGATGAAGGCGCCCTTGGGTAACAGGAACTGCTGCGTCGGGACCAACTCCGCTCGCGCGGGCGTCGTGACGCGTGGGCGCAAGAGCGTTCCGAGGCCCTCGGCGCTCGTGCCTTGCTCCGTCGCAGTCCGACTGCCCGGAAAGGGCGGCAAATTGGCCTCGAGTTGACCTCCCGCGCTTACCGCGGAAGCCAGCGGAGCTGACTGACCCGTTTCGCGGGAAAACGCTGCGCCAGATAACCTGCGATCGGTTATGCCTTGCCGTTGAGTGGAGGAAGCGTAGGCCCCACCGCCGTAAGGCGGCACCGAGCCCGGTTCAGCGCTCCAACCCGCGCTTCCCTGGGCCGGCACGCCGGTGTAACCGCCCTGAAGAGCTGCCGCAGGAGCGCCCGACTCGCGACCTGTAGGTAGCAAGGCTCCCAACGGTGGCGCTGGCGAGACCTCGGGGCGCGGTACCAGTTCGGAATGGTGTGCGGTTGCGGGATCAGGGCCCACCACGGCACCCAATGGCGGAAGGGGCATCTCCCCTTGGGCGTTGTTGGCTACCGAGGCGACCGCCGCGTCGTGCATGCGCTTCTGCCGCCCGAGCGCATTCGCGTAATACCAGGACAAAGCGCCCACCCCAAGTGCAATCATCAGTGCGGCGGCCAACAGGCTGCTCACGCGCGATTGCAGAGACCGGACGCTATTGACGATCGGCCTGGAGCGCTCCCCCGAAACGGACGCCTGCGCATCGGCCTGGTCCTCAGGGCGGCTCATGGTCGGGCTCCCGGAGTCACTCGCTCTACTGTTGGAGCAACCGTCCCCGATTCCAGCCGCTCGCCGCCTCCGTTGAACGATTTGTTCACGATGCAGCCGCGCAAAAGCCCACGCCGGAGCACAAAGCGCCGCGCGACCCGATGAATGACCACATCACCGGCATCCATGTTGAAATTCAACAGCGATTCAGTCCCGTCGTCATTGCGTACAAAGATTGCCGGCAACTCCGCGTGCGCGCCAAAGCGTAATCGGGTATGCACGCCATCATCCGAGGCGGCTATTGGCTTCAGGGCCGGGAAACCGCAATACCAGTAGTCGACGTTGCGTGCGCGTTGCCCCATGGCGGTGTCGAGCTCTCGCTCGATCCTGCGGGAAGGATCAGCAGCCGGCGGGGGCTTCTGATAGGTAAATCTCAAGACGTACGTCAAGTCGGGCTCCCTCGAGTCAGGATGCGCGCCTGTCGCGGTATAATCGAATTGGTATTCGCGCCGGTTGGTGAGCACCGTCAGGTTGGTGCTCACCTTCGAAGCCTTTGGCTTCAGGAACAAGTGATTGCCTTGGGACGCGAAGGACAGACCTTCGATATCGCCTGCGCCTAATCCGACAAAGGACTCGTCGGCTTCGAACTCCAGGTCGATCTGATAGCCTACGTAGCCAACCAGCCGATAGACCCGGTCACTACTGTAGAGCGCAACCCGAATCCGCGTGTCAGTCTCAGTCTTCGCGGCCGGCAGATCGGCACACAGTCCCGCAATAGGGATAACACTGAGCATCACAGCGCGCAGGTACCCTGCGGCGGGCATTCCTTGGTCGTTTCTCATTGACAGCTCCTCGATATCCTTATCGGGTGGTGGCCGTTGTTGTGCCAACGAGCACCTCCGGCTCGCAGACCAGTTCCAGTATCCTGAATCCCAGTGGATTCCAACGCCGCACCGTCGGATCCTTCGATGGAGCCGAATAGGTGTATTGAACGGTCGCTATCCAATGGGTCGTTCGCTCCTCGCCATCGGCGCCTTGACGCTCAGCCTTGACGTAGCGCACCTGCGCAAGATCGGTCAGGCCATTACCGCGCTGAAAGAAGCTCACCGACTCAACCTCCGCGCGTACGGAGCTGCCGTCTTTGTGAACATTGAGCGGCGAAGCGGGATTGTTCCTGTTCCACAAGGCCGACCAGGCTTGATTACGCCGCGGGCTATGGAAGGCGCCACACTCCTCGTAGTCGCTCTCGGCCGTCGCGAAGTTGAATCGCTCGCAAATCGAGATGTAATGGGTCAGGAAGTAACGACTGACCGCCTGATCCATACTGGCGGTGCCGACATATACCGGTACCACGTCGACCATTCCGGTGCCTTTTTCCACGCGGACCACAAAAGGCTCGACGGTCTTCAACGGCATCAAAACGAGCAGCGTGGCACCACCCATCAGGGCGCACACCCAACCAGCGCCAGCAACTCGCCAAGCCACTTTGGCTGTGCGGCGTGCCTGAGCGAGACGATCGTGGTCCCACGACGCCGCCTCGTGGAGATAATTGTCCAACGACGACTCGCCGAGGAGGGCCTTCATGGGTTTACCGGCGAAGCACTGGGAGCCACAGAATGTGGGCTACCTACTTGGGCTGCATGCGCATGCGGGACGATGTTGATGGGCCGCAGCCGTGAATCACAATGCACGACATACGATGAGCATCCACTTGCAATCGTTAGCCAGGTAATCAGGCAAAGCACTCTCATGATCCCTCCATGATCGTTGACGTTGTACATTCGCTCGAACCTTCTTTTCGCTAGACTGGAATGCGTCCCGTGCGCAAGCCCCAGATCACAAAACGACTCACGGCCCCAAATGAGCTGAGTGCCACGCTGTTGGCAAGCCCCGCCGCAAGTGGCATGACCTGCCGCATGACCAGGAAGACCAGCACTGATATCAGGACCATATCCGTCGTATCGACGGTCGTAACCGCCGGGCCGCGCGCCATGGTTTGACCCGCGTACGCGGCGACGATCTGTAGCAGTAGCGTGGATACCAGCACGGTCAATACAGTGATCAAAGCGTAGTTCGTCAACTGCGCCATCCAGGCCTCGAATAGCTTCCTGGTACTCTCAAAGAGCAATGCGGTGAAAAACAACGGCCCCAGAGCGAGCAATACAGACAAGGCAATACTCGATAGTGCGATGAGAAACATGGTGTAGATGCAGAGCATGCCCACCATGACCCAGACGATCAGTGCGGCAATCATGTTGCCCAGATCGACAACCAGGCCGCTGCCGCTGAACAGATAGCCGGCGACTGCGGCACCCTGGTCCCAGATGGCGTCGATCGTTTTCACCGGATCCCTCGCGCCGGTGAGCGCGGCGGCAAGTTGTGCCGGAGCCCGGTAGAACGTGTCGACGATGATGGAGTTGTATAGCCACAGATGCAGCGCTACTCCCAGGACAACGGCGAGAGTCATGATGCGTTTCAGGCCAGCCACCACCGGTTCCTCGATCCTTCCGGTCAGCTGCAAATAACCCCAGACCATTACGTACACCGTAGCGAAGGTGACGATCGCAGGCTCCAGGATCGATGCCACTCGAGTAGTCGTGGTACCGATGTAGGTCGCCAGCTGATGATCGAGCCAGGTCCAGACAGTTTGAAAGAATCCCACGGCAGGCCTCTCAATCCGCAGTCATGGGGTGGGCCGGAAGCGGCTGGCGAAATCGCCGTGCGCTGCCACGATCCGCTCTCGCATGCGTAGCTCATTTGCCCATTGCTCCGCCTGCGCACTTTGATAGAGCGTCTGCAGTTTGGTCTGCTCGTTTTGCAGCATTCCCAGCTCGGCACCGATGCGGGCGTGCAGGTCGAGGGAGGCCTTCTGATCTCCTGCGCGGCTGATGGCATCGATCAACTGCTGCAAGGATGCAAAGCGCATGCTGGTTGTGGCGAGCGCCTGGTGCGAGAGAGCTTCCAGCATTGCCACGGTCTGTCGATCCGACTGGAGCTGCTGGCCAACGGCAGGCGAAAGGCCCCCGACCTGCTGCGGTGTCAGAATGGCATTCTTGGTCAGCAAGCCGCTGATATCGGCGGATAGCGCAGAGTAGCTGCCACCTGAGCCGAACGCGCTTTGCAACGAGCCCCAATCGGTGGGTAGATAGTTACGTTGAGTACCCGACAAAAGTCGCTCCATTCCGCGGCCCCCCACCGTCGATTGATAGGCCGACTGGGCTTGCGCGAGATCGGCTCGAGCGGTCGCCAGCTGCTGCTCCAGTGTCTGGACTTCCGACACGAGCTGGGTAACCGAAGCGACGTCGATGACCGCGAATTGCGCATACGCTGCCGGCAGACCGGCGATACAACAGATGAGCAACAGAACCGCGCGCCGGCTGGACATAGAGATCGTTGAAGCAAACATAAGCTCTCCTTGCTGACAATCGGATGGGAGTCGGTCGGTACGCTCAGACTGCAGCCACGGACTGCATGAAAAACGGCAACCAATCGGCAGGCTCCTCACCGCGCTCGGCGATGAGCCGATGCAACCGCTCGATGTGGCTCGTGCGCCCTGAAATCACTGCGAGCTCGGCATCGAAATGCTGCAGATCGAGCCGGCACACCACGCTGTGATGACCTTGCTTCACCAGAAACATGCGCGAGCCAGGCTCGAGGCGCTCCTTGATCAACCGGAACTCGCGCTCACTCAGGCCGAAACCTTCGGTGTACTCCGCCCAAGCCGCCTCGCAGTTGGGGAAGAACACCTTGGTCGGGGTCTGCTCGATGATGGTCCGGCTGATGGGACTCTCCAGCACATCACTGGCGCTCTGGGTCGCCAGACACATCACACCGTTCAGCTTTCGCCAGGTTTTGGGCCCATCCTTCGCGAAGCTTTCGAACGCCGGGTCCGCCAGCAGTCGCCAGAACTCATCCATCCAACACACCAGGCGGCGGCCGTCCAGGAGTTGGCGCACGAGATGGAACAAGTAGAGGGTCACCGGGGCGCGTACGATATCGTTGCCGAGAAAGTCGGTGACATCGAAGCCGATGACGGGCCGGCCCGACAATTTGCCGACGAGCCGATCTTCAGGATTATCAAAGACCCAGGCGTAGTCGCCATCCGTCGCATCGCACCACCTCGCCAGACGAACAAACAGCCCATTGGCCTCCGTGGTGTCGAGAAACTCGATCAGCCTCGACAAGCGACGCGCCTCCATCTCGAGCGCGAGCGTTCCGCATAGTGCCTGGTCGAGATCCGCAAGCTCCTTGGGGGTCAGAGGAGGATGTCCCGCGGGGCAGACCATGGCGCGCAACCAGGTCTTCTGAAACTCCAGATGACCGGGAGCCGGTGGTAGCTGCAGCGGGTTGAATCCAGTCGGGACACCGCTCTTGAGAGGGAGATACTCTCCTCCAAGCGCGCGGACCAGAATCTCCAGGCCTCGATCCTTGTCGAAGATCACCTGGGTCACGCCCTGCCGGTGCAGCATGGCGACCAGGAAGCCGATGAATACCGTCTTACCCGAGCCGGTAGGACCACAGATGAAGGTATGCCCCGTATCCTTGCGGCTGCCACCATCGGCGTCCGAAGGATCGCTCGCGTGGAGCGAAAAATAGTAGGGAGAGTGAGCGCTGGTGCACAACAATGCGAGTGCGTTGCCCCAATGGTTTCCAACTGCCCGCCCGGCAGGATAGTTATGAAATGGCACCATCGCTGCGAAGTTACGCGAGGTCAGCGGGGCCTTACGGGGACGCAAGGCGAAATTGCCTGGCAACTGAGCCCAGAATGCGGCCTCGAGCGCCAGATCCTCTCGAGCGACAGTCATTCCGGTGTCTGCGAGATAGCTGCGCGCGAGCGCAACGTAGTTATTGAGAACTTTGAGGCGTCTGGAATCAGAAGAGATCGCAATCTCGTCGCTCACGTCTGCCAGCACCTGCAGACAAAAGTGATGATCACCCATGACGAACTCGTTGCTGGTGAGTGCGTCCAGCGCCTCCTTGAGCTCAGATGCTTGCGAGATCGCGAAATCCCCCGCATTCTGGAAACGATGGAACTGTCGTTGCAGCAGACCCTGGCTCGTTGCCTTGGAAAGAAAGGTAAATGACTGTGTCAGCACCAAAGGGAATGGCGCGGAGAGCAGCCGATCGTACATTCCAACCACCGCAGGTGTCGGATACTCCTTGATGCCCAGGATCGCGCCGACGCGCGTACCCGTCGGCGTCCGGTACTCGATCGCTTCCGCACCAAACAGCAAGCGCGTGGTTGTCAACGCTTCATTCAAAGGGGCGCGGGGGATCGGCATTCGCTGCCATTCTCCGTTGACCAGGGCCCCGAGGTACTCCAGCACCGACGAGCACCATGCCGCGCCTGTCCGATAGGCCCCCAGGAGGTCTGGTTCGTACCGCGCCAGTGACGCCCGCACGGTCTGCGCAAGTTTTGCGCATGCATCCAAGGCGTCTGCAAGCTCGAGTTGTAGTGACTCTGCCTGGAGGCCGGAGACCATCCGCGCAACCAAGCCGGTCGCCGCGGTGGTGACTGGCCGATAGATCAAGGCCAGATAGAGCTCATTCACCATCAGCGTCTCGGTCGCGAGACGGTCGTGGTATTTCGTGGCGAGATCCTGTGCAAAACCCTGTAACGAGCCTTCCGGCAACTCACACCGCTCCCGACGCCGGATAACATGCGTCCACAAAGCGACATTGGGACTCGCGATGTTTCGCCATAACACGTTCAGCCTTTCATGCAAGGTATTGAGCTGCTCGTCGTCGGCACTCTCGAAACTTGCTCCCGCAAGTCGGAAGACCTGCAGGTAGTCTCCGAATACGGTCTTCACCACATTCATCGACACGTGCGAGCTACAAGGGATATGACGAGCAGCGGTCATTTCACGGCGCAACGCCGCAGATCGTTTCGAGGTCAGCATGATCGGCCTCCGCTGCGGCGACCACGGCTACGAGGCAGATCAATCTCGAGAGGACTGTAGCTGCTGGCCTTCCAGACCCTCAGGTTCGCCAACAGTGCAGGCAAGCGTGTGCGCCCCCACAAGAGAACGAGATCGAAGAATCGGGCATCGCGCGCGCACAACAAGGCGGAGAGCCCGTGGATGGGCACGCTGAGCAACAAGGTGAGCAAATTCCTCGTCAGGAGAAACGCTTCCATCGTGAACACCAGATTGAAAAGCAGAGCCGCATAAGTCACGCCCCATCGCATGGGTGGGCGGGTCGCCCCGACGAACAGCGGCTCAGCGCGCAGGCCAGCGTTGCGAGTGGCTGCCATGCGCTAAACTCCAAACATCCCGCGGACCCAGTTGACAATCTGAGGCGCGCCGAAGGCCATGGCGATGCCCAGAATCGCGCCCAGACACCAGCCCCATGACATCCGCGCCGCCATGGCCATCGCGCCCAGTACCATGACCAGGATGATTGCGATGGGGGTCAGCCAGGCCAGGATGTTGCTTTGCAGCGCAGTCGCCCCCGTCATGAACGGTGAGCTCTGTGCACAAGCCAATCCTGGCAATGCCAGTGCGGCAATCGCGACATGACCGGGAAATCCCCCGCGGCTGACAGCAGCGGGATCTGCAGAAATTCGAGTCCGTTCTTCCATGGCCTCCTCCTTTGGCGATGTTGTGAAAACTCCAGATCGTTCGAGTCAGCGCGCGGGGCCCCGGGCCGCCGTCAAGGCGGCGGTGCAGCGGCCCGGCGGCCCGCGCGAGGCGCGATTTGTTTCTCAGCAGGCGCGGAGTCGCTCTTGGCAGCGGCCGTGGCGATGTCCGCCTCGCCTTCCGGTACGAGCTTCTTCTCCTTCGTTTTCGGCTCGTTGCTCAACTTCGACTCCGTCTCAACTCTACCCTCCAGATCCGCTCTGCCATTGAGCTCGTCGCGCTTCGCTCTTCCCGGTGCTCCAAAACGGAATCCCTGCACGATGAAGTCGTGGTCGTATTGCTTCTCGCCCTGCTTGTCAGTCCAGTTGTTCGCCCGCACTTGCGCCTCGATGATGAGTTGGTCGCCCTTGCGCGCATGACGCACCAGGCGCTCACCAACCGGCCCAAAAGCAACGAACCACAAGCTCGTCGCGATTTCCCGGGGCGCGCCTTTCTCATCCTTGCCGGCATAATCGTTGCCGACGAGGCAGAAGCGCGTGTAGGTCACATCGCCCTTGGCCACTGCCTCGGGATTGCGCGCCAGATTTCCGACAGCGGTCAGTGTGAAACTATTCATGCCAGAGTCTCCGTGGTCGTGTCTTTCCGTGTTGATGAGCCGGGTAAGCTGTCAGCAACCAGTCTAATGAGCGCCGACCGGAAGAGAATCCCAATAGGTTGCGTGTTTGTATAGAAACAAAAAACGCATCGCACCAAGGTTTTCCCAAGCGCGGATCGTGTATGGTTGTGACGTCAGATCTTTTTAAGGACGACGAGCGATGACACTGCAGGAGCCAACAATCATGGAAGGGGCGATCGAGGAATGTCTGGACGAGATCAATGAGTTCGTCGCGACGCTCGACCGGCACCCCCCGACGGCCGTCGCGGTCGCGATGAGCGTGCATCTCCAGAGCCTGCTGCGGGCGCTGCTGGAATGCGATTTGTGCACACGCCAACAGGTGCGCGACCTGGTCGAGGAGTTTGAGCGCGAAGTCTTCGAAGGGACGAGGCCTGAGCCTCAGCCGGGACACGCCTCGGAGTATCTTGATTAGGCCAAAAGCACGAGCGGGAGGGATCCGCAGGGAACACCTCCGCCCCCGGCCAACCGGGGAGCCTCGCCGCCACCTGCACGGGGTTGTGGGAAGGCTGTGCTCCCGAAACGGCTGCACAATTTGCAAAGAAATCTATGCACAGCCGGCTAAATTTGTTGTAAGGTGCAGCCCGGCTCGTGATCTTTCGTTCTGTCTTACTCTGGCCTGTGTCCCGCCCAAAGGCGAGTATCCCCGCCAAAGCCTGCCACCTCAAAAGTATCCCGAACCGGGGAGGCAGCCTCGTACTGCCATTCGTCCTGTTCTGTTAGTGAGTACTCTCTAGTGACCAAGTTATTCGTCGGCAATCTACCCTTCTCCGCGACCGAAGATGCTGTGCGTGCGCTGTTCGCCGCACACGGAACGGTCGAGTCGCTGGCGCTCATCACCGATCGTGAGACCGGGCGTCCACGCGGGTTTGGATTCGTCGAAATGTCGAACGCGGATGCTACGCGCGCCATGCAGGCGCTCGACGGCAAGGACTTCGGGGGTCGCGCCCTGAAGGTGAACGAAGCCAAGGCTCGTGAGGGCGGTGGCGGCGGTGGCCGCGGCCCGGGCGGCGGCGGCGGTCGTCGTTTCTGATCCGTTGAGCTGAGATCCGGTCCCGGCGGGTCAATCCGCCGGGACTCGCTCCACCTCAAGAAGCCGCTGATCGTCCCGATCAGCGCAATAAAAACCTGCGTGCCCTGATTTCTGCGCTGCAACTAACTGGCAGGGGCCGTCGCTCAGTGAACTGCTCCCCCAAGAGCCTCCTCGCCCACCGATACCACCCGAGCCCGCCCCGCCTTGATTCCAAAGGCACAGATCAAAGCGTAGGCCACCATCGGCAGCAGAAACGCCGCATGCAACCCGGCCGAGCCCTTGATGGAGTCCGCAATCCATCCCGTCGCCGGTGGCAACACCGCACCCCCGACTATCGCCATGCAAAGCAAACCTGAAGTCGCGGCAGCGGAAGCCGTGCTGCGCTCCAAGGTGAGCGTAAAGATGTTCGGAAACATGATCGAGTTGAAAAGCCCGATCAACAAAGCGCAGGCGGCGGCAAACACGCCTGCCCCTTGACTCACAGCCAGGCACAGGGCCGCGGCCGCGAACCCGTTGACCGTCAACAAGCGCACCGCCCGGACACGCGCCAACAGCGCACTACCTGCGAACCTGCCGACCATCGCCCCAAACCAGTACAGACTGACCAGTTTTCCGGCTTGCTCCTGCGGCACATTCAGCACGTCCGGGAGATGCAGAAAATAGATCAAGTTGCTACCCACCGAGACTTCAGCCCCGACGTAGAGAAAAATGGCGCCCGCGCCTAACACGGCCCAGGGGGAACGCAATGCCCCGGCGATCGAGTCCTGTGCCCGTCCAGGCGCCGGCGCGACCTCGAAGCGGCGACGGAAGCTCCAGATGAACAGCGCCAGCGCACCGATCAGCCCTGCGACCAGCAGGAACGAAGTGTCGATGTTACCCAGCGAAACGGCGCGCAAGCTTGCCGCGCTCGCCTGGCCGCCGGTAGCACTGGCCTGATCAAACAATCCGCCCCGCAACATCAACGTCGAGCCGAGGTAAGGCCCGATGACAGTGCCCAGCGAGTTGAACGCTTGAGACAGGGTCAGCCGAAGATGCGACCGCTCGGTTGGCCCGAGTGCGGCTGCGAGTGGATTCGCCGCGACCTGTAGCACGGTGATCCCGCTGGCAATGACGAACAAAGCGACCAGCACGAGCTCATAGTGATCGACCGTGGTGGCGAGCGGAACGATGAGACAGCCGACCAGCATCGCCAGCAGCGCGTAAATGACCGAGCGGCCGTAACCCAGCCGGCTGACCAACGCCGCTCCAGGCAAGGACATGACTCCATACGCGACGAAGAACGCAAACTGGGTCAGCATCGATTGCGTATACGTGAGGCTGAAGATGGTTCGCACGGAGGCGATCAGGGGATCGATCATCGATGTGATGAATCCCCAGGCAAAAAAGAGGGTCGTGACCGCTATCAAAGCGGCCCGCAAATCAGGCTTGGACTGCATTGGCTCGAGTGCTCCCTTCACGGCGCCCTGAAAGCCTCAGACATTGGCAAGAGGCTTGCAACCCTCGGGCGGTGGCCCACCCGCGCGGGCCCGCGGACGCCTGCGGGCCTAAGGGCAAAGTGTGCACCTTAAGCTCTGACTCAGGCCCGGTAAATGCTATGTCGACCGGACTGCTCTCAAAACCAAGTCAAAGGTCCAAGGAATCCCATGCGGAGACTCTCTTTCGGTGTATTGCTCATCGCCCTGTCGACGCTGGTTCTGGAGTTGATGCTGACCCGGGCTTTCGACGTCACGCTGACCCCGAATCTGTCCTATTTCGTAGTCTCCCTGGCGGTATTTTCCTTTGGATTGGCAGGTATTTACGCCACCTTACGCCCCATTCCGGTCGAGACCGACATCCGCGGGCGGCTGGTGGGCTGTTGCGTGGGGTTCGCAGGTGCCGTGCTCCTTCTGAATCCTGTGATCAATGCCCTGCCGCTGGATTACCTGCGCATAGCCAAGGCACCGGTCACGACGCTGGCCTCCTTCGCGACCTTGTACCTGGCACTGCTGGTCCCCTTCTTCCTGGCCGGCTATGTGCTCATCGCCATTTTTTCCAAGTACGCGGCGAAAATTCAAAGACTCTACTTCTGGGACCTGGTCGGCGCCGGGCTAGGGACCGTGCTGGTCATCCCCTTCATACTGCAGATCGGCCCGGGTGGACTGATCGTATGCGCCGCTGCGTTGGGGCTTGCCGCCGCCGCGCTCTTCAGCGAGTCGCGCGCGGCGACCCGCGGCTATGTAGTGGCGGCTCTCGTTATCGCCCTCGTGCCGGCCATCCGCGGCCAGCACTACATCGATTTCAGCTACCACATGGACAAGCGCGGCATCCTGAAAGCCGTGGCCCAGGGACGGGACGAGCTCGTCCGTTGGGACCCGATCTCTAAGATCGATGTCATCGACGAGACTTTCACACCCGAAATCGCCACCCCATGGCATAAGTCCGGCGACCGCAAGGCCATCGAATACGACGGCGGCAATCAGACCAGCTACTTCTACAAGTTCGATGGCAACCTGAAAGCCCTGCGCGAGCAGATGGACCGCGATCGCTCGAAGATCAACGAGAACTTCTGGCAGATCGGCGTCCTCGCCTCACACTACCTCAAAAGGGACTCCGGGCAGAGTGTCCTGGTGATCGGCAGTGCCGGCGGCCAGGAAACCAAAGCCTCACTCATCTACGGTGCGAAGTACGTCGACACCGCTGAGCTGGTGCCTACCGTGGTGAATCTCGCCACGGGTCTCTACTCGCCCTATATCGGGGATATCTTCCACAACCCCGCTGTGCATCCGCACGCCGCCGAGGGCCGCAGCTTCCTCCGCTCGACGGACAGGAAGTACGACATCATCCAGATCTACAGCAATCACACGAGCTCGAGCATCGCCCAGGGTAGCGGCGCGCTGTCCCCGGTGTACCTGCAAACGGAGGAAGCCTACGAGGAGTACTTCTCGCACCTGACACCAACAGGGGTGTTGCACATCAACCATTACGGCTTCCCTCGCATGATCTCCACAGCGGCGCTCGCTTGGAAAAAGCTGGGGCGCACCGACTTCCGCAAGCATGTGGCGCTGTATTTCTCGCCATCGGAGCTGACGCTACCGACCCTCCTCATCAAGATGTCGCCGTGGAAGGCGGAGGAAATCGCCGCGCTCAACACGTATCTCGCACCGCCCGAGCTCGACCCCAAGGATCGCCTGGTTTTGATGGAGAACCCGCTCGATCCCAGCAAGAGCTTCCTGTCCGACGATTTCTACTCGGGGAACTTCCCGAGTGAGCTCGCGGAGCGAATGCCGGTGGATTTCACGCCGCGGACGGATGACCAACCGTACTTCTCCCAATTCCGCAAACACATCCGCCCGATACAGGAAGATCCGAAGAATTTCGTCGACCCGGGCACGGCATACATGTTGAACGCCTCCCTGCTCCATGGCATCCCGATGGACCAGATCCACCTGTGGATCACGGCGGGTGCCTCGCTGCTGTTCGCAATGCTGTTCATCTTCGTGCCGCTCAGGTTTTCCAAGGTCGGCCGCGAGGAAGGTGCGACCGCATTGCCGCTGTTGGCCTACTTCTCCTGCCTGGGCGCTGGATTCATCACCCTGGAACTGGTCTTCATCCAGAAGTTCATGCAGCTGATCGGTAGTCCGCTCTATACGTACTCCACAGTCATTTTCACGATGCTCCTAGGAGCTGGCATCGGCAGCGCCGCCTCCGAGCGGCTCGGGATCGACAGCCGCCGTCGTTGGGCAGTACCGTTCGTAGCGATTATTGCCGTGGGCCTGGCCCTGGTATTGATCTATCCGCCACTGGCGAGGTTGGGACTGGCGCTGCCGTTGGGCGGACGGATCGCGGTCGCCGCGGTCATGATCTTCCCGCTCGGTTTCTTTCTCGGCATGCCCTTTCCCTTGGGGATTCTGGCGATCGAGCACCAGCCGCGCGGTGCCATTGCCTGGGCGTGGGGCATGAATGGACTTTTCACGGTGATTGGTGGCCTGGCCAGCGTATTCGCCTCGCTGCTGTGGGGATTCAACATCACCGTCGTCCTCGCGCTGATCCTTTACGGCGGCGCACTGGCGGTGTTCAAGAAGATGCGCGATAGCGCTCCCCGTGCCGTGCCGGCCAACTCCGAGAGCAAGGAGTCAATGATCACGGCATCGTCGTACGATCGGACGTGGCGACCGGGGGCAGCGGCGAGAAGTAGCCGATCACAAGCGTAAGTAAACCCACACCGACGAACGATACGATCCTCTCGACGGTACCCACACGCGAGAGGTCGATCACGAAGAGTTTCAGGATAGTGACCGCGAGCAGACCCGCTCCGCCAATCCAGACGGAGCGGGTCGCGCGGCGAGTGGCAACGAGCATCGTTGCCAATGCCAACACCGTCCAGAAAATGGACAAGGACGTCTGCACCAGTGTCGAGCTGAATACGGCCTCCGGGTCCAGGGACACTCCCGCCCAACGGTGCAGGGTCCGGATCAAGACTGCGTTCAGCCAGATGAAGCACAAAGCGGCTAGCGTGACGACAAACGATGCACCCCGCCCGTGCACGTAGCGCCGATTCACGTGGAAGCAGTAGTGAGCCAACACGGCCAGGACGAGTGCCTGCGCCAGATCCAGGGCATTGAGCCCGGGGACATAAGGAAATGGGTACGGATCGCCTGGCAGCGAGAAGTTCGTCACCAGGCTCCACATAGCCAGATACACAGCAACTCCAGCCCCCGCGCGGAGCACATACGCGTCCCGGTGGACATGCAAGGGCCAGGAGATCCGCCCCACCGCGCCCGGCAGCAGAAACAGTACTAGGGCGGGAATCAACATCCACCCTATCGGTGGCCACGAGCCACGGCCAGCCACGCCGCGATCGACGAACCAGGCCAGTTGCCACATCAATAGCGCAACGAGCAACCACCCGGAGACGACATGCAAGGAAGTCGCAAGCGCCCTGTTCGGCTCCCCTTCATGCCGACGACAGATGACGTAGAAAGCCGCGAATGCCAGGGGCCACGCCAGCCAACCTCCAAAGTCAAAAGGATGGCGCACAGGAGCGACCAGATCGAGCGCTGCGAACACCAATAGAGCGGGCAACAGCCCTAGAGCAGGTAGCCGCGCCACAATCAGCGCCGTACGGCGTGATAGCTCGCTCAAAGCCAACGCACTCAGTGCAACGAATACCAACGCAAGCGACCCATCATATCCGCGCAGCAGGTGGCCGTAGATCTCTATCAATCCGCAGAAGATCCATTCGGCGACCCCCACAAAGAACATGACAAGGGCGGACGCCGCTTCGAATGGCCGCAGACGATCGCGATAGTTCGCCAATATTACGGCGGACGCTATCGCGACGATGGCGGTTACGGCACGCGCCAGGTACAAGCCCGACGGAGGCACGGCGGCTGCGAGGAAGCCATCGGAATCACTGAGTTGAATCAACGCGACGACTATCTGCAGTAGCGGACCGAAGATACGCGGGATCACCCGATTCTGGCGGGCGCCGATCCAGACCAGCGCAGTGCCTTCCAGAGCCCACGTCACGCCCGTGGCCGTACCGCTCATGGCCAATGGCGTCGCGACGGTGAAGAACACAACACCCAACGCGGCGAACGCTTCGACGAGCAGCCGCTGCGAGGTACGCCGGCCACGATGAAGAAACCAGGCTACTGCGAAATACAACGTTCCGACGACGGCGGCGCTGATCGCCAAGGCGCGGGGCCGCTCGTGGAGCATCCCGGACTGGTAGCCGAATGCTGCCATGGGAGTACCAAAAACCAGTGTGCCGTCGACGTAACCGCGCAGGTTGGGCGGCAGACGCCGCGAAAACAGGATCGCAATCGCAATGTAGAAAAGGAGGAACAGTGCCAGAAACGGCTCGGTGCTCGCGAACAACTCGCTCTTGTAGTGCAGCACGCCCCAGGCGGCACTGATGAGAAACGTGAATGCGAAACCCGCCAGGTTCAGCGGTTGCCAGGCTTTATACCAGGCAACCACGAGAATGCTCGCGTTGAGCACAGCATAGTAACTGAAGAGAACGACATGACTGCCCGCGCCTGTGGAGGCGAGGATCGGAGCCAGAAAGCCTCCCGTTACCGCGAGCAGCGCGAAGGCCTGCGAGTCCTGCCATACCGCCAGTGCGGCCGAGAGGATCGCCAGGACAACAAGGATTGCAAAGGCCGCAGGGGGCGGCAGAACCGCATACAGTCTTAGCGCCGCGAAGGTTGTCAGGTACAAGATGCCAACACCACCACCCTGGAGCGCGAGCGCGTAGCCCGCGCGCCTCGCCCGCAATCGCCAACCCAGGGCGAGGAGCACGATCCCTCCAGCGGCGACAGCACTGAGGCGGAGTTGGATCGGTACATGCGAGTGCTCGGCGACGTAGCGCAACAGGAACGCGACGCCGAAAAAGAGGATCAGTACGCCAACCCGGACGAGCGTATTTCCCCCCGTGAAATACTCCCGTATCGCGCGAATGATTGGAGACTCCGCGCGAGGAGTGACAGGGATGGCTGTTGCAGATGATGAGACAGCACCGGCAGGCGTAGTCGCTTCGGACGGCGCACGAGCACTGGTTGGCTGGGTCGCCGCGCGCTCCACGTGAGCGCTGACATGACTAGCCGCAGGAAAACGTTGCGGGGCCTTTGGCGCCGGCGCCGATACTTCTGGACCTGACCCGCCACGAATTGGCCCGGCGCGCTCTGTCTGCAACCGAGCCACCTGGCCCTTCAGCCCTTCGACCTCCTTCTCGAGCGCATTCCCCCGCGCCCGCAAGGCCTGAAACTCCGCTATCGCGTACCCGACGAACGCTGCCATCAGCCCGGCAAACAATATCGTCGTACCACCACCGACGAGAGCTCCGAGCCACATGCCCAGCATCGCCCCGAAGATGATTAGTGCGAGATGCATTTACCCCCTCGGCGGCGCAGGCTGGGCGCCGACCGTGCCTGCTAAACGCTCGTCGGCTTCGACGCTGGGCTCTCGCTTCCTTGCATCTCCGCGGCGCGGTGAATTGCCTTGCGAATGCGGTTGTAGGTGCCGCAGCGGCAAAGGTTGGTCACGGCCAGGTCGATTTCTTCGTCTGTTGGACGGGGTTTGTTGTTCAGCAGGGCGACGGTGGCCAGGATCATGCCGGATTGGCAGTAGCCGCACTGGGGTACATTCTCAGCGATCCAGGCGCGCTGGACCGGATGGCTCTTGTCTTTCGAGAGACCTTCGATGGTCACGATCGGTTGCTCGGCGACCGCGCTCACGGGCACGACACAACTACGGACCGCGCGGCCGTTCAGCAGCACAGTGCAAGCACCACACAGGCCGAGTCCGCAGCCGAACTTGGTTCCGGTGAGGGCGACCTCGTCGCGCAACACCCATAACAACGGGGTGTCGGCGTCGACATCGACATTGTGCTGCGATCCATTGATGTTGAGAACAAACATAGTCAGGCTCTCGCAACCCGATAAGAAAGCGAATGCTTCGCAAGCGGCAGCGAGCGCACTCGCCTGCCGGTAGCGGCATAGATCGCGTTCGCCAGCGATGGCGCGATAGGGCCGGTACCGGGCTCGCCGACACCGCCCGGCGCGGCGGTGCTGGGGATGATGTAGCTTTCGACTTTCGGCATCTCCGGCAGCGTGAGCAGCGGATAGTCATTGAAGTTGGTCTGGGTCACCGCGCCATTGCGCAGCGTGATCTCGCCCCGTAGGGCGGCTGTAAGCCCGTAAACCATGCCGCCTTCGAGCTGCGCCTTGATGTTGTCGGGGTGGACGGCGACGCCACAATCGATTGCAGTGATCACGCGATGCACAGTTACGACGTTGTCTTTGACGGACACTTCGACGATCGTGCCGATGAAGCTGCCAAACGCAGGAAATGCCGAAATGCCGAATGCGCGGCCCGCTGCAGGGTGCTGCCAGCCAGCCTTTTCGGCCAGGAACTCGAGCACTCCTCGCTGACGGCGGGCCGCTTCGCTGTCGTGCTGGAGCATGGCTCGCCTGAACTGGTACGGATCCTGACCCGCAGCGCGTGCCAACTCGTCCATGAAGCCTTCGATCATGAAGGGGTTGTGGGAATGGTTGACCGAGCGCCAGAACCCGAATCGCACGCCCAGATCCTTGTTGAGTCCCGTGACGCGGAAGTTCGGAATCTGGTAGGTCGCATCCGCGACCCCTTCGACGAAGAAGGGGATGCCTCCGGGTCGACCGAATGCGGGTGCTGAAGCGCTGACAACCTTGCACTCCAAGGCGACGAGCTTCCCACCCGCATCGAGCCCACCGCGAAAGCGAATAGCGGCGGCGGGTCGATAGAAGTCGTGCTGCAAGTCCTCTTCGCGAGTCCAGAGCAACTTCACCGGCTTGCCGCCGGTGGTCTTGGCTGCGGCAACCGCCTGTGCCACAAAGTCCGCTTCGCCGCGCCGGCCAAAGCCGCCGCCCAGGTATTGAACATGGACCTGGACCTTGGACGGTGGGATGCCCAGCGTCTTGGCAGCGGCGGTCTGGGCAGCCTGGGGATTCTGCGTACCGCACCAGACTTCACAACCGCTTTCAGTCACGCGTGCCGTGCAGTTCATTGGCTCCATACACGCGTGCGCGAGGTACGGAGCCTCGTATGTCGCCTCTACACGTTTCGGTGCGCGCGACAGCGCGGCCTCGACGTCGCCGTCGTTGCGCGCCACCACGCCCTGCTCATCGAAGCCAGCGTGCAAGCGACGCGAGACTCCCTCGCTGTCGAGGTCCGCGAGTCGGCCGAGATCGTAGTCTACTCGAACACGCTCGAGCGCCTTGCGCGCCTGCCAATATGAGCGCGCGACCACGACCACACCGTCTTCGAGCGGAACAGTGCTGTGATACGCCGGCATGCCTTTACAGGCACTGTCATCAAAAGACTTGAGCTTGCCGCCCAAGGTCGGACAAGTCTTGACCGCGGCGTACAACATGTCAGGCAGTTGCACGTCGATGCCGAAGCGCGCGCTGCCATCCACCTTGTCAGGAATGTCGATACGCGACTGCGACGTCCCGATCACCGTGTACTGCGCAACGGTCTTGAGTGGTGGATCCTGCGGGATCGGCATATTGGCTGCGAGGCGCGCTACAGCGCCAAACGAGCACTTTCGACCACTGGGTGCGTGATGTACTACCCCGTTGTCTGTCGTACATTGGGTAGCCGAGACGTTCCAGGTATGCGCCGCAGCCTCCACGAGCATGATTCGTGCGGCCGCGCCAATGCGGCGCAACTCCTTGTACCAGCCGCGCACCGAAAAGCTTCCGACGGTGGCCTGCAAGCCAAACAGGGGATTGTTGTAGACCGCTGCAGCGGGAGCATCAACGACGTGGAGCTGGTCCCAACTGCCTCCCAGCTCCTCCATGATCATCATGGGTAAGGAGGTATGCCCTCCCTGCCCCATTTCCACTGCAGGAGTGACGATCGTGATCCGATCGTCCGCACCGATCTGCAAGAACGCGGACGGGCTTCTGGGAGCACTGGCACCCGGCGGAAGACGCGCAGCTTCCTGCGCCGGCAGATCGAGGCTCAACGCCAATCCGCCGATCGCGACGCCCGCTACGTGGACGAACTCTCGACGAGTGATATAGGCCATGGCTCAGCACGTACCTCAGGTTGGCCCTGATGGTACACGCGAGCTACCGGCGATCGCGAGCCCCAGGCCGACCAGGCTGTGGCCGCTCATCCCGCGGCGGCGGCGCATGCTGCTGCTGGGGTGGCGGCGCCATGCGAGGGGGAGGCGCCTGCATGGGTGGCGGCGCATTCATATGGGGAACCGGCGCCGGCGGCGGCGGTGTTGCCTGAAAATGCGGGACGGGCGCTGGAGGCGGCGGCGTCGCCTGAAAATGCGGGACGGGCGCCGGTGGCGGTGGAGTAGCCTGGAAGTGAGGGACCGGCGCACTTGGAGAAGCAGGCATGTTGCGCTCAGCGCCACGACTCTCGAACTGCGGTCGCTCGGCAGGACCACGTTCCATGGGCATTCGTTCGACAGGCGCTCGTTCCATTGGGCGCTCGACAGGCGCGCGCTCCATCGGCGGCCGCTGATACGTCGTCACTGGCGGGTGCGACTGTTCAAAGCGTTCGGGTTGATTCACCGCCGGCGGTCTATCCGCGCGAAACCCGGCATTGGGGGCCCCGCGCTCGTTCTCGCGCACCTGCCCCTGCTCGGCCGGTCCGTTGGGCCGCGCGCCCGGCGGCGGTACGTATCCAGGTGCATGGGAAGCCGGCAAACTGCGCTGCTCCAATGCATGCGCACGATCAGCCCAACTGCGCGAGTCAGCAGGATTCGGTGGCTCAGCAGCACCGCCGGGCCGCTGCTGTATCGGCTGGCGTTGTTGCAGAGGCCGCGGACCAACCAGCCGTACGCGGGCCGCATCAGCCGCTCCGGCCGGCGGTGGAGTTCGCGCAACGACGGCGCGGGTCATGACGGCCTGCGGCGGCCGCCGTCCAAATCCAGCCGGGGCGCCACCCAGCATACTTTGCCGAACAGGCGCAATTGCCGGGGGCGCAGGGCTCGTCGACAGGCGGGAGACCTGTCCGGAAGGCAGGCTCATCCTGTGTCCATTCACCGGTTGCGCGGAAGTGAAGACGGTGCGGGAAACCGTCGTGACCGCACCCGGAACCGTGCTGTTGACATAGCGAATGTTCGTCGGCCGGTCACGGTATACGTTCGTGATGTAAGTCTGGTTGACGATCGTTGTGTTGGTTACGTTGATGGTACGAACGTAGCGCTCGCTCACGTGGTAGCCGGGTACGTAGACCTCGCGCGGCCCGAGCGGAAACCAACTCACACCCACTCCGCCGGCGGAGCCGCCCGCCCAGGCCACCATGGCAGGCGCATAAACCGGCCGCACCCGTCGCGGGCCCGGCACCCAACACCAGGAATCATGCCAGCGCGCCCAGCGGCCGTAATGGAACGGCGCGAAGCCCCAAGGCGCGTTGTCCACCCACGTCCAGCCCCAAGGAGCGATCCACGCCCAGTGACCGAAGCTATAGGGTGCCCAGCCCACCGCAACCGTCGTCGGCACCCACACCGCTCCGTAATCGGGCGTGTCCTGCCATTGGCCATTCTCATCGAGGTCCTCGGCGCCCGCGATATTGTCGGCGACGTAGCGCCGTGACGTCGACTGCTCGTACTCGCGATCGCGCTCGAACGACCAGTCATCGAAACCGTCCGGCGCGCCGAGCGTGGCGGCGGTTGCCTGGATCTGGTCGTTACCGAAGAAGGTCACGGTCTGTTGATTGTTGATGGGGAAGCTCTGCCCGCCCCCCGTCGCTTCCGCCTGACCGTCGCTTACCCGCACGACGGTGCTGTCGCCCGAATCGCTGACCTCGATGCGATACTGGCCCGGTTGGCCCAACACAACGGCGACGTTTGGAGTGTCGATTTCGTATGTCTGGTTATCCAACAGCTCGCGCACATGAATGATCACGGTGCCTGCCGTGACCTGCATTTGCGCCAGGTTGTCATCGAGATTCAGGAAAGAGACACCGGTGTTGGCTCCCACACGGATGACCGCGCCGCCGACATCGAGCTCGGCTCGCGAGCCCTGCGCGTCCGCCCAGAGCTTGTCGCTCGTCGTCAGCGGACGGTTCTGCTCCGCACCAACCCACTCCTGCTGCCCGGCAGGCTGAAGTGACACCGAGCCTTGAACATAAGACAGGCGTGCGACTCGACCGGGAGGATCACCGTCTTCATCGGCGAAGGCGACGCCGAGCATGCAAATGGAAACCAGGAGCAGCGCCGCCAGACGAGCCCCACTGGAGGACATCCGCAAAGATCCGAGCAAGCGCATTCGTTTCACCTTCAGGCCACCAAAACACCCGAGCTGTCTGGAACCACAGCCCCGATTGGGGGAGTACAGCTCGAGCTTGCGACAGTGTAACGAATTGTCCCGCCGAAGGACTGAACGCCCCGTGAACTGCCCGATGAGAGAGAGTCTCACCGCTCGGGTACGGGCCGCCGCTTCGAGCCGCGGTCGTGCCCGATCACCTCTTCAGGTGTTTCGACGGGCTCCTCCGCTTGCGGTTCCCTGTCGTGATCCGGCTCGCCGTCAGCCGATCCATCGTCGAGAACGAAGCCGCCCGCCTGGCGGCTCCAGAGCCGGTAATACGCGCCCTGATGCGCGAGCAACTCCGCATGCGAGCCGTCCTCGACGATATCCCCGTGATCGAACACGAGAATGCGATCGAGGTGCGCGATGGTCGAGAGCCGATGCGCGACCACGATCACCGTCTTGCCCCGCATGACCTCATCCAGTGTCTCCTGGATGGCCTGTTCGGTGATCGAGTCGAGACTCGAAGTGGCCTCGTCGAGGATCAGGATCGGCGCATTCTTTACCACCACGCGGGCAATGGCGATGCGCTGCCGCTGGCCGCCGGAAAGCTTCACGCCGCGCTCACCGACGAGCGCGTCATATTTGTCTTTGATCTGCATGACGAAGTCGTGCGCATGCGCCTTGCGTGCCGCCTCCATCACCTCCTCTTCCGTCGCGTCCAGGCGGCCGTAGCGGATGTTTTCCATCAGCGTGCGGTGGAACAGGCTGGGATCCTGCGGAATCAAACTGAGCTGGCGGTGGAGAGAGTCTTGCGTCATCCCGCGGATATCAGTGCCATCGATGAGGATGCGTCCGCCGTTGACGTCATACAGCCGCAGAATGAGGCTGACGAACGTGGATTTACCCGAACCGGAGAAGCCGACCAGGCCAACGCGTTGGCCAGGCGGAATCGTCACGCTCAGATTGCGGAAGATCGGCTGCTCAGCCGTATAACCGAACGTCACCTGATCGAATTCGATGCGGCCGCGATCGATTCTCGCCGCGACCGCCTGCGGGTGATCGACGATCTCGTGAGGCTTGACGATGATATGGACGCCATTGGCCACGTTGCCGATGTACTCGAAGAATTCGAGAAACCGGCGGCTCAAGTTCCGTGCCTCGTTGATGATCAACAACGCCGTGGTACAAGCCACCACGAATTCGGCGACCGTGATCATCCCGTGTGCCCAGAGCTGCAGTGAGTAGTAAAGAACCGCGATCTTCAAGATCGCCGCGGCGCCATACTGGAACCAACGCACTCGCTCCGAATAGCCGTTGGACTTGCGGACCGCACGCCACTCCTTGCTCAATTGCGTGTCGAGGTAGTCCCGCTCGTACCCAAGTCGAGCGAACAGCCGCGTGCTGGTGAGGTTGGTTACCGCGTCCACCACCTTTCCAGTGGTTTCGCTGCGCGCCGCGGACGCGGCTACCGCATAAGTGCGGGCCCGCATGGCAAGCCAGAACGAGATCGCCACGAACCCGGCCGACCAGACGCCAACCAGCACGGCGAGCCCGCTATAAGCATGCCCCAGGATGCCGATCGCCACGCCGAACACGATTGCCATGGGCCAGAAATCGAAAATCACGGTCCATAGCGTTTGCGTCACGCCCAGCGATGTCTCACTGATGCGATGCGCCAGCGCTCCTGCAAAATCGTTGCTGAGATAACGATGGGAGTGGTGCTGCAGGTAGGCATAGAGCGCCCGAGTGACCGTCTGCCTTTGCCGCGGGCCCAGGATGATCTGGCAGCGGCCACCGGCGCGACTGAACAGCACTTCTCCGACACTCAGGCCGATGAACAGCCACAGCGGCCCCCGCAAAGCATTCAGCAGAGCCAGCGAATGCTCATGCGTGGCCGTAACGGCCTTGATGATCTGGCCGGTCGCATAAGGAATGAGAATGCCGCAGGTGGAGTTGATGGTCTCGAACACCACCATGGCGAGATACCACCATTGGAAGCGCGCGACGAAGTGCCATACGAACCGGAATGGCGTATCGGGCAGCGGCGGTGCGCCCGGCGCGCGTTGAAACTGGGTACTCGCGTCCATCTCGGTGTGGGAAACCGGCGGTCGCGAAGAGCCGTGGAGGCTGGCTGATCCACCGTGGGAAACCGCGAAGCCTACATTAGCGAGCCCAGGCGTGCGAGCGACGCTTATGCTTCGCAGCACTCAGGGGTCGGCACGGGTCAGCGCGGCGGTTCGGGCGCGATCGGCTCGAAACCGTACTTGCGAAAAATCGGTTGGGCCGCCTCTGCGACCACGAACTCCAGAAAGCGCCGAGCCTCCGGGCTGGCCCGCGCAGTCAGCGCGATGGGATAGACGATCGGTGGATGAGTGCCCCCCGGAAACTCGTCGACGATCCGCACGCGCTTTTCTGCAAGTGCATCGGTGCGATAGACGACCCCAAGCGGGGCTTCGCCGCGCGCCACGAAAGCCAGTGCGGCGCGGACATTCTCGGCACGCACGATCTGCCCGGACACCGTGTTCCAGACCCCGAGCTGCTCGAGCGCGGCCTGTGCGTACTTTCCAGCCGGCACCGAATCCGGATCACCCGTTGCCAACTTCCCACCTCCGAGCGCTTTGTCGAGCTCGAAGCGAGGCGCGATCTTCAGGCTGAGCTTGCTGGCGGCGGGGGCGATGAGCACCAGGCGATTGCGCACCACGTCATGGCGCGATCCCGGGCGCAGCAGCTTGCGCTGCTCCAGATAGTCCATCCATCCCAGGTCTGCCGAGAAGAACACATCGGCGGCGGCGCCCGCTTCGATTTGTTTCGCCAGCGCGGAGCTCGCCGCAGGCGAGGACTTCACTTGCAGATGCGCTCGCTCCGTAAAAGCCCGGCCGAGCTCGTCGACCACTTCAGTCAGCGAAGCCGCGTCGAATACCAGAATGGTCTTGGTCTCATCCGCATGCGCGACCGCAGCGACCCCCGTGACGCAAAGCAGGCCCCAGAGCACCGAACGTCTTTTCACCCTTCAGATCTCCATAGCGAGGGTCGCGGTATCCGACCGGACATACCGATATCAGCAATCCCGCCAAGGCGCAACAACCGCGGGAGGTGCGGGTTACGAGGCTGCCGTATTGAGATAGGCTGCGCTCATGAAACAAATGGTGCGTTTTCGCGTGGACTTCACCGATGCCTGCTCCTTGGGCCCGGGCAAGATCGAGCTGTTGGAAAGCATCCAACGGACCGGCTCCTTGCGCCAGGCCGCGCAGGCGCTGGGAATGAGCTATCGGCGCGCCTGGCTGTTGCTCGACGGGCTGAATCGCTCGTTCAGCGAGCCGGCCTCCACAGCGAGCATTGGCGGCCAGGGTGGCGGTGGCGTGACCCTCACCGCGTTCGGACTGGAGATCATTCGTAGCTATCGGGCCGCCGCGCACGCGATCGAAGCGGCCGCCCGGCAGGAGCTCCAACCCATCGCCGGTAAAGCGCTCGCGACCGTGCCGAAGGAGCCCGGCGCGCGCCGCAAGCGTCTCTCCCGGTCGACAGCAGGCGCTCCAGAGCGCGACTGATCTACCCTGGCCTGATGTACTCCGCCCGGTGTGCGCGCAAGCAGCCAGCCACAGTGCTGTGCCTGCTGGTTTTGATTGGATTCGCCTCGGCAGGCTTCGCTGCCGATGAGCCCGTGCCGAGCGATACCGAGCTGGAGAAAGCCGGCGCCGTGTTTGGCGAGATCCGCGTCGACAACAAAAACGTGTTCGACCAGAAGGATCCGAAGGACAACAAGGCCCTGTTTCGCCTCGCGGACAAGCTCCACATCAAAACCCGGCAGAGCGTCATCCGTCACCAGCTGTTGTTTCGTTCCGGTGATCGTTACTCGCGGCACGCCGTCGAGGAGTCGGCCCGCATTCTGCGCGCAGACCGCTATTTTTACGATGCATCCATCGTGCCCGTGCGCTACCACGACGGCAAGGTCGACGTCCTCGTCACTACGCGCGACGTGTGGACCCTGGACCCCGGATTCAACTACAACCGCAGCGGCGGAACCAACAGCACGGGCTTCTCTCTGGAGGAGCTAAACCTCGCCGGCACGGGCAGCATGGTCGCCTTCGGACATTCCAACAGCGTGGACCGGAGCCAGTCGAGCGTCAGTTTCGCCAACACACACGCCTTCGGAACCTGGACCATGGTCAATCTCGGCTACGCCCAGTTGAGCGACGGCTTGCAGCGGCTCGCCATCATCAATAGTCCCTTCTATTCACTGGAAGCGCGCCACGCCGGCGGCCTCACCGCACAAACGGACGAGCATACGGATTATCTGTACGACCGCGGGCAAGTCATCGACAAGTTCCAGGATCACGGTGTGTTTGCGCAGGCCTATGGTGGTTGGTCCGCAGGCTTGCGCAACGGCTGGGTGAGGCGCTGGAGCGCCGGGGTCAATTATGAGGAGCGGCGCTTCGCGCCGGTGGCTTCCTGGCTCGGCCCCACGCTATTGCCACAGGATCGTAGATTTCTCTATCCCTGGATCCGCTTCGATCTGCTGGAAGATGAATATATCAAGCTCGAGAACCGTGATCAGATCGGCCGCACCGAGGATTTCTATCTCGGCACCAACGTCACGCTGCGGCTCGGATGGAGCGATACGGCGCTGGGCTCGAGTCGCAGCGCACTCCAGTTCCTGGCTGCGGCCGGACGCGGCGCCATGTTGTCGGAGTCGCAGACCCTGATCGCGACCAGCGTCTTCAGCGGCAGAGTCGAGGACGGCACCCTCCACAACAGTGTGTTGGATAGCGCGATTCGCTACTACTTGCAGCAATCGAACAACCTGTTGTTCTTCACCTCGGCGCATGCCGTGAATGGCTGGCGCCTGGATCTGGAAAACCAGGTGCTCCTGGGTGGCGATAACGGGCTACGCGGGTATCCCTTGCGCTACCAGGATGGCACCGGCCGCGCGCTCGTCAGCGTGGAGGAGCGCTGGTTCTCCAATTGGTTTCCCTTTCGCTTGTTTCGGGTCGGCGCGGCCGCATTCGCCGACGTTGGACGAACCTGGGGCACACCACCGCTGGCCGCACCAAGTCAGGGCTTGTTGGAAGATGTTGGTTTAGGGCTTCGATTCGGGAACGCACGCTCGGGGTTTGGCAATGTAGTCCACGTGGACGTTGCCTTTCCCCTGCGGGTTTTTCCGGGCGTCGATAAAGTGCAGTTCATCGTGCAGACGCGCGCGAGCTTCTGACGAGCCCGGCTCAGTGTTTCTTGCCGGGCCCCTGCGGCTTCTGCCCCGGCATCGGCGGCTTGAGACCGGCCAGTTGTGCGGCTGTTGGCTTCGCGCCGGGCTGTTGTGGAGCACCGGGCTTCAATATCGGGTTGGTACCGGTCGCACCCGTGTTCTGATTGGTCGGAACCGGCGGCTGCGGCGGCAACATCTCCACCGAGAGCGTGAAGGTGCGCTTCTCAGCGCCTTGCAGCGCGCCCACATTCACGACCTGGCGCGCCACTTCCTCACCGCGATCGTTGCGGATCGCGATGGTGACGAAGTACTCCCAGGGCTCCTCCAGAGGAGGATGTCGGATCAGCCCTTCCACGCGCAGCGCCGATGTAGCGGCCACCTGGCGCTTCGCTGCATCCGAGTCGAAGCGCAGGTGGTGCAAACAGCCTGGACAAATGCTCAGGCTTTCGAGAATCGTAGCCTTGCAGTGCGGACAGACACGCGTCTTGCCCGGAACTACCGGGCGAGAGGCGACGTTCATAGCGGCTCCGCCAAGTACACCGGGCTACTTAGCTGCCGAAGCCCGACTTCGCGCGGGTTTCAACGCCATCCCAGCCAAATTCGACTTGACCGCGCATACGGGAGCCGGCGGCAACCGTCAGCGAGCCCGCCTTGACGTCGCCGCTGATCACGCCGCCTTCCAGCAGCTCGACCCGCTTCGCGTTCTCGATGTTGCCGAGGAGCTCGCCGCCGACGACGACCACACTCGCCTTCACCAAGCCTTCGAGGTGAGCGCCAGTATCGAGGGTGACATTTCCGTCGACCTGCACATCGCCTTTGAAGCGACCGGCAATGCGCACATGGCCGGAGCCAATGATCTTGCCCTCGATGGTCAGATCCGAGGCAATCACGGACTCCTTCATGTCCGCTCGCGGGGCCTCCTTGACAGGTCGCCGAGCCGCTTCGGGACTCAGGGCTGCCACATTCGTCCGTTCCGGCTCACGCAGGGGTGGCGGGCTGGAGGGTGGCGGCGCACCCGCGGCCGGTCCAGAAGCAGGTCCTGAGTTCGTATCTTTCCAAAGCGCCATGTTGGCCCCCGTGCATGTGAAGAAGAGAAATTACCTGACCCATCCTTGCAGGAACCAGTGTCTCCAACGGCAGACAGGTCCCCGGCCAGGAGGGATCTTTCACGTCAGTTCGGGCGTTACCTTGGGCGTAAGCCACGGGCCAATCCCGAGATCGCACCCCCATGCGGGCAGGAACGATCGGATAAGCTTCGCGCGTACGGCTCCAAGAGGCAATAGCAAACTTGCAACCTAAGAGAATCCATTTGATTGCCGCGGCGCGTCCGAACTTCATGAAAGTGGCGCCGTTGTATCACGCCCTGGCATCGGAAAAGTGGTGCATGGCGCACATCGTGCACACTGGACAGCATTACGACGCCAACATGTCCGATGCTTTCTTCCGCGACCTGCGGTTACCTGAGCCCACGCACCATCTCGAAGTCGGTAGCGGCACGCATGCGGAGCAGACCGGCCGCACCATGATTGCCTACGAGGCTGTGTGCATGCGAGAGCGTCCGGACGCTGTCGTTGTTGTCGGAGACGTCAATGCGACGGTGGCGTGCGCGATGGTTGGGACCAAGCTCTGGATTCCGGTGGTTCACCTCGAGGCTGGGCTACGCAGCCGGGACAGGCGGATGCCGGAAGAGATCAACCGGCTGGCCACCGATGCGATCGCTGACCTGTTGTGGACACCGTCGCCAGATGCCGACACCAATCTGCGCGCGGAAGGGGTGCCAGCGGAGAAGATCGTCTGCATCGGCAACATCATGATCG
>Ga0068855_100001430_pt1 | contig 29692 bp, 21 predicted proteins | sample KBSCornC52_FD_66592 | JGI IMG/M metagenome (GOLD analysis project Ga0068855, IMG submission 66592) | Corn rhizosphere microbial communities from Kellogg Biological Station, Michigan, USA - KBS Corn C5-2 | ecosystem: Host-associated > Plants > Roots > Rhizosphere > Soil ... | reverse complement strand
AGCGCATCTGCCTGAGCAGCGTTTTTCGTTTTCCACGTGTCTCGCCCTGCTCAATGCCTTGCTCGATCCCCTTAGCGATCCCTCTCTGTTCGTAAACAGAAATCATCTTGCCGACCTCCTCTCCTTCAGCAGTTGCAACGAGCCGCTCAAATTCATGTTGCTCGCTTGGACTCAAACTTATGTACGTTTCGATCACAGTACCGAGTAGCGCTTTACGTGCATCGTCAAGCCCGCTTTGCGCCGTCGCCTTCAGAGTCTGAAACTGTTGCGCCACTCGGCCCAGCCTGCTCGTCTTCATCAGTGCGCTCAACGCCGCGCCGAGAAGATTATTGCTCTCGATGTAATCGTCGGCCGAAAGGTCCGGCAGCCCAACCGCTTGGAACGTGAATAGATTCACTTGGCGTTCGAACACCTTGTCTTCCACCTGCTCTTCGACAAGTCCGCCTGCGCCAGGGGAGAGATAGATCACAATCGGCAGGATCGGAAGCCGGTACCGCAACCGCAACATCATATAGTACTCGTGCATCCGCGCCAGGATTTCGCCTCTCCGGCGCGCCTCGACCTCAATGTGCGTCAGGATAATCTCTGGCTGTCCTTCGATCGTGTAGACCTTCGCGATTAGATCCGCGGTTCGAACATCCCCGGCCGGAATATCGGTGAACGTCTCCTTGTCCAGGAAAGTCACGCGTGAAAAGTCCAGGCGGATCGCTATGTCAGGATAGAACAATTCCATGAATTCTTTGAAAAAGGCTGTCAATAGCTCCTTGAATAGTTGATCGTGTGGCATAGTCTGATCGGTGATAATCTTCGCAACAAGCTATCAATGCAATTCGCAAGGGATTACGACCCGCAACGAGCTATTGTACACCAATCGAATGCCGGTATGTTACAGGAAATAGAGCGGGTTGTAGCCGACGTACCGATCCAGGCTTCCGATGGGGCGGCTGGTCATGAACAGGTAGTGGAACACGATGTGCCAGCCACACTCCAGCAGCCATTTAAGAATGACTTCGTTGGTGCCCGCTAGCGCGAGATACTGCTCGGGATATTGGACGAGATCCAGATCGCTGTCAGCGTTCGAAGAGATTCCGGAGAGTCTTGCGACGTGTGCGACCATGTGCGGCAAGTCCGCCGGGCAGTCCGCAAGCGCGGGACCGCTGGAGTGCGGCCCCATGTACGCGTATCCAACGATTTCGCCCAACTCCTCAGCCCCATCCGCGCTGCGCTGGGCACGGCGAAAAATGCGCGAAGGGCCCGCGACGCCCCCCATTTCGTGGGCCCAGAAGGCATGCTCCTGTGGACGCGCATAACCCACGATCCGCCTATCCAGCGCGTCTATCGCTTCAGACACCTCCGGCGACTGGACCATTGGCTCGGCACGAATAATCTCGCCGTGAACCGAAGTTGATACTCTGTGCATTTCCGGGTCTGCGAACGCGAGCGTTGTCTCGATGATCGGCGACTCCGTTCGTTCGGGCGATCTCAGCTTCGCGAGCGAGCCGACCAGCATCATCATGGGCAGGCGCGGGTAACAGTCCAGCTTGCGGACATAAAGCGAATCGGCAGCGGAATGCTGTGAGGCGAGGATGATTCGGGTATCCGCGCCAAAGTTTTTGCCATCCTCCTGACAGCGGGCAAGCAGCGCGCCACCTATTCCCTGGCGATGGTGGCCAGGCAGCACAAAGAACTCCGTGAGGCTCCAAACTCCTTCTCGCACCACGCTGCGCGCGTATCCCACGACTTTGCTGCCGGAAAAGCGCTGCTTTTCAACGGCCAGCCAGAAGCTTGCGCATTCCGTGTTCTGTAGATGCCGGCGGGCGGCCGCGTGATGCGACCATGCCATTTCGTGTCCCATCGTCCGGCGCATCACTTCGAACGTGGCGTACTCGTCGTCCATCGTGCCCCGCCGGAGAGCGATCTGGCGAGGGAGAGACTGTCTGCTTGGCTGCTGGTCTTGCTGAGTCCAGAACATGTGGATCCTAATTCACCGAACCGTGACAATTCGTTCAGTCCGTCTTGCCAATCCTATCGCGCAGCGCGAGGAAGCGAGAATAAGCGGACTCCCATGGGTCTCTCGCTCCGGTGGGCGTGAAGGTTTCCAAGGGGAAGGATTTCCGGACGATCTCGCGCGCCTGTTCGAGCGAGGAAATATGGCCGCGGCCGAGAGCTTGCATCAGCACGTTGCCGGTGGCAGTCGCCTCGACAGGGCCTGCGATGACTGTGCGGCCCGTTGCATCCGCGGCAAGCTGGCAGAGCAGCCTGTTCTGCGTCCCGCCGCCCACAATATGAATGACGTCGATGGCTCTGCCGCGAAACTCCTCCAGCCGCTCCAGAGCCCATCGGTACTTGAGGGCGAGGCTTTCCAGGCAGCAGCGAATGGTCGCGCCCATATCGGTGGGCGGAGACTGTCCGGTCCGGCGGCAAAACGCGGCGATTGCGACGAGCATATCGGGCGGCGCGAGGAACTCAGGCGAATCCGGCTCGATCAGGGCGCCAAAGGGCTGGGCCTTTTCCGCCATCTCAGAGAGCTGCGCGTAAGAATAATCCCGGCCTCTCCTGGCCTCCGCGCGCCGGCACTCCTGAACGAGCCAGAGCCCCATGATGTTTTTCAAAAGGCGAATGGTCCCGCAGGCGCCGCCTTCGTTCGTAAAATTGTAGGCGCTAGTGGCGTCGGAAATTCGAGGCTCGGTGGTTTCGATGCCCATGAGCGACCAGGTGCCGCTGCTGATGTAAGCATAATCGGGAGTGGAGGCGGGGACGGCGACGATCGCAGACGCGGTGTCGTGCTCGCCCGGCGCCAGCACCTGAATCGGGCCGCAGCCCGCTTCGGACGCGATGTCGGGGCGAAGGGGGCCAATTGTCGCGGCGGTGGGTACGATGTCGGTCAGTATCCCGGCGGGAAGGCCAAACTGATCCAGCAGGTTAGTTGCCCACGAGCGCGTGCGGGGGTCCACCATCTGAGTAGTGCTGGCGATACTGAACTCCGTGGACTTAACGCCGGTGAACCAGAAGTTGAACAGGTCGGGCATCAGGAGGAGCGTCTCGGCCTGCTCCAGCAGCGGCGATCGTGCGCGCTGCATCGAGATCAGCTGATAAAGCGTATTGAGCTGCATGAACTGAATGCCGGTCCGATCGAAGATCTGCTCGCGCGGGACGATCCCGAAGGCGACCTCCAGCATTCCGTCGTTGCCATGATCGCGGTAGTGTCTTGGATTGCCGAGCAGGACATCGCCGCGCCCCAGCAGCCCGAAATCGACGCCCCAGGTATCGATGCCGATCCCGGCGAAATCGGGTCCGTGCTCGGCGACTGCCATGCTCAGACCCTGTTTCAGCTCGTGAAACAGGCCGAGCGCATCCCAGTAGAGCGTGTCCGCGAGCCGGACGGACCGGCTGGCGAACCGGTGTGCGTCGTGCAGCCGCAGCTTCTCGCCGTCGAAGAGCCCGACCACTGCGCGTCCACTCTCCGCCCCCAGGTCGAACGCTAGAAACTTGGCTTCCGCTGCCATTTCAATCCTCTCTCAGCGAGCGATTCACCTTGAGCCGCATGCCTGCAAACAGGCCTGCATGTGCCCGCGCGACTCTGCTGCAATGATGGCACATTGGGTCAGGCTGTAATCTTTCGCGCCGATAATCTCGAGATCGACGGGACCCGTGTAGCCGTTTTCTTGCAGCACGCGCAGATATCCAACGAGATCGATGTCGCCTCTCCCATTGGCCTGCAGCTCCGGTTTTCCGGGACTCTGCTGGCGGCCCTTACAGTCTCGAATGTGGACATGCTTGACGCGTGTGATGACCGCTGCGATGGCTTCCACCGGATTCTCGTTTGCGCGCCAGATGTGGGAGGGATCCATATCGATACCGAACGCCGGGGATTGGATCGCCGCCATAGCCCGCAGGGTGGTCGGAGTATTGTAGATGCTTGCTCCCACGTGCGCTTTGACACACAACGTGACGCCATAGTGCTCGGCGCGGGACGCCAGCTTGCCAAGCGACTCGATCGATTGCTGGAACGTCGTCTCGTCGTCTGACTTGCCTCCAGGGCCGCAGTTAACGATGGGTATGCCGATCTCAACCGCCGCCTGGAACGCTAGCTCCATCTTCGCAGCATCTTGCGACGGCTGCTCCATGGCGAGCAGTTTCAGCCCTGTCTCCTGCGAGAGCCGCTTGATTTCCTGCGCGACATCGCGCCAGTTGTCGAGCACCAGGTGCTGGCTCATTCCATCGATCGCGGACAGTTCGATCCCGTCGTATCCCGCCATGGCGATCGTGGTGAACGCCGTCGCCATATCAAATCCGCCGAACAACACCGAATTCGCTCCAAGCAGCATAATCTCTCCCCTGATGGTAGTTTCTATTGCCGATTATGTTCTCGTATTCCATTTTGAGTGATGAAATATCCTGCTTGAGTTGGCTATTTGCGTACGTGGCGCCTATTCACGATGTCCGGCGCAGAGGGTGGCGGTGATCTTGAGCGGGCCTTCGTTCGGGAGCTCGAAGAGTGTCAGGTCGGCATCGTATCCTACGGCGATTTTCCCTTTGCGATCGGCGAGGCCGAGCAGCCGCGCAGGATTGACCGTGACGCAGTCCACTGCCTGAGCGAGGGAAAGATCCGTGAAGCGAACGGCGTTTGCAACACACGTGTCCAGGAGATGGCCGGCGCCCGCGAGATAGGGCGTTCCTGCGAGATTGACGCGGCCGGAGGGCAGCACCTCGTACCGGTCGTTGTGGTAGAGCCCGGGCGGCAGACCCCCAAGCGAAACGGCGTCGCTGACAACGATGACGCGATCCGGGCCTTTCACTCGCGCGATACATTTGGCGACGCTCGCCGGCAGGTGCTGGCCGTCTGTGATAATGCTGGCAATCAGTCGGTCGTCCGCGAGCTGTTCCCAGATGTAGTTGGGATGGCGACGGATCATGCTGTGCGCGCCATTTCCGAGGTGCGTGGACAACGTCGCGCCCGCGGCAACCGCGTTGCGGATGTCTTGCGGATCAGCGGCAGTATGCCCAATCGCGACGACGACTCCCGCCTCCACGAGCTTCTCGATGAACGGAATTGCTCCGAGCCGTTCCGGGGCAAGCGTGCAGATGCGAATGCGACCGCCCGCAGCCCCCTGCCAGCGCTGGAATTCGTCCCAATCGGGATCGCGCACATGCTCCACCGGGTGCGCGCCCCGTGGACCATCCTCCAGAGCGATATAAGGCCCCTCCACATGAATGCCGGGGACGGATCTCTCCAGAATTGGATCGGAATCTAGAGCGTGGGCGATCGCTGATAGGCTGGAACAGATCGCTTCTTCGCTGTTTGTGGTGATCGTCGGGCAGAACAGCGCCGTGCCGGCGGCGGCCAGCAGGTCGCGCAGATCGTAGAGCGCCTCCTCAATTCCACCGTTCTGGCCCCACACGGAGAGGTTGAAGTCCCTGCCGGCATACCCATTGATCTGGATGTCGCAGAACCCCGGCGCCAGCCACAGCTCAGGACTGCCCAGGTCCGGGCTGTGCACGCCAGGCTCGATCGCTGTGATCACGCGATCCGCGATGGTCACGGTCGCAGCTTCGTTTGTTTGGAGTGATCTTCCGCAGACGCGCATGGTTGTTGTCCTGCTAAGTTGCAATCTTCGTTGAACTCGTCAGACAGGTCTGACACATCTAGCCCATACATCGCCAAGAGTATATCAAATGCAGCCGTGCAAGGCAAGCTGTGGCAGGAGTTGCGCCATGCGGGAGAGAAATGCATTTCAACTTGGCGCGAGGGGGTGCGCTCCGATGAGCGTGTTGACTGCAGACGAGATTGCCCGATTTCACACGGACGGCTACCTTAAGTTTCGGCGCGTGCTGGATGAAGAAGCCGTGGAAACATTACGCAGCGCACTTGACAATGTGATCCGCGAAGAGCAAACGCGCGACGAGTATTCGGACCGGCCGCCGGAGTTCGCCTACGGGCACGACCGCAAAGCCACCGCCGTTGCGGAGCGTCCTGCTCGCGCCATTCATCAGTTCGTCAATATGTGGAAAGTGTCGCCGGAATTCCGCTCCGTGCTGGACAACCGCCTGATTACCGGGGCCGTCCGCGATCTGATGGGCGTCGAGAACATCCGGCTCTGGCACGATCAGGTGATTTCGAAGCCACCCGGAGACAATGGCCACTTCGCGTGCCATCACGATTTCTACTTCTGGCCGCTCGATCGGCCCACGATGATCAGCTGCTGGCTGGCTCTCGACGATGCAACCCCCGAGAACGGCTGCATGCACGTCGTGCCGGGCAGTCATCGAGATCCGCGATTTCAGCCGGTGGACTGCGACCTTTCGGCCGATATCAACCTGGCGCCGGTTCCGACGGGCGAAGGCGAGCCGGCCAGCCTGTACAATGAGGTGCGCACATGGCAGCCGGAGCGAGCTCTCCCGGTCGTTCTGAAAGCAGGAGAATGCATGTTCCATCACTGCCTGAATTACCACATGACGCCTCAGAATCGCACGGATCGGCAGCGCCGCGCGTTCGTAATGATCTTCATGCCGGACGGAACGCGCTACTGCCACGCACAATCTCCTAACCACCCTTGCACAAGCTACCTCGGCTTGAAGGACGGCGAGGCGCTGCCCGCGGCGACGTTTCCAATTTGTGGCGAGCAGCGTTCGAGGTGAAGAGCTGCCGCCGCCCGACCGAGGACATTTTCACTTGCCGGCCGTATTGGAGTGCGATAGAGGCGTTCCAAGAAGGGAAGTACACATGCAACGTTTCGCAAAACAATTGCACGCCATACTGCTGCCGTTTTTGGCGGCAGGTTTGTTCGATGTCTCCTGCGCCGCGCGGGCAGACACCTGCACCATCGTATCGGGAGGAAAGCCGCAGGCTGCGATCGTGCTCGCGGATAAAGGATTTCCTGTCGATACCTATGCCGCCCAGGAGCTCCAGTATCACGTAGAGCGGGCGACGGGCGCAAAACTGGGAATCTATCGCGAGGCCAGCAAACCATCCAACTTTGCAAGCATCATCTACATTGGGGATTGCAGCGAGTCGCGCCGCAGAGGGCTCCGGCCGGACAGTCTGCCTGCTAATGCCGGATTCATCCGAAACATCGGCTCCGACCTGTTCTTTACTGGCAACGATGGCGACGGCCCTCCGCTTCAGGATCAAGTGCGCGCGGGCAGCCTGTTCGCCGTCTATACGTTTCTGGAGAATCATCTGGGAGTGCGTTGGCTCTGGCCGGGCAAGCTTGGCGAGGTGGTGCCGTCGCGCGCCGATCTCGTGATTAGCAATCTGCAGGAGACGCATAAGCCAACCCTGATTCATTCGCGGTTCCGCGCGGGCGGAGCGTTGACCGGCCCGGCTGATGCCTGGTCGGCTGCGACCTCTCATGGGCATTTCTACCAGGAGGAGGTAGTATGGCTGCGCCGCCATCAGTTCGGCCGGGCCATTTCCCTCGACATCCGCCACTCATTCACGGGGTATTGGGCGCGGTTTGGCCAGAATCATCCGGAGTATTTCAATCTCCTACCCGACGGGGAGCGCCATCCTGACCCGCTCTACGCCCGCGGCGATCCTTCGTTTGTGTCGATGAACGTCTCCGACCCTGGACTCTGGCGTCAGATCGTCAGCGACTGGAAGGCACACCGTACGGAATTCGCGCCTTACATCGATGCGAGCGAAAATGACACTTTCGGCAAGGACCTGACCCCGGCTACCCTCGCGTGGGATGTGCCCGACCCGAGCCTGCACGGCTCGTGGAATCAGCGAGTGGCGCGCGCAAAGAAGGCGTTCGAGCGCAAAGACCCGCTTTGGCCGTTAGAGCTTGGCTCTCTTTCGGATCGATACGCCAGATTCTGGATGGAGGTACAAAAAGAGGCGCAAAAAGACGATCCCAACGCGACCGTGATGGGATTTGCGTACGACAATTATGTCGAACCGCCGATAAGGACACGATTGAACGATCACATCATCATGGGGATCGTTCCTCCGATCGCGTTCCCCTACACAGAGGCAATGCGCACGCAGTTTCGGCGAGTTTGGGACGGCTGGTCGAAGGCTGGCGCGCGATTGATGTTCCGGCCGAACATGTACCTCGAAGGCTACACGATGCCAATCTTTTTCGCGCGCAAATTCGCGGAAGATTACACGTACGCCTATGAGCACGGTATGATCGCGTCCGATTTCGACTCGCTCACTGGCCAGTGGGCGACCCAGGGCCCCAACCTCTATGTGCTCGGACGGCTGAACGAGCATCCGGATTGGTCCGCCGACCGGATTCTGGAGGAGTACTACGACGGATTCGGACCAGCGAAGGCCGACGTGCGCGCCTATTTCGAACACTGGGAGCACGTAACGGATAACACCAAAGTAGAGGCCGGCGATCCATTTCAGTTTTACAAGACAGCGCCTTCTGTGTTCACACCGAGCGTGATGGCGCAAGGGCGCAGCCTGCTTGAGCGGGCCGCACGGGCTGCGGCGAATAACAGTGTCGCGAAGCAGCGCGTCACTTTTCTAGAGAATGGATTGCGCCACGCAGAGCTAGCTCTTGAGACGGAATCCGCGCGAAAACGCGGCGACACGGCCGCGTTCAAGAAGTCGCTGGGCGCACTTGAAGAGTTCCGGGCGCACCACGAATCCGATCTCATCGCCGATATGGGATTCCTTGAGCTCGCGGAGAGATCGTCCTGGGATAGGACCGGCGTTCCGCGACCCAATCCCGCAAACATCGGGCGCAAGCCTGTAGTGGGTCCAAATCTCCTGACTAACGGTGATTTTCAAGGTAGCAAGCAGGGATGGAGCTCTCAAGTGATGGCCGGCGAATGCACCTTCGCAACCGATGCATCCGAGCATCACTCCGGACAGATGTCGGCGCGCATCGACTGCAAGCAGACCGTACCGGCCTCTTCCAATAGCTATAAGCGGTCTGCGTGGGCGCGTTTCTATCAGGTCAACATTCCCATTCAAAAAGGGGCCTCGTATCGGCTTAGCGTCTGGGTCAAAACCTCCAAGGATTTCCACGGAGAGGTGCTCGTCTGGTGCGAGTCGAACGGGGTTTCGGAAGGCAAGACCGGCACGACCAACGGAGAATGGAAGCAGGTCGTGATCGACGACTTCCAGCCTAAGGCCGACACGGCGAGCGTCTATCTGAATCTCACCGACAGCACCGGCTCAGTCTGGTTCGACGACGCGCGCCTGGAACAGATCTCAAACCAGAAAGAGTGATCCTGTTCATTCGAAGAGGCCGCCTTCACGTGCGATTTCGGCGGCCTCCGGCAGGCTTTGGGCCTCCAAAGAACACATTGCAGACTGCAGCCACCTGTCGACTGCTTTCTCACCGATCCCGTGCCATTGCCGCATCGCGTCTATAATCTCGCCCAGCGTCTTCTTCCGGCTGACCATTTGAAGTGCATCGATCTGTACTCTGCTGTGCCTGGGAATGCACCGGTCAAGCTGGATGTAATGGAGTTGTACTTATGACATTCCCCATGGGAACCGTCACGTTTCTCTTTACTGATATCGAAGGGAGCACGAGGCTTTGGGATCAGTACCCGGAGGCAATGCGTGCTGCTCTTGTGCGGCACGATTCCATCGTTCGAGCGGCCATCGAAAGCAATGGCGGCATCGTATTTAAGACGATTGGCGATGCGTTCTGCGCGGCATTTCACACCGCCGCCGATGGCGTTGCCGCTGCGATCGCCGCACAGCGCGCTCTGTACGAAGAGGCCGAGCAGAGCGAAATCAAGATCAAGGTGCGGATGGCGCTGCACGCGGGGACCGTAGATCACCGAGACAATGACTATTTCGGCCAGCCGCTCAACCGTGTCTCGCGCCTGTTGTCAACCGGCCATGGCGGCCAAATCCTTGTTTCCAGCGTGGTACAGGAGCTTGTGCGCGATTCCGCACCGTCCGGTGTTACATTCAAATCCATGGGTGAACACACGCTGAGAGATCTTTCCCAGCCGCAGTCCATTTTCCAGCTCATTCACCCCGATCTCACGGTCGAATTCCCCGCGCTTAAATCGCTTCAGAATTCGCAGCTTCCCAACAATCTTCCGCATCAGGTAACCTCATTCGTCGGCCGCGAGAAGGAGATGGCAGACGTCAAGCGTATGCTCGCCTCGACCCGCCTTCTCACGCTGATCGCGATTGGCGGCTCCGGCAAGACCCGACTTTCAATGCAGGTCGCGGCGGATGTTCTGGACGACTTTCGGGATGGCGTCTGGCTGGTTGAATTAGCGGCGATCACGGAGCCTGCACTTGTGGCGCAGACTGTCGCGCAAATACTTAACGTGCACGAAGAGTCAAACCGGCCGGTCTTGCAAAGCCTCACCGAGAATCTCAAGCCCAAGCAGGTCCTGATCATCCTGGACAACTGCGAACACCTTCTACAGCCTTGCGCAGAGCTCGCCGGGGCGCTGATCCGTTCCTGCCCGAATGTCAAGATTCTGGCCAGCAGCCGCGAAGCGCTGAACGTCGCGGGTGAAACCACCTACTTTGTCCCGCCGCTCTCACTGCCGGACCCCGCCCGCGTTCAAACCGCTTCGGCGCTGTCGGAGTACGAGGCAGTCGGGCTTTTCATCGATCGTGCGAAGGCGGCGCGATTGGAATTCGCTGTAACCAATAAGAACGCCCCCGCGCTTGCGCAGCTCTGCTTTCGGCTGGACGGGATCCCGCTCGCGATAGAGCTGGCGGCGGCACGTATCCGCAACCTGACCGTTGAGGAGATCAACGCGCGGCTGGACAATCGGTTTCGGCTGCTGACCGGTGGCAGCCGAAACGCGCTCCCGCGCCAGCAGACCCTCCGGGCGCTCATCGACTGGTCATACGATCTCCTCAAGCCGCGGGAGCAGGCGTTCTTCAGCCAATTGTCGCAATTTGCAGGCGGATGGACGCTGGATGCAGCGGAGAAAGTGTGTGCGGGCGAGGGGATCGAGGATTGGGAGGTGTTCGACCTTCTGAACGCGCTGGTGGATAAAAGCCTCGTGCTGTTCGAGGATCAAGGTGGAGTCTCCAGATATCGACAGCTGGAGACTATCAGGGAGTACGCGCGCGAACGGCTTGCCGAGTCGGCCACCGCGCACGACACGGCGCGCCGCCATGCGCTTTACTACGCCGACCTGGCTGCTCGCGAGAGCAAGCTGCTGCGAGATGCAGGGCACAACGCGTTCGAGGCATTATCCCAGGAGGCCGGCAATTTACGTGCGGCGCTGGAATGGCTCAGCAAGGACGAGCAGTTCGAAGCGGCCGCAGAGATGGCGGTGAATCTGACGGATTTCTGGACTCGCAATGGCCGGCTCCGCGAAGGCTATAGCTACCTGGAAGCATCCGTCAGATGCCTCGACATGTTGACGAGCGCCGAGACTTGCGCACTCGTTCTTAAGGCCGCTGGCTGGCTCGCATATCTCCTGAACGACAAGGCAAACGCTGAGTCGTTGACAGAGCGAAGCATTCAATACAGCATTACGGCAAATGCCCGGAGCATTCAGGCGAACGCATTAAACAATCTCGCTCTTATCACGCAGGCGATGCGCCATCTCGAACGCGCCGTAACACTCTATGAGCAATCCGTCAAGCTATACCGCGAGCTTCAAGACGATATCCGACTTGCTGACGCGCTCATGAATTTGGTCCCGCTGCAGGGATCGCTCGGAGATTATGACGCGGCAAACAAGCATTTCGAAGAAGCGCGCAAGATCTACGAGCGACAGTCCGATGTTCGTGGATTGGCCGGCCTCCTCTGTAATCAAAGCGACTTGGCATTGAAGCGGACAAATTGGATGGCTGCTCTTGATTTCGCGAGTCAAAGCCTATCGCGATTTAGACAGATTGGCGACCGAATCGGAATAGCCAGCGCGCTCGCCAACCGGGCCGAAGCAGCCGCACGCTTGGGTCAGCACGAAACGGTGGACGCCGACGTCCGCGAGGCTATTGAATTGTGCGAAGACACAAACTATCGGCAGCTCATTCCCTATTTATTGGTCAGCCTGTGCCGGAGCCAATTGGCGCGGAATTCTATATCGAGCGCCGCTAACTCAATCGCTGCATCGGTTCGCCTTCGCAGTCTCTTAGAAATGCCGAGCAACGCTGACGAAGAGAGCGAATACTCTCAACTGCGGTCCGAGATGGCGAATCTTGGCGGCGCACCTTATCTGGAGGAAGCAGGCTCGATGCTTGCGAGGATTACGGCGAACGATCTGATCGCGCGGTTGCTTTTTGAAGCTTCACCTACGGTGAACGCCCCAGATCGCCAAGAATAGCTGGTACTGTTGTTAGTACGGTACAATCCGTTTGAGTTACAAATAGCTATTTCAGTGTGCTGGAGACTACAAAATGAGATTGGATTTCCGCACTTTGTCATGTGCATTCAAGCGTTTGGGAATGAACGATTTCGTCGCACGGAAGCGTCCCGGACTCGCAATCCTCGGAGCCGTGCTCGCGCTCGGAGCCGGGTCTGCCGCACGCGCGCAGACTACCTATGCTCCGGGCGGTCTATTCGTACACCCGACCGCGTTTACGCCGAAAGCACATCAGTACAGCATTTATGCGGCCGCCTTTACCCAGGACCAGGAGAGAGGGATCAATAACAGCTATTATCCATTCAGCCTCACCTACTCTCCGTCCGATCGCCTGCAGGTCAGCGGCCTATTCGTCTACCATCAGGCCGCGGATGATCCGTCCCACACTCACGAAGGAGTATTCCTGAAGTACCAGATATTGCCCGATACGCGAAAAACGCCGGCATTCGCGATCGCCGGCGCCTACGTCGGCAACGATCACTTGGAATCGTCTGTGGCGGGCGTTTTCAGTCATGCGTTCCTGCGTGGCACTCGCGTCGTGGCAATACTGCACGCCGGAGCGAAATGGGGACGAACCGGAGAGGATGACGGGAATGTAGATGACGTTGGCGGTTTTGTCGGCGCGCAGCTGCCGATGAGCCGCCAATGGAGCCTCGTAGGAGAGACCAGCACGCGATTCAAGTTCGACAGATCCGGTGCGAGCAGTGTGGGAGTCATGTATGAACCGGCTCATGGACCGGGCATATCTTTAGGGCTGGTAAACGGCGGCAGAAGCTCCCGCATGAAACTTTTCTTCGGCGTCGCCTATCCGTTTGGTCACTGATATTGAGCGATTGTGCTCCTCCCGTCGCTATTCCGCCCTGCCACCGGCCTGTTCAAGCAACGCGATCACCCCTGTGTCTCTATGCTTCCGAGCATAGTACATGGGGGTGTGCAGTGTCGGCCTCCGCAGGTTGGCGTTCGCACCATGTGTGAGGAGCAAGCGCACCATTTCGCTGTCGCGCGCGAGAACGGCAAGCTTGAGCGCGGTATTGCCATCCGCCGACACCACGTTCGGATCGGCGTGGTGTGCGAGCAATGTACTAACCATCTCACGGCAGTTCTGAATAGCTACCAAAAGTGGCGTCCGTCCATGACCATCAGTGGCGTTGACATCGGCATGCTGCCGTATTAACAGCTCGGCTGCAGTTCTGTTACCCTTCTCCAGGGCAACATGCAGCCGTGTCTGCATATCTTCGTTACGCAGCTTGACATCCGCCGGAGTCGGAGCGGCCGCGACCCCATACGGACGGACGAGCTCGAGAGAGTCCACATAAGCATTCCTGCAGGCAACCTGGACGGCCAGTCTCCACGTGGGATTGCGCGGGTTCGGGCGCGCCCCTTGTGCCAGCATCATTCGCGCGCAATCTGCACGGCCACAGCTCACGGCGACGCAGAGCGCATCGTTACAATCGCCCAGGCCGGCTCCCCGCCGCAAGAAGAGATCGATCGCACCCAGGCGCCCGCCGCATACGGCCTCACAGAGCGGCGACATCCTCACTGAGCGCTCATTCACTCGCGCCTGCTGCGCCGGACTGAGGGCGTTCGGCCTGGTCGTGTTCACCCTTCCCACACGCAGCGCGTCTGCGAGCACATTTGGCCGCAGCGGCCTCGTCTCTAGCCGCGCGCCTTTCGAGAGCAGAAACTCGACCAGCTGCAAATTGCCTTCTCTTGTGCGGAATGCGAGTGTCGTCGCCCCTCTCGTGTCACTGGCATCGACGTCCGCGCCGCGCTCGAGCAGCAGTCGGGCGCATTCGACCGTGCCCGCGCTCATCAGCGCAGTGTTTCCTTCTTGATCGCGCGCATTCAGGTCCGCCCCCCGATCCAACAGCATCCGCGCAAGGTCGGCACGGGCCGCCTTCACGAGCACCATTAGCGCGGTCCTGCCAAAAGTATCGCGCGTATCGATCGGCGCTCCGCGATCCAGGAACAGCGAAATCACGTCCGGACAGTTGGTGGCCGCAGAGACGATCGTCGCAGGTGCCAGACCGTCGTGCGGAAGATAGCCCATCTGCATGAGCGCCGCGACTGTTTTCGGACGATTATTCCTGAAGGAGGTATCGCAAAGGAGCTGGAGTCGCTGCCGCTGGCCGCTAAAGGCGCCTCTCTGCAGCGCTGTGGCGGCAGCGTCATCATTGCTGTCGAATGCGGCGTTCTGGAAAGCGATCTCCTGGAGGAACACGTAGCCATTGCGACTGATGAACGCGAGTATGGCGAGAGAGGCGAGCACGAGGATTGCGAATACGAAGCGGGCGGCTTGAGACCTTGGCATCGCTACCTCCTGACGGGGAGGAACATAAGCACGGGTTGGTACAGCGTCCGGCAGACGCCCGGACTTATGGCCAGATCGGGTTCGACCAGGCGCGCGTCCCGTCGGCTGCCCGCACGGTAATTCGGTAATACTCTCCAGGCGACAGCTGCTTCAGGCTGAACTCCGCCGACGTGATGCCATCGCCGTAGACCGCGTGCGAGAACGAGCCGTGGCCCGTCAGGAAGACTCGCGCGGCGGGCGAGCAGGATACCGTGACCGACTCGCTGCCATTGACTTCAATGTCGAGGATTTCCGGCCCTGTGCTGCTGTAGTAATCGCCTCGCTTCAGTGCGGCAAGCAGCGATTCCGGTTCCAGCGAATCGGTTTTGACCTGCACCCAGCCGCGCCGGCTATCCTGGCGCGCCGGATTAAAGTGCGCGTCGTCCGTAGCGCAGGCGCTGTAGCGGAGTCCGCGTCTCAGCAGTAGGTCGAGCACATACCAACTGTCGGCCTTATCGTTATGATCGATCGCAGTGCCGTTATAGACCTCGACCGCGTGAATCGCGCCCAGTGACCGAATGTCGTCCTCCGTAACGCCATACCACGCCGGATGCGCGGCCGCAACGAACGCTCCGGCGGCCAGCGCTCGCGCTGCGACCTCCGGACCGGTTTCAGCCGGAGGATATGGCGCGAAATCGGCGGGAAGCCCAACCGCCAGGATGTGCCACATCTGGCCGAATTCCGCGGTTCCTGTATGCAGCTCAGCGCCCAGAATGGTCGTAAATTCTTGCGTGCGAAACGGCTCTGTATCCGTGATGGGGTATCCGTAGCGCTCCATAAAATGGTCGGTTAACGCAATGAAATCGTATCCCGCGTTGCGATAGAACGCACAGACCTCCTCCGGCGAACGGTGACCATCGCTCTTCGTAGAGTGAGTGTGCAGATTGCCCCGCCGAAACGACCCCGAAGCAGCAAACGGACCTATTTTCATCGATTGATCTTTCCTCAAGCCGTTTGCGCCGCAGTTCTGGCGGCCAATGTCCGGGCGGAGATGCGCACCAGCGAGCTCTTCAATGTGGCCGCGAGCTCGAGCGCCTCGCGCGCCTCGTCCTCGGTCGCGGCTTCTTTGCCGTAGCGGTACCGGTCGTGCAGAGTCGTCAGCGCCGAGAATGCTTCTGCCGCGGGCGGGGAGGCGGTCGCGAGATTATTCCTCATGGCCGCTAAGAATTCGGATGGCGTCGTAGCTCGCTGCCTCACCAGACCCCGTTTTTCAAGCACGGAGCACGCCTGGAGATATGCCGCGACTACCTGCAGGTTCGTCGCCGGCCTGGAATCCACTGCGCGGTTCTGTGCCGTGCCGCGGAGCCGCGGGACAATCTCCGTCCACGCGACATAAACCAGCAGCAGAGCGATTGCAGCCAGCATGAGAGGCGGCAGCACTCCGTGCGAAAACAGCCAGGCCATGAAATTGGTGCGCTGGGTGCGCTGATGGACCGTATGGTCCGAGACATCTTCCGAGCCGTCCGTGGCGTCAAATGGCACCCAGCCTGCGCCGGAGAAGAAAACCTCCGTCCAGGCGTGCTTGTCCTTCTGCCGCACAAGGTAACCGCCCTTTTCATCTGGCTGGCCCGAAATGTATCCGGTCGCGACCCTGGCGGGGATATCGGCGTAACGACACAAGATCGTCATCGCCGCGGCGAAGCTGTCGCAATACCCCTGGTGGCTCACCGTCAGAAAGTACTCGACACGATCGGCATCCGATGGGTCAGCCGGCGCCTGCAGATTGTACTTGCAGTTTTGGGCGATATACGTGCGAATAGCAACAGCCTTGTCGTAATTGTTCTTCAGGCCGCTCGTGATCTGGCGCGCCAACTCGCGGAGCTTCGGATTGTCTTCCCGGCCTGGCACGCCGCGCTGGAAGTAGCGCTGCTGGACGGCGAGATAGTCGTCGCTTAGCGTATTCGGCGCAGACCTGAGAACCGATTCATCCTCGGTGGGAATTCTGGACACGACCACGTATTTTGTGTTCGCCGGCAAGAAACCAGTCGTGAATACGCTCTCCGACTGATAGCTGACGAGGGGATCCTGGTCTCTCGGGACCTGTACATAAAGTGGGAAACCCGCGGCAAAACACTGCTTGGAGCCTGCCCCCAGCTGCGTTACGGTTTGGCGGATCGTTTGCCCTCCGACCATGGCGTTGGGCGGCGGCTCGGCGGGGAAAAGGTCCGGCGTAACATTGTACTGAGTCAATTTTGGAGAGGCGCTGTTGGCGCCGATCGGATGGTATGTCTCCATCGACTTAAGATCGCTGGTGTCTTCTATTCCGTCGAGCCGCCTCGGCGTCTTCTGGCGGTTTTCGAACGAGCTGCCGGTGTAGTAGTCGAACGTGTTGCCACGCCAATTCAGCGCCCGTGGCGCCTCAACGCGCATCACAGGAGTATCATCCTCCGCTTGAGGACCCGTGCCGATAGAGAGTACCTGGCTGTCGAACGCCTGAAGGCCAGTGGCCGCAGACTTTGGCCCGGGATTCAAATTCCCTGCCTGTCCCCAACCGTTGGCGAGAGAAAGCGAATGGCCGAAAGCCTGCATAGGAACGGCAACAACGTTCGCCAGCATAAACGCGCAGATCACACAGCCCGCCGCTAACTTGAGCTGTCCGCCAAACAAATTGCGAGCGGTATGATTAGCGCCGACAGCAATTGCTGCCGTCCGGGTTCGGAGGTAGTTCTCGTGCACCATGAGGAAAGTCGCGGCGCCTACAAATACCAGGAAGGCATACTGCACTTCGGAATCCGGGCTGGTGGAGCTGACAAGCGCAATCAGACTCATGCAGGGGACGCACGAAGAGAGCACGGCCATATCCGATGCCGCCGCGAACGGCTGCAGGAGCGCGACCCACATGCAAAGCAGCTGCATGGCGTGCGAGCGGTCTGTAAGAGCCGATCTTGTGTCACCGCCGCCGTCGGCCCCGCCAGTGCTGAGCCAGGCAAATAATCCAAGCCCGACCAGCACAAGGAACGGAAGCCGAAGCGATTCATAGGGAGACTTGAGGAGACGTACAAAATAGCTGATCGCATATCCGCTGGCTGCGATCACATAGGTAATAGTAGCGAATGCAGGGTTTTCGCGGCCGTAACTGACAGCGTAGAGGCCCGACAGCGTAACGCAAAGACCGGCTAAATACAGCCAGGGACTCACCACATCCTGATCTGTCTCGGCGTTCGCCTGCTCTGCACGCGCTGCCTGACGCTCGATCGAGTGCAGTGGATGAAAGACTCTGCCGACATCTGGCAGGGCGTCTCGTAAGTCTGCCACGGTAGCATTCGTATCAGTATTCGCCATGGAGTATCGTCTCCGGGGTTGAACCCGCTTCCTTGTTCCGGTGCATAATGAACGGATGCGCATTCACGGCCAGCAGCTCGGAAAAGAACCTGTCAGACTCCGACTGCTCCGCTGTGCGAGAATGCTGCGCGAATGTGGTTGGATCGATGTAGATCACGCCAACTCTCGTTTGCGAGGAGGTGTACCGGGCCAGTGCGTCACCAAGGCCCCTGTCAGTACGAGACGTTAGAACGATGAGAGTGGTTCCCGGCAGCAGATTTCCCACCGAATCACTCACGAGCTTAGTGATTGACTGAGCGGAGCGCGCCTCGGCTCGGGCCAGTGCGTCGAGCACCGCGAGCAGCTGCTCCTGCCCTCGGTTGGCGATGCCTGCAGCGCCGTAAGAGGCTAATGTTCCCTCATCCAACCCACCGTCCTCCGGCAGAACGAGCCGAACGCTCGCGCCGTTTTGAATGGCGTGTTGAGCGAGCGAGGCTGCCAGTGACACCGCCTTTTCAAGCGTCGTATCGAGGTGCTCGCCAACATCCGTGCCCTGCTGCAGATCCAGAGCGATCACGAGGTTGATCGTCTGAGGCTCCTCAAACTCGATAACCGCGAGCTTGCCCGTGCGAGCGGTCTGGCGCCAATGGATGCGTCTCAAGGGATCGCCGGGGGCGTACTCGCGCACGCCGTCGGGGTCTACGCTCGCCCCTCGAAGCGCGGCCGCCGTAAACTCCTGCCACCCATACCGATCCGCGCCGGAAAGCGCGAATGAGTTGAGCGGCTCCGGCTGGGGGTAAACGATGATCTCGCCATCGGTGGCGAGCCGGCCTGTGAATGCGAACACTCCGAGAGGATCGATCGCCGTCACTTCGAGGCACGAAAGAGCGTGCGCGCCGCGCTTCAGGAACCTGACGCGGTGAGTGACACGTGTCTCTCCCTGTTCGTCGGAAGAACGGCCATGCCGCGCGGGGACGTTGAAGAGCGGCGGCTGTGGATCGACCGGCTCGATCCAAACCGGCAGCGGCTCGATGATGGAGAGAAAAAACCGTGGGACTGCAGTGCTATTCCGGGCGACATAGACGAGCGCGCCCTCTTCGCCGGCCCAGCCCGCTTCCGGAGGCTCGCGCATAAACGTGATGCCTCGCATGGCGTACCAGCCGAGCGTATACGAGACGGCGGGCAGCGTCAGAAGGATGGCGGCCATGTAATAGAGGTGCGGCGCATTTAGGAACGCGGCGACGATCAGGATAAAGACCATCCCGGCGCCCAATGTCACCCACTTAAAGATCTGCATCTGCGCTGTTCGACTTTCGAGCGCTCATGCGCTTTTATCGCGATGGATCAAGCGGTAACGCCGACCGGAATCGGCACCTTCTGCAGCGCCTCCTGGACACACGAGGACGGGGTAACGCCGCGAACCCGCTGCTCCGGCCGCACAATAATCCTGTGCGCAAGAACGGAAGGCGCCAGGGCTTTCACATCGTCTGGCCGCACATAGGTCCTGCCCTGCACTGCCGCGCGCGCCTGGCTCGCGTACAGCAGGCCCAGCGATCCGCGAGGGCTCGCTCCCAACGAGACGGTGGGCATTTTTCGCGTGTACTCTACAAGGTCTAGTATGTAACCGAGTACGCTCTCATCTATATGGATATCACGCACACAGGACTGCATTTCGAGTATGTCACCGGCCGTCGCGACCGCTGGAATCGAGTCGACCGGGCGAGAATGCCGCTGATGCTGCAGCACCTGAAGCTCGGCGGCGCGGTCCGGGTACCCGATGGACATCCGGGCCGCAAAACGGTCCAGCTGCGCTTCCGGGAGAGAGTAGGTGCCGGAGAGCTCGATGTTGTTCTGCGTCGCGATGACGAAGAACGGCGACGGGAGCGGGTACCCGACCCCTTCGATGGTAACCTGTCTCTCCTCCATGCATTCCAGTAAGGCGGCCTGAGTCTTCGGAGTCGTCCTGTTGATTTCGTCGGCTAGTACGATATTGGCGAAGACTGGGCCGTGATAAATCTCGAACTCGCCGGTTTTCTGGTTGTACACGGTGGACCCGGTGATGTCGGATGGCAGCAGGTCCGGCGTGAACTGTATCCTTTTGAAGGTGAGGCCAAGAGCACGCGCCAGAGCCTTTGCCAGGGTCGTTTTACCAACGCCGGGAATATCTTCTATCAGCAGGTGCCCATTCGACAACAGTACGGAAACCGCCAGCTCAACCGTATCGCTCTTGCCCACAATGGCGGTCTCGACCGCCTCCTTCACCTTGCTCGCGCGAGCCGCGAGCTCCTGAGAATCCACCGGCGACCTCTTTCTAAGCGCGAGAGACGGCCCGCGCGCTATCAGGTTCCGGAATAACTAGCGTTCCGTTCCCTCGGTACAGATTTTGATATTCAGGCAGGACACTCACACGGCAGAAAGTACAGCGTGAAGTATTGCTGCCCGAGCCATGCAGGCGGATGAGAAACACGCTCGTTCCAGCGCCTGCCGTTGTCTGCTTCTTACAATATAGACGTGGTTTAGAATGAGGAACTGTTGAGAACTCGCCATTGAGGAATCATATTACACCTGATATGTATACTCTGTCTGCTCGGAAACATCACGATCAATTTCGAATTGACGCCCCACTGTCATCGCATCATTTCCCTTTGGTAGCCGGTATTCCTGCACGGACAGTGCGGATGGCTTACAAAAAGCTGGCTGGAAAATGAAAGTCCCAGCCAGCTTTTTGTAAGCACGTGTGTGGATATACTGAACAGGGACGAAAAAAGGAGCGAGCTTGCCGGCTCGCTCGTTATACTCCCATAGGTCACAGATGAGGCAAGTTGCCTATTACGGGCTTCTCACCAAGTCGAAAGGGCTAATGCCTGCGGAGCATCTGGCGAAGCTCTGCCTGATTGCCGGCGAACTGGATGGCATCGTCGTACGCGATCGTTTTGCTGTGATAGAGCTTCTCCAGGGCCTGGTTCATTGTGTTCATGCCGAAATGCCCACCATCGCGTACGCAGGCATAGAGATCCGAAGTGTCGCCTTCCTCCAGCTGTTTCTTCACCATCGGAGAAGTGGTCATGACCTCTACAGCAGGCACGCGTCCGGCGCCGTGCGCGCGGCGGACAAGCCGTTGAGAGGTGACGCACAGCAGGGAAGCTCCGAGCTGCTGGCAAATCGCCTGATTGAGGTGCTGAGGAAAGCTGTTGACAATGCGATCGATGGTAGCGGCTGCGGAAGTGGTGTGCAGCGTGGTAATCACGAGGTGGCCGATCTCCGCCGCCGTGATCGCAACCTCCATCGTCTCGCGGTCTCTCAATTCCCCGATCGCAATGACGTCCGGGCTCTGTCGTGTTACGCTATGCAGCGCCGTTGCGAACGATCGCGTGTCCAGGCCGACTTCCCGCTGGTGCACCACGCACTTCTTGTCTTTCAGTACATATTCGATCGGCTCTTCTATGGTAAAGATGTTCGAATATTTGTTCCGGTTGATCTCTTCTAGCAGGGCCGCCATCGTCGTTGTCTTGCCGGACCCCGTCGGCCCGGTGATGATGATAAGGCCCTGAGGCTCAAGAGCGAGCTTCTTGAGAATCGGCGGAAGCCCCAACTCCTCGATGGTATGGGGATGGAGTGGAATAATCCTGAGTGACGCGCCGATCGTGCCGCGCTGCAGAAAGAGATTGGCACGGACCCTCGCCATGTTGGGAATCGTAAATACGAGATCGACTTCGGCCTTGTCTTCGAGATCCTTCATTCGCCGTTCGGTATCCTCCGCCTCGGAATCACAGTCCTTAGCATCGGGATAGTGAAGGAGAACGTCTCGGCTGGCGCTGTACATGATTTCGTACGCCAGTTCACGGGTCTGTTCCGAAGACATGACCGGGAGGTCGGTCAACTGCATTTTCCCATCGACTCGGATCGCCGGCGCGGCCCCGGCTTTGATAACAAGATCCGATGCTTTGTACCTCAGCGCCACTTCCAAAAGCTCGTGTATGCTCAGCATCATCTATCCTTACGCAGCCCCGGGAATAGCGCCAGCCCAACGAGAGACAGAACGCGCATAGATTGTTGGACTTTCCAGGCGGTCACAATGTTCCTGTCACGTCGAAAATCGCTGACATGATTGGTATTCGGGAAAAGGCTGCCGATTCTGCAACCGAATTGACGTTTGCAACGTCATGCCTTATAATGAATCGACCGGCCAGGGCGAGCTGTAGCACGGGCTGAGAAAGCGATTGTATGGATCTATTCGAGAAGTTTAACCGCTCTTTCGGATCTTGGTATGAAGGGTTGTTCGGCGGCAGCGACGACGTGCGGCCGAAAGATATACTCCGGCTGATCCTTTCGGCGATCGAGGACAACCGGAAAGAGGGTTTCGATAACCGCGTTTATGTACCCAACCAGTATATTCTCGAAATCGCGGTAAACGACGAAGAAGAGAAAGAGTATCTGCTCGCTTTTCTGGACAGGGCGGAGCTGGAAGCTGCCATCCGGCGCTGCTGCAAACAGAACAATTACCACATTCGCGGGCCGCTGGAATTCACTGTCAAAGAGGTGGACGACCCCGCTATCGCCAGCAAGCGCGGCGAAAAAGTGAGGGTTCGTTGCCGGTACAACACCAAGGTCGTCGCCGCGCCGCCGGTCGCGGCACAGCCTGCCGCCTTGGCTGAGGAAGACCGAACGGTAGAAGCCGTCGGGCAGCGCGCCGACGAAGAGGAGGAGGGCACCGTTCCGGCGGTCAGCGCCGTGCTCCTCATCGTGCATCCTCCCGACCGGCCGGTCTTTCGGTACGGGCTTACGCGCCAGGTTACCACCATCGGCCGCTCGCTCAAGTCTGGAAATGACCTCGTGATCGATTCTGACACGCAGATGTCGCGGCAGCATGCTCGTATCTCGAGAGACCCATCCGGACAATACACTCTACAAGACCTCAATACCACCAATGGAAGCTTCGTCAACGGCGAGCGAGTCGCCAAAATGGCGCTGAAGGACGGCGATGAGGTGCGGCTCGGGCTGACTCGGCTAGTCTTCGAGCGCAGCGATCACGACAACCATGCAGCGAACGCGCGAATCTCTGCGAATTACAATGGTGGAGCGCCGAGCGCACCCAATGCCGAGACGCCGTCCGGGCCGTATCCTCGCAAGCTTCAGATGCGAGCCGCCAGGCTGATCTGGGTCGAGGGCGGCCGTGATAAAGACGATTTTCTGCTCGCCTCGGAGACGTTGATCGGTCGCGGCGTGACGAACGACATCGTGCTACCCGACCGAAGCGTCGCAACCCGGCACGCGCGAGTGATTTACGACGAAGGCGGGTATTTGGTTGAAAGCCTGCGCAGCGACTCGGCTCCCACTCTGCTGAATGGCCTGGAACTTCTGCCCGGCCATCCGGCGCGCCTGAAGCAGGGCGACCGTATTACTATTGGCAGCGTCCTGCTTAGATTTGAAGCAGGCGAGGGAATGCCGGTCGAGTGACCCGGGAGAAACCGCATGCTGGGTACCGCGCGCTATTTTCTAGTGATTTCATTCGGCCTGTTCCTGGTTCTCATGTTCGCGCTGATGCGGAAGTACCGAGATTAGAAAAGATGAACGGGGTATTTGAATTGTGAGTCTGAAGTTCGGTTTCAAAACAGATGTCGGTCTGAAGCGCCGTGGCAACCAGGACAGTTATGTCATCGTTCGCGGAGAATCTCTGAATGGCGAATTGGACGCGCTTTTCGTCGTCGCGGATGGCATGGGCGGCAAATTTGGCGGCGAGGTCGCTTCGGAGATCGTAGTCAGGACTCTGCCTGAAAGCATCAAGGCGTCGCTGGCCGCACGAAATGGAACCAAGGGCCCGATCGACACCGGTCAGTTGCTGGAAGACGCGATTCGGGAAGCACAACAGAGCGTTCGCGAGCGGCAGGCCGATGACGCTCAGCTCAGCGGCATGGGCACAACCTGTGTTGCAGCGATCCTCGACGCAAATATTCTAACGGTCGCGAATGTTGGCGACAGTCGCGCCTATCTGCTTCGGGACGGCGTGCTCACGCAGATCACACAGGATCACTCCAGCGTTTGGGAACAGGTCCTGGCCGGCCGGATGACCCCGGATGAAGCCAGACTCAGCCGGTTCCGAAACCAGATCACCCGGGCCATCGGATCCGAGCTCAATTCCGAGCCGGACGTCGATATGGTCGAGCTGAAGCAGGGAGACTCCGTCCTGCTCTGTTCGGACGGCTTAAGCTCCGAGATCGATGATGATGAGATCGCCCGCCTTTTTGCCGGTGTCGCAGACCCCCAGGCGGCGTGCGAAATGCTTGTGGAGGCGGCGCTGGGCGCAGGCGGCAGAGATAACGTCACTGTCATTGCGCTTCGGTATGGTGACTTCCAGCCTGTAGTTCTCGAGAAGAAGCCGAAGACTAACCCGAAATTGGCTGAAGAGTCGCTGGAGGCGTGGCGCGACGCCGGGTATGACCCCGGTCCGAAACGCCGCAGCCCCGAAAGAAACGGAGACTATCGAATTGGGCGTGTCGCCACATTATCGCCGGTACTACTCGCTCTTCTGTTCCTCCTGGCGGTTCTGGCAGGCGGAGAGGCGTATGCGCTTGTCCGGCTCAGGCAGGAAATTGCAGCGCTCAAGAAAAGACCTCCCGAGGTAGTGCTCACTACACCGCCGCGAATCACCGACAAAGACCTGGCCTACAGTGAACCGACCCTGCTTGCCACGAAGCCTGTGCGGTCCACGCCGTTGGCGGCAGACAATGAAGACGGCGTGTTTGCTGCCACTGCGAATGGTAACGTCGTGCGGATCGACGCTCGCGGAATTGTCACAACCGTTTCGGATCAGTCTAAGATTTCGCCTGCGTTGGATGGCAAACCAGATTCCCTGCTCGTAGTGACGGATGCGAGTGGAAACCGGTACCAGGTGAACCCCGGAGCGAGGACCATCTCGAAGTACGATCCCGAAGGAAATGCGAAGGTCGAAAACATAGGTCATGGCAAGCTGGTCGCACCGACAGCGCTCGATGTCGATATAAAGGGCAATTTGTACGTCATCGACGATCATCGCGTGAAGAAAATCACCGCTTCGGAGGCCAGACAGGCTCCGGTCGGCGTCCCGACTTCGAGATAGTCTCAAGGTAATTCCCCTCATGCCACTTGGAATGCTTGGCAAGTACGAGAAACTGGATGTCCTGGGGCACGGCGCCTCGGGCATCGTTTATCTTGCCAAGGACACACTGCTCAACCGCCAGGTGGCCATCAAAGTCGTCAGTCTTCAGGCCGGTGAGATGCAGCACTTCCTGGAAGAGGCGCGCGTTCTCGATCGGCTCAAGCATCCCAACATCGTGCGAGTACACAACGTAGATCGCATCGATGGCAACATCGTGCTGGACATGGAGTACGTGCGCGGCAAGAACGTTCAGGAGATGCTGCGCGAACAGGGCGCGCTGCCTATGGAGTACGCGCTTGAGATCGCCGCTCAGACGCTGGATGCGCTTCAGTATGCGCACGAGATGCAGACAGTCCACCGCGACATCAAGCCGGCGAACATCCTGATCAGCAGGCAGGGCGAGGTCAAGCTCGTCGATTTCGGGCTGGCTGAGATCCTGGCGACAAACGCTTACGCCGGTGGCGCGGGCACATACGCCTATATGGCCCCGGAGGATTTTGCCGAGGAGGACCGGTCAGACCATCAGTCCGACATATGGGCGGTCGGCGTCACTCTGTACGAGATGCTCGCCGGACAGCGCCCATTTCTCGTCAGCAAGCCGAAGGACCCGTTTGCCTGGAAGCGCGTGCTCGACAACGAGCTCCCCACGCCGATCTCCGTCTATGTTCCTTCCGCATCCGCCGGCATGCAGACGATCGTAAATCGCGCGCTCGCTCGCGACAAGTCCCGAAGGTACCAGACCGCCAGAGAATTCCATGACGATTTACGTCGGCTGCAGTCGGGCCAGGCGCCGTCGGCAGTGACGCACGCGGTCGTTCCGGCGTCACCCATGCGCCGAGCTGGTGGCAACGGCGTGTCGTCGGCGGCGCCGGTAGGAACTCTGCGGCACCGGATCTCTTCCCAGGCCGCCGCGCCTCTGCAGCAGACAATGCGCGGAGAGCGCCTGTCCACTGGTGCCTCAGCCATCGCGACGCCAGATGCCTCAACGCGCACCGTCAGGCCTGCGGTGAGGTCCAGAGTCATCTCGGTTACACCGGAGCAAATCGATTTCGGCTCCGTGCGGGCGAACAGCGCTCGGGAAGCGCGCGTTCAGGTACGGTCCAGCAACGCGCAGTCTGCCACGGTCGGCCGCATCCTCGATTGTCCGGAATGGATCACCGCTCACCCGACCATGTTCACCGGCGCGAAGCAAGTGATCACGCTGACTGCGAGGGGCAGAGAGCCATCCGGCGCCGGTGAGCGAGAAGCATCGGTTTGCGTTGAGATGGGATCCGACCGCATTGAAATTCCGGTGACGGTCCAATTTGTCGCCGCTCGCCCGACGTTCGTGCAAATTGCACCGTGGTTTGTGCCTATTTTTGCTGCAGTCCAGCTGCCAATCGCCGCGCTGCTCTACGCAAGCGGTGCGCCGAACGCGGCTCAAGCGATGGCGCCCCTGGTTCCAGCGGCCGCGGCGGCAAGCGGCCTATTGATGACAATGCTGCTCTTGATCGCCTGCGCGGCCGATATAGGAATCGCGGAGCGCATGGCGTGCGGGCTCGAGATCCTTGCAATGGGAGCGGTTCTTGGCGTCAGCTCGGCACACTGGCAGCCGGGAGCGTTCACTTCCGGTATGCTCCAGACGCTGTTGACAGCGGTACCGATTGGCGGTATGCTGTTTCTACAATTATTGAGTTTGTCAAAGTGGAAATGGTGGGCATTCGTTGCCGGGTGTACCGGTGTCGCCGTTGGCGCCGCATTCTTGTTCCAGCTTAAGTAGGAGAGCAGGGTCCCTATGGTGCGCAAGTACCTGAACTATATCGTCTTCGGGTTGATCGTATTGGGCGTCGTTGGAATTGCAGTCTATCACAGTAAACACATTCGCTCCCTGCTGGATGCAATGGCCGGCGCCGATCCTAAAGCCCAGGAGCAGGCCGCTCTCGAGCTGATCCAGGGCGAGCAGTTCATAGACACCGTGACTGGAGAGCCGCTCGCGATCCGCGTGAAGGCGGCGGAGAGCCTCGAGCTCGTCGCAAACGACGCCTCCATTAAGAAAGGAACCGAGAAGGACGCTCCGGACTATCGCGCAAACGCCGTCACGCAGGCGCTCGCATTGCTGAAGGATCTGGACAAGCAGGTCCGCGATCGAGCGGTAGTCACCCTGCAGCATTCGGGCGCAAGCTCATCTGGGAACGTGGCTGCGCTCGTCGCAGGGCTGAAAGATGGTGACACGCACGTCCGCAAGGGCACCATAACCGCGCTTACGCAGCCTAAAGTCGGGATTGGACCAAAGCTCAACCCGTCTGAGGGCATCGACGTGATCGCCGCGATTGTGCAGTTGATGAAGAAAGAGGCTGGCGCTCGCGGGCCGGGCGGCGACGTGCTCGCGTCCGACCTCTTTAAGCAGGATGGAGCGGAAAAGAGAAGCGGCGACCTGCTGCTAGCACAGTTAGGTGATACCGACGGCGGCGTTCGACAGGGCGCGGCCGACGCACTTGGCAAGATGGGCTACACGCCAGCGGTCGAGCCGCTGAAGAAGGCGATGCATTCCGACACCGACCCGCAGGTGCGCCGTGTCGCAATCGGCGCGCTCGCGCTCATTGCCGATAAGTCCTGCGAAGACGCGCTGGTTGAAGCCCTCGATGATACGAACGCAGACAACGAAGCGCGTGCACAGGCCGCAGCCGGCCTCGGCAAGCTGGCTTCTCCTCGCGCTATCTCGACCCTGATCAAGACCCTGGACGATGACGACCTGAAACTGCGATCTGCGGCGGTCGCGGCGCTGGCGCGGGCGGCAAGGCCCGTACCGGGTGGCAGCGTCAATCCGGCTGTCCTGAGTGCGCTCAATTCCGCGCTGCTTGGCAACAGTGATGACGCGCGGCAGGGCGCGGCGCTTGCTCTGCAATCCGTGGCTGCGGCAGAGGCCAATCCCGCGCTGATAAAGGTGCTTGAGAACCAGTCGCGCGACGGAGATGCTCGAGCCGCGGCCGCTCTCGCTCTCGGATTTCCCGGGAATGCCGCCGCAGTAGATCCCCTTGTCAAAGCGCTTAACGACCCCGATGGCAACGTTGACACAGCGGCTCGCGATGCGCTCTCGGCGATCGGCCCCGTAGCCATCGACAAACTGATCGGAGTGATTCAGACCGACGGGGCAGAGGCCTACTATGCTGCTCAGGCGCTCTCAAACCAGGGTGCGGCCGCGGTCCCGGCGCTGCAGCGTGTAGCGGACGGTAATAACCGTGCGGCGCAGCACTGGGCTGCTGTGGCGCTCGGCTCCCTCAGCAGTTCCGGAGTGCAAAGCGCCCGGCCCATTCTTGCGAAACTTGCAAAAAGTACCGATGACGATGTGCAATATGTAGCGAATGAGCAGCTCCATCGGCTTGGAATGCGTTAATCTAACCCTCGTCTGCATCGGATAGAGGTAATTCCAATTTATGTGGCGAATTTACGTAGATAGAGATAGTGGCAGCACGGCTGCGGCTACTGACTGATCTTGCCAAGCAATCCGCTTTCGAGCAGTATGAAGGAGTCAACGCCATGGTTACTAAGCACAAAATCGGCCTTGGACTGGCTGTGCTTTTGAGCGCGGCCCTGGTAGTGCCCGTATTTGCAGATGGAGCCTCGGACTTTCAAGTGAATGCCCAGAAAGGGATCAGCGATCTGGACAAGATCGCAGCCCTCATCGACAGCATACACAGCCGCACCGGCGCTGGACCGTCCTCCACGGCTGCAGCGCCGACGCCACCCGCCGGCGGAGGCGGAGGCGGGGGCGGAGCCGCTCGAAATGGGCAGGCGCTTTTCGCAGCGAGCTGCCGGTGCCACACGGTCGGTAACGCGCCGAAGCTCACGCACATAGGCGCGGATGCGACGCATACGGCGCGCTGGATTGCAGAGTACGCCACCAACCCCAAGAGCAAGGATCCCAACTCGAAGATGCCCCCGCAGCGCAACATCGCGGCTCCGGATCTGCGAGCGATCTCACGATTCCTTGCCAGCCAGAAGTAAGCGGAACACAACACCGGTTCGGACAAGACAAAGGAGATATTTCGATGATGATTGCGCGAAAAGTTGGACTGGCGATGGCTGCCCTGTTCAGCGCTGTCCTGGTTGCCCCTGTGCTCGCCGACGGAGCGTCGGATTTCCAGTCGAATGCAAGGAAAGCCACAGGCGATCTGGACAAGATCTCTGCTCTTATCGATGGCATTCACAACCACAGCGGCTCAGCATCGGCTTCTAACGGCAGCGGCCAGCAGGTTGCCGATACCGAAGAAACATTGAAGTGCTCGGTCTGCGGTATGACAATGACGGCAAAGCCGACTGCCTCGAACAAGAAGGCCGTGACCATCAAGGGCAAGACTTACTACTGTTGTGCAGGCTGCGATATGTCCAAAATCGCGGACAAGCCCACCGCCGGACGCCGTGGCAACGGCCAGCGCCGCCGGCCCACGCAGAAGAAGCCGTAGCATAAGCTAGCGTCTATATCGCTGCAGCACGATTCAGGCTCCCGAGCGATCGCTTGGGAGCCTTTTTGATTGTGGTCGCAAACCAACCCTTACGTATTCGCGTCCAGTCGCATCTGGGCATCCTTAACAGCGGCGTAGTCTTTGTTTCCATGGTCGACGGCGTTCTGCCATGCGGCCCGAGCTTCGGGCTTCTTGCCGTCCTTCAGCAGGAGGTCGCCCTGTAGCAGGTACAGGTCGCCATCG
>Ga0068855_100001429_pt1 | contig 29693 bp, 43 predicted proteins | sample KBSCornC52_FD_66592 | JGI IMG/M metagenome (GOLD analysis project Ga0068855, IMG submission 66592) | Corn rhizosphere microbial communities from Kellogg Biological Station, Michigan, USA - KBS Corn C5-2 | ecosystem: Host-associated > Plants > Roots > Rhizosphere > Soil ... | reverse complement strand
ATGTCGGCGACATCGCGAAGCCGAAGTCCCCGAGTCACCCGCCAGTGGTCGTAGGTGTGCTGCGTCACACCTGCATTGGTGCGGCCGCCGGGATCGCGCGGATCGTCCACGAGGCCGCCTTCGCTCTGCAAGACGTAGGCCAGGCTCGGGGGGAAATCGTACATCATTTGACCCTCCGCAGCTTGCCGAGGAGGTCGCGCTCATCGCGGGTTAGAACCGTCTGCGCGCCGCGGTCGAAAGCTTCGTGGATGAGCGCCGCCGGGCCGAGGACGTTGACGCACGCAACCGTCATCTCCCGCACCGACTGGCGAAGCTCCCGAAGCGCGTCGAAGTGCTCTTCGGTAATCATCGGCGGACCAGGTTCTGAATGACGGCGGTGAGCGCGGCGAAGTTGGCCGCGAGTTCCTTGTCCATCGCCAGGCGCTCCTTGTCGAATTGAAGCCGCTTCTCATCGGCCACGGCCCTCTCGGCCCGGCGTTGCTCGTCGATCGTCTGGCGGCATTTTTCGGTCCAGACGTTCCACCAGATGAGGAAGCCGACGACGATCCCGAGCCCGCCGAAGTCCGAGAGCGCGTGGATGAGAGTGGCTGCGTCCGTCACCCGCCACCTCCTAGGAGTACCTGAACGAGACCATGCCGGCCCCGCCGGGCGAGCCGGGTGCGCCGCTTGTCTGCCCGGCCCCGCCACCGGCACCGTTTACCCCCGTCGTGTTGGAGTAGATGCCGTTCGGAGCCTTGTTGCTGCCGGGGCCGCCATTGGTCGCGCCGGTAGCGCCGGTCGTGTTCGCCGCGTTACCGCCCGACGCCGTTCCGCCGGAGCCGCCAGTACCCAGGTCCCCGGCAAGGCCGCCCTGTCCTGCGTTGCTCGTCATGGTGGTTATCGCCAGCGTTCCGCTGCTGGCGGTAGAATTGCTTCCGGCGTTCCCGGCGCTGTACGCAATCGTCTGCCCGCCGATGCAGGAGTAAGACGACCGCGCGTAGCCGGCCGCGCCACCCTGCCCTCCAGAGAGGTTCGTGCCTCCAGCCCCGCCGCTGCCGCCGCCGCCCCACACTTCGATGACGACTTGCGAAGCGCCGACAGGCACAGTCTCGGTTCCCACCGACGCCGTGTAAGCATGCACGACGGGCTGGAAGCCGCTGCCGAGGTTGCTCGCCGCTAGGAGAATCCCACTCACGAGAGCGCCGTCCCTGAGATGAGCCACGAGGTCGCCGTGACCTTGCGGATTTTCGCCTCGCCGTTCTGGCCGAGCGTCCGGGTTCCGGTGGTGGTGGTCCCTGACAGGGTGAGCGTGTCGGCGGTGATGGCGATGCTCAGGGCCGAAGCGTTGAGGTTGGTAATCAGGATCACCGCACCGACCGGAAAGGCGACCGAGGCGTTGGCCGGGATCGTGCAGGTCAACCCCGCGCCGTTGAAGTCGACGCCATCGCCGATGTCGCTGAGCGCCAGCGTGTAGTTGGTCGTGTGGAGGTTCTGCGGCACGCCGAGCTGGCCGATGCCGTTGGCGAGGTTGCCGGGCGTGAGGGCGCCGGTCGCGGTGATGCCGCCGTTCATGGTTACGGCGCCGGTGACGGTCAACGTCGACGAGAAGGCGCCTGTGCTGGCGCTGATCCCCGCGTTGGCGGTGAGGAGCCCCGAGGCGGTGAGCGCCGCTACTGTCGAGGCCCCGGTGACGCCGAGCGTGCCGCCGACCGTTGCGTTGCCTGTCAGCCCGAGCGTCGTTCCCGTGATGCCCGCCAGTGTCGCGCTGCCCGAGAGATTCAGCGTAGTCCCCGAGAGGCCCGCATTGGCGGTGATGAGCCCCGAAGCGGTGAGGGTCGCCACAGTGGTCGCCGCGGCAAAGCTGACAGCGCCGGTGAACGCCGCTCCCGCGAGCGGCGCATAGCTGCCGAGTTGAGACAGGGCCACGGCGTCGCTCGGGGATGTCCCGGCGACGAGGTTGTGGATTTGGGTGTTCTGCGCGTTCATCCCCGCGCCGCCGCCACTGTCGAGCAGCGCGCGGTTAAGGGCGGCGAGCAGGTAATTGAGGTCGCCCATCACTTGCGTAGCGTCGGCGGTGGTCCCGTTGGAGAGGGGGTTCGGGATCGCGAGACTGTTGGATATGGGCATGGCCTACCTCACACGTCGTTCATGTTCACCGGCTGGACCGGGACATAGAGATTGCCGATCGCCTGCCCTGCGGCGGCGGGGAACGTCACGGCCACATGTGCCTGGCGGAACACGAGCGGGTTGGGCCACTGGAGCGCGTACTCGCGAAACAGCGACACCGGCGCTCCCCACGTCCCCGAGCCCCACGCGAAGCTGTCCCATATGGAGGCCGCAGCGGCGGCTCCGTTGAAGGAGCAGGCCCCGAGCACGGACCCCCGGTCGTCGTCGACCTGCACGTTAGCGAAGTCGGCGTTGCTCAAGGACATCACGAGCGTCCCCTGCACCACCTTGTTCCAGCGCGCCGCCTGGTTGTCAGGGAGAAGCACCGTCCGGTACTGGCATTGCAGGCGCGCCCCGTTCTCGGTGTAGGTCGAGGTGAAGTCGGGAATGGCGTCGCTCTGCCATATCTGCCCGTTGACGCCATCCGGAGCGATCAGGAACGAAGCTCCCGAAATGTACGCCTGCGCCGCCCGCGCCGTGATCGTGTGCGGGCCGGTCCACACCTTCGTATTAACGTCGAGCCAATATTCGGAGGTCGGGTTGCCCGGCTGCGAGCCGTCCTGCACCGTCGCCCGATAGATGTTCTCGGAGTAAGCCGCGACGATGCGCGAGGGGTAGAGAGCGTTGAGAAACGGGATCGCCACGCCGCTGCCGTCGATATTCAGCGGCTCCGACAGCGATCCGGTGAGCGACAGGATGCGAAGCCCGTCGACCGACATAAACATGGTCCCGACGGGGGTTCCGACGATCGAACGCGGCGCGAGCGTCCCGACGGAACCCGCCACCGCATTGACCAGCAGCCCGCCGTCCGTGGTGCCCCCGCCGCCGGTCACATCGTAGCTGGTGCCGTTGACCGCGAAGTTCCCGGCCGCCGCGTCGCCCGTAACCTGGTAAAGCGTGCCGGCGCCCTTGAAGACGGTCATGGACTGCTGCACGCCGCCGGTAAGCTGCGAGCTCAGCGGAACGCCGGCCAGTGCCGTGATGTCGGTTGAATCGCCCACCAGGAGCGCCTGCGAGGCCGCCGAGACCTGCAAAGGCATTAGCGGGTCCGAATAGACCAGAAACGGCCCCGAGCCCATGTAAGCGCGGCTATTGAAGCCATACACGGTCTTCGGGATCGTCGAGATCGGGTTGGTGTTGAAATTGCCGGCACCCCATCGCGGAGCCGCTGACGTGCCGCCGGTGACATTGACGGTGACGCCATTGGCCGTCGCCGTGGCGTTGGCGCTGACGGTGATCGAGCCGCCGCCGGAGAAGTTGATCGCGACGCCGGTGGAGGTCGCGCTTGCCGCCTGGCTCAGCGTGACGCTCGATCCGGCGATGGCGGTGATGTACGTCCCCGAAGCGATTCCGGGGCCAGTGACGGTCATTCCCGGCGTCACCCCGACCACCGAGGCCAGCCCGTCGAGCGTTGTCGTGCCGTGGGTGTTGCCGGTGGTGTTGAGGCTGAACGTGCCGTTGGCGCAGGAAACCACATAGGTTCCGGCCGGGAAGTTGGCATTGGCGATAAGCTGGCCCGGCTGCACGCCTTGCAGGATCGGTGCGCTGTTGCCGACCGTCGTGTAAAGCGAGCTGATGACGTTGGAGCCGAGCGTCGTGTTGCCGAGGACGCTCTGCGAATAGCCCGAGGTGTCGATCCAGCCGAAGTAGGTTCCCGGCACGGCGCCACCGGCAAAGCCGGGGTGGGTGCAGAGGATATAGGTATTGTTGATCGCCCGCATCACTGGCGGAACCCAATCGCCGGTGGTGTTGGGCGAGAGGGGCAGGAGCGTGCTCGCCACCCCGCTGATCGGGATGAAGCTGTTCGACGAAAAATCGTAGCAGAACGGCTCGTCTTTTCCGGCGTAGGTCGGTGACGAGATCATGCCGTAGGCACGGCTCCCGACCACCACCATCTCCGAGATGACGCCGTTCGGGTTGGCAACGGGTGCGCTGGCGAAGTCGATAACCTTCACCGCCGCCGGGCGCGGAACGAACACCCCGTCGGTGTGATAGGAAAGGACGAGGTTCTGGAGCGCCAGCATCGCGCCGGGGAAGGCGTTGGTGCCGTCCCGCGCATCGCTGAGCCCCTTGGCCCGGATGATGACAGGGGTTTTTCCGCGCAGGCCCACCGTCAGAATCCGATCGTCTTGGTGTTCTTGAGCTTGCCACCGCCACGGAAGAACCGGCGGTCGAGCGTCACCCGCTGCGCGCGGGTCTCGCGGTCGTCCTTGAGGTCGAGATAGCGCCGCAGGATGCCCTGCGCGCCAGCGTCGCCATCGCCGAGGAACGTCGTGTAGCGGTCGTCGTCGGCCAGCCGCATCAGCTCGCCGGTCAAGCGGGTGATTAGATAGTCCTGGTTCGGGAACCATGGGATCACGCTCGACTGCTCGGGCGTGGAGATGTCGGGCATCTGCGAGAAGTAGCGCAACGTCACCGGCAGCACGCCGTTCGCCGGCGGCCAGACGTAGAGCGCCGGCGGCGACTGCGACATATCCGTGGCGTAGGCGGTCGGGTAAGCGTTGAAGCCCGCGATCTGCGGGTAGCGGTCGAACTCGGCTAGGTCGATAGACACCAGCGGGTAGGGAACACCGCCGAGCGTGTAGAAGAGGTCGTCCTTGAGCGCCCGAAGGTAGTCGCTCGGGAGGCCGTATGGCCCCGAGTTGTTGCTCAAGTTGATGGTGGTGACCTTCTTCGCGATGTCGAAGTCGTAGGTCTGGCAGAGGTCCGAAAGTATCATGTTCAGGAGCTGCCCGGCTTGGGTCGTGAAGCCGGGCACACCTGCGGCCTGTGTCGCAAGCGAAACGATCTGCGTCGCCTGCAACGGCATGACCTATCCCCCGCCGATGATCGCGTCGCACTCCGCGATCTGCTCTTCGGCCTTGGCGATTTCCTCGTTGTACCGGCCGATGGAGACGGCGATGTTATCGCGCGCCTGCTGGCGGTCGGCCGCGGCCTTGGCCTTCTGCTCGGAAAGCTGCTCGTTCTCGCGCCGGATCGCGTTGACAGCCGCCGCGTCAGCGCCAACCGGCTTCGCCCTACCCTTGGCGTTGGCCGCGTCGAGCAGCGAAGCCGTGCGCTGGACGTTGGCGGCGATGGCTGAGTTGATCGCCTCCTGATTCTTTTCGAAGTCGGATTCGAGCCGGGCGAGGTCTTCGTGAAGCTGGCGCCGCGTGCGGTCCATCTTCTCGACTTCTTTCACCAGGTCGCGCTTGCGATAGAACGACTTCTGGCGGTCGATTACGGCCATCGCCTTGTCGATCTTCGCGTGGATCGAAGGAAGGTCTTCCTCGCTGTCGGCAAAGCACTGGACGGTAATCTGCTTCTCGTCGCCAAGGTTGGCGAGGATCGAGTAGCCAAGAGCCGGCGCGACCGGGGCTTCGGCGGCCGGGCTCACGATGCCACCTTGTCGCTGAGCACGGGCTCATTCTTGCGGCGGTAGAAGTTTGCGAGGTCTTTCCCGTCGAGGTTCGACTGGTGAAGGTGGCCCCGATACATGATGTCGCGCATCGTGTCATAGACGTGGCGCGGCACATCGTAGGTGTAGCCGTGGAAATATTCCTGGCCGTTGACGCGGAGGCGGTCGGCGAACTCGGCGCAGTCGATCGTGACCTTCACCGCCTCGTCGAGATCGACCTTGCCGGTGCGCTTGCCTTCCTCGCGGCGAAGAGCTTCCATCTCCTCGCGGATGATGCGCTCTTTCTCCGCGTCGTGGAGCGCCTTCTGCACCCGCTCGCGAGCGACGCGCTTGGCTTCGGATATCTCCTTGTCGGAGAGGATCGAAAGGCTTTCTTCGGCTTCATCACGAGGTTCGTCGGCGGGGGTGCCGTCTCCGAACAGTTCGTCCTTGGGGTCGGACATGCTTGCACCTGTGGTTTATCGGGCGGGATTGCCCGCGCTCACAATGACATGAAAGGGGCAAAGTGTGAAGCGCGGTAAACTAGCGGAGCGAGTTTCCCCGCCCCGCTAGTCCCCAAGGAGCCTACTAGCCGAAGGCGTAGGCTGTGGCCGATGACTCGATGCGCGTCATGAACGCGACATTGAGCAAGATCGTCGAGTACATGAGCTTCCAGCTCAGCACCCGAATCTGGTTCATCGGGTCGCTCTTGTCCGCGTCCTTGAGGAGCGCGAACTTGGCGTTGTCGAGCTTGACCTGTCCGTAGGCGCCGCGCCCGAACACATAGGTCGGGAACACGTTGACGCCGGTGGCCGGAGCCGCCGGAGGGGTCTGAGCAACGCCGGTGCCGGTGAGCACGACCGTCTGGCCCGGAGCGAGCTGCGTGGCATTGCCAGACAGCGGGCCGTAGGTCGGACCGGCGGCAGTAAGCGCGAGGTTCGCCGGGCTCGAAGTCGTACCGATGTACACGTTGAACGTGAAGCCGGGCAGCGCCGGGAGGATGACCGAGATCGACCCGTTTGGGCCGGTGACGGCGATCGAGCCCGACACCTGATAGACGCGGCTCTCGTACTGGTTCTGCGTGTCCGACGCCGTGACCTGGACGAAGTAGCCGCCGGTCGCGAGGCTTCCGGCCGTGCCGGCGGTGCCGGTGATGGCGGCAACGCCGGTCCACGACGGGACCATGTTGCTCTCGCAGAAGCGCATACCACGCCACTCGCCGACTTCGAAGTTGTAGAGCCGGTTGATGTCGCTGTACTGCCACGCCGTCTTCACGTCCGACGCATTGGCGAAGTCCGCGATGATGAATGGGTGGCAGATTGCAGCGTAGTGCGGCATCAGGCGCGGATTGTTCGACGCCCGGCCACCGCCCTGATCTACATCCTTGTCGGTGTCCGTCTGCTCGTCGCCGAGGAAGCGAGGGGCCCCGGCGTTGACCATCAGCGCCACCGTGCGGTTGACCGTCGCGGTGTCGAGGATGTCGCCGGCAACCAGCGCTGCACGCGAGCCGCGGCTGTTGACGAAGTTGACCTGCGTACCCGCATTGAGCGTATTGAAGGTGTTGCGCTCCAGGGTCTCCGACATCTGGAGGGCCATCAACTCGTTGGCCTTCGCGACCAGCGGGTGCTTGATGGTCATTTCCGCAACGTCGGTGATCTTCACGATGTCGCCCCACTGCTGGCAGGTCGCGGAGACCTGTTGCAGCGTCAGGCTTTCGCCCTGCGTAGGCGGGACGCCTTCGGTGAGCGCCTGGAAAGGCAAAGGGAGCCGGTTGAACCGGGTCGCGGTGTAGGTGGTGCCGCGCCCCTTATCGAGCTCCAACGGGTCGCCGAAGCGGTAAGCCACCAACTGCTTGCGAGCGAGCGGCAGAACTTTGTCGGCGATAAAGCTCTCGATGTCAGCCGAGAACTGTCCAGCAGTGTTTGTACCAGCCATTTTTGGTCCCCTGCGAACGGGGACCAAGGGCACCCGGCCGCGCTAGAAGGTGTAGTCCTCCAACCTCTTGTCGCGTGCGGACCTGTCGCTCGTGTCCCTGCCCGACCTTGGAGCGTCAGACGCCCCACCTGCGGGCCGAGTGCGCTCCCGATCTAGGTTCGCCGCGGCCTTTTTCGTCGCGCGTTCCCTCGCCTTTGGAGCCTTATCGAGAACCTGGTTCCCGATGAGATAGGCAGCGAGAGTCTGACGCGGCACGTTCACGTTGCCCTCGCGGAGTTTTCGAAGCTCGGCTTCCACCTGGTCCTTCACCTTCGCCAGCGCCGGGTTGGCAGCGCAGGCTTCGGCAAATTCTGCTCGATCGGTGCTGTCGGCGATCTGCCGGTTGAGCGCATCGAGCCTCTGGTTGGTCCTCGTTTCGACCGTCCGGGCGAGGTATTCAGCGCGTTCCACCGGGTCCATGCGCTCAAGGCGCTCACGTTCCTGGCGTTCCGCTTCCGCTTGGGTGGTGCGAGTTTGGCCGCTGCGAATTTCTTCGATCTGCCGCTGTAGGGCGGCTTCCCGTTCGCGGGCTTCCCGCACTTCCCGGTCCAGCGTCTCGATGCGAGCTTGCGCTCGGGAGGGCCTTCGCGCCGGCTCCGCTTCGACTTCCCCTTCGGGCTCTTCGCCTAGCGGGACTTCCTCTTCGGGTTCTTCGCCCTCGGGGGCTTCCTGCTCTTCAAAGTTTTCGTCGAGTTCGTCGAAAGCGTCGTCGGTGTCTTCCGGGTCCATTTGCGGTTCCTAGCCGATAGCGTCGGCAAGACGGTCGTGGTGAGGTACGGCCACCAGTCGAGGTGTGGTGGGAAGCTAACACAACGGGGCGCTGTGTCAAGCGCGGTAAGAATCACTCCTTGCGCGGCATAACCGGAGAGCCGGCGCGGGCCATCTGGTCGGGGTGAATCATCCCCGGAGGCGAAGGCTGCGACTGCGGCGACCGGACCTGTCCGCCCATCTGAGGACCACCGGGGCCGCCCTGCGGCGCCGACTGGAGCTTCGCCGCTTGCTGCGCCGCCTTGGCCTGCGCCTGCTGCTGGTGTTGCCAGATGTGCTTGCGGATCGTCCCGTGGGGATCGCCGCCCTGCATCGCCATCATATGCACCTGGAGATGCTGCGCGTCATTGTCGTAGGGATGAACCGGCGTGTCGAAGCCGTGCAGCATCATGTCGTCTTCCACCTGAGGGTCGACCGATATCATGTCCTCCTGGCTGAACACCTCGGGCGCGAGCAGTGGCCCGAACAGGTTCTCGACCATCTGGCTGATGATCGGAGCGAGGTTGAGCTTGTAGCCGGGGTATGCCTGCGGCGGGATGCCGCGCAGCACGTTGACGCCGGAAATCTGCTGCTGAAGCTTGGCGGCCGTCTTCGCCGCCTCGACCCCGAACCAGCGGAACTCCACCTTGCGGTCGACCTGCTGCGGCTCCAGCTCCTCCATTTTCGCCTTCTGGCCGACAGGACCGAGCGTGCGGAGGAGCAGCGCCTCGTCGCGGAACTGGTGGTCGAACTCAAGGATGAGCGTCAGGAGCGGCGACAATATGCCCTGCTCAAGCACGAGCACCGCGTCGGCGGTGGTGAGCAGGTCGACCATCTGCTCCTGCGCCACCTCGGCCTGGTTCATCTTCCGGTTCTTTCCGGTGGTGCCGGGGATCATCGACGGGTTGACGGAGAGCGTCTGGAATATCTGTGAACGAATTTCGAGAACGCGCTCGATGCCGTCCTTCCACATGTTGGGAAACTTGGCGAACTGCGTGTCGTTCGGCGAGGTCTCCCAAATCGCCAGCGGCGCCATCACCAGGCTTCCGATCCTCGGATTCTTGAGCGGGTCCGTCATGGTGATTGGAAGCATCGAGAAGTGCCCGCTGTCGGCCGCTTCGTTCACGGTGTCGTTGGCGAGGATGTGGAAGTCGAGCACCGCGGATACCGGGGACTTGCCCTTGAACACCCCGCTCGTCTTGTCGACCGCGCAGGACAGGAGCGGCACGCGGTCGCACCAGTAGGGGTTGCGCTTGACCGACAGGAAGATTTTCTCTCCCGCCCACAGGATGCGGCAGGTGCGGCGCTCGCCGTCGACCTTGAGCTTGCACCAGACCTCGTAAACTACTGCGATCTTCGAGCCGCGCTGGATCTTCACCCCGGCCGCTTCGCCCTGCGATTTCGGAACGTCGGCGCTGTTGGTCTTCTCCAGCGAGCTCATGGTTTCGAGCAGCGCCTCGGCGGCCTTGGGATCAATGTCCTTGTCGGCCTTCCGGCGCTCGATCTCGCCCTTCGTCCAGCGGCGGATGATGGCGACCCCGCCGCCGTTCTCCAGCGCCTGCTCGATCGTCTGCGAGGTGGCCGGGAAGATCACCACGTCGGCGTCGGACAGCACTTCGACGCTCGGCCCGCTGTCGACGACTTCCTGCTCCTCCTCCATGTCGTCAACAGGCTCGGCGATGTCCTCTGGCACTTCCTCGCCGTCGGCCTCGACCGGCGACTTGACGCGACTGGTGACGTGGCGGGTGTGCTTCTCCCAACTGACGTAGAGGTTGTACTGGCCTTCGAGGTCGCCGTTGATGATGAGCGGGTCGACCACGTTCGTCTTGAGCTTCAACCGGCGGATGTAATGCTCAAGCAGGCTGATCGTCGCATAGGGTGTGTCTTCGGAGCCGACTGCCTCGATGTGCTTCTGGTTCTCGGGGAATAGCTGGCCCGAGAAGCGGGTCTGCCGGGCGAACACCGCGTCGCGGACGAACGGCGTGCAAATGGTGCTGTTGCCGTGGTAGAACTGACGGTCGGAAAGGGTTGTGTTGAAGGCGTCCCAATGGTCGAGCGACGACTCGTTGCGCTCGTTCTGAGCTTCGAACGCCTTACGGGCGCTCTCGCACACCTTGATCGCCTGCTCCCTGATCTTCTCGCGCTTCGAAAGGTCGGCGTCCCGGTTCGAAACTTCACTGTCGCGCGCCATGGCTTATCTCCTCGCCGACAAATATCGGCGCCCTGTAGCGGTAGTATCATACCGGAGCTCGCTGCGGTCATCCATGACCACGTCGCTGAGAGCGAGTCCGAGAAAGCTTTCAATCGCTTCGATGACGACCTTGTAGGGTCCGTCCTCGGCCTTGGCTTCGAGCACCCCCTGTTTGCTGAGATACTTGCAATAGCCGCCTGCCAACCCGTTCAGCGTCCACGTCGCGGCGCTCGATATGCGGATGGACGGGAAGCCCTTTCGCTTGCGCGCCAGGAGATCCGACAGCTTGGCCGTGCCCTGCTCGATGCCGCCGCCCTGCTGCGCCTCCATCGGCATCCGGCTTACCATCTGAGCGACACCGCCGTTGGTGTACTTGATGAAATGGATAGGAGGCAGCACCGCGACCGCAATCGGCCCGACTTCGAGCCGCGCTTCGGAAACGATGGTCGAGACGAGCTCGGGCGGCCGGCCCTCGTAGAACCAGTCGGCGAGAACATAGAGCACGCCGTCCCCCCACTGCACGACAGCCCCGCCAAGGCCGCCGGGCATCGCGTGCAGGAGCAGCCACGGCTTCATGCCGGCAACCTTCCGCAACCCTTCGACGATGTGCTCGTGGTTGAAATTTTCGTGGATAGGGGCGCCGGGTTTCAGCTTGAGCGCATAAGCGAGCGCGTTGGGCACGTCGATCCGGCCGGTCGGGAAGCTCAGGAGTTGGTCGCGAAGGTCGGGCAACTCCTTGACGAACTCGACCTGCTTGGCCCGGAAATAAGGCTGCAAGCCGCCGATGAAGTCGAGCTTGCCCTTCGGGGCCCGCATCGCGCGGAACGGGATCGAGAGGCCGCGCTTGACCTGCTCGTTGCGGATCGGCTGGAGCAGGAACTCGTTGAGGCCATCCTCCTCGACCCCTATCCACACCGGCGGCAGGTCGGTGGTGGTCGCACACTCGAAGATGGCGTCGACGATTCCATCGGGGAGAAGCTGGCGGCCCCACGCATCCCACACCACCAGCTTGTTGCCGATCCACGACCAGCTCGCATAGCCAGTCGTCGCCGACTTGGCGCCGGTGGTGCGGGCAGGGTCGAACATCGCATAGACCGCCTGCCACGTCCGGGGCCGCGCCTCGATGCGGATTTCCTCTTCGCGGAAGGTGCGCGACCGGACGCTCTTCGTCAGGCACATGTACTCGCGCTCGAAGTCGGCGAAGAGACCTTGCTTCATAAACGTGTCGCGAAGCTCGTCGACGGCCGACAACGGGAATCGGTCGGGCCACGTCGCCATGCGTTCGGCGGTGTCGGGGTCGATATATTCTATCGGGAATATCTTGTGCTGCCAGCCGGGCGCGCTCAACAGCCGCACCGCCAGCGCGTCATTGTCGAGCGGGGTGGCGGCGACGCGGACGAACGCCGACGGGTCGCAGGCGGGCAGGAGGTCGGCGAAGAACCATCGCCGGGTCTTCTCGCGCCGGTCCTTGTCGACCACGCTCTCGGCGGTCTCCACGTCGTCGCAGAAGATCGCGTCTGGGCGGATGTCCTCGAACTTGATCCCGCGGAGCGCCTGCCCGCGCCCGAGCGCCTTGATGCGCGCGCCGTTGGAAAGCACGAGCTCGCCATCGGCCCAGGTTGGGCCTCGAAGATCGCCGAACACCGTCGCCAGGTTCTCGTTGGTCTCGATTTCCTTCTTGATCGCATGGACGCGCTCGCAGGACCGCTCGAAGGTCTCGCCGATGACCAGTGCGTTCTTGAACTCGCGGAATCCCGCGCGGATCGTCACCGCCTCCTCGGCGATGGTCGACTTGGCGCTGCCGCGGAACGCCATGTCGATCGAGCGGCGAACGGTGGTGTCGTGCCAGTCGAGGATCATCTGGCGATGAAAGTCCTCGGTGCGGTTGGTATGCCGGTGTGGGAACAGCACTTCGTGAGCGAGGATTCGGTCGCGATAGAGCCGGGCGAACAGCTCCTCGTGAGCGTCCTGTTTCACGGCTAGTTCAGCCGGATAGGCGGGGTTTCCGCGAGCGCCCTGCGATACTCGTCGGCGACGCTGAGAATGACATTGGAAGCGTTATCGGGGTCGATATGGTTGAGCGCCACCTCGGCCCGGTCCCCGTAGCTGAGCACGAGCGCAAAGCCCTCCACCCCCGGAAGCGAGGACAGCACCGCGTTAATGCGGTCGAGGCTGTCGGCGTCGATCATTTCTTCCGCCGATATTCCTTCGCCGCCTTGACGGGCATAGGCTTCTTGCCCTCGCGCTTGAGCTTTTCGCGGCCCTTCGGGTCGGCGCTCATCGCCGCGAACCGGCGCTGCTTCTCGCTCTTTGCGGGCATCAGACTTCCTCGCTTTCGAAGCTGTCGCGGACGAACGTGTTGAACGCCCTTCCGACCGACGGCGACGACACCAGGAGGTTGTAGGTCTTCGGGTCGACCCCCCGGTACAGCCACTCGCTGCCGTCGGTGAACGTCACGGTAAGGTCGCCGCTGTCGTGGTCGTAGCTGGTGGCCGCGATGTGCGACGAGCGATGTGACCTTTCCTCGACCGCCACGGCTACGCGCCGTCGGAATCGTCGCCGGCGGCAGGCGCGTTGGGATCGAGCGCTTCACCTTCGGCGGCAGGCTCGGCAGGCGCAGGTTCCCCTGCACTCGTCTCCGTGACCTGAGCCGAGGATGCTTCGACATCGCCTGCCTCGCCCACGGCCGCCGATGCTTCGGCCGTAACCGCTCTCCCGAGCTGAGTCAGCGCCGAAAGCTCCATGTCGGACGGCTCGCGGCCGCCGAGCACGAGGCCGGTGACCCCGGCGTTGAAATCTCCAAGCACTCCGGAGTTGACAGGCGAGCCGACGGCCAGCGCCGTCTGCACGTTGCACAGCACGGTGTGAAGCAGCGTAAGGGTGCGGAAGCTCATCGGTTAACCTTTCAGTTGGGCCATCAGGCCGTTGATGGTGGCGTCGAGGTTCGACCACTCGGCGTCGGTCGGGCCGCGGTTCTCGGCCTCCATCGCCGCCAGCGCCGCCCTGCCGTTCCGGATGATCGCCTCGACATCGCCGCCGACCTGGATGGCCGTGGGGATGAGGGTGAGAAGCTTTTCGATGAACAGGAAGACTTCGGGCATGTCACTTCCCCAAGGTTGCGGAGAGCGCGGCGAAAGCCTCGACATCGCTCTGAGCCTGCAACGCCGCAGTCGTCAGCGCGCCTGCGTCGCTTCCGGATCGAACCGCGGCCTCGGCAGTGCTCAGGCTCGCCCGAGCGGCACGAGCCGCCGCCGTCACCCGGACAACCGTCGCCGGGTCGGAGCAGGGAAACGCCTGCGCCGCCGAGCAGGCAGGCAGAGCCTCGTAGGCCACCGCCACCGGCAGCGCCGCGGCGAAGGCGCTCTCGGCCTGATAGACCGTTCGCTGCGCACTGACACTCGGGGAGCCTGTCAGCGTGGCGCAAGCCGCAAGGGCGAGCGCCCCACCAAACGACAGGATAGCGGCCTTGAAGACCAGGGCAGGCTTCGAGGACGTTGAGGGAATCCCGCTCATAGGGTCGATCCTCCGGCATCCGGCTCCTGCCCGGCCGGGGATGGCGTCTCGACCGGAGCAGGAGCCGGCACCCCTGCGGCGGCAACTTCTGGCGAAGGTCCGGGAGGTGCCGCAGAGATGGTTGGGTGAAGCGAGCCAAGCTCGGACTGAGCGACCGCGAGGGCGGTGCCGGTCATGTGGGCGACGAGAAGCGGATCGGCGCCCTGCCGGCGAAGTTCGGCGGCCTGCGCGAGCAACTGCTCAAGCGCGCTGACGTTCAGCCCCGATACCAGCGCGGAGAGCAGCCGGTTCTTCTGGATGAACGACCACGCCAGCGTCGCGCCGAAGACGGCGATGGCGGCGGCTAGGTTCGAAACCAGGTCGCCACCGGCCTCGAAGCCGCGTGCGACCAGCAGCCCCGAGATCACGGTCAGCAAGTGACGGATCAGCGAGCTTGCTCCGAGCGTGAATTGGTCCTGGGTCACGGCCGTCCCCCGAATGGGCTTGAGGAGCAATGTGTCTCACGCGGTAAGGCTCGCGTCAAGGGGTCGGCTAAGTGGTTGTTAGGCTTGGAAAATTACAAAATTGGCGCGGTTTTGGGGTTAGGGGCGTATTTTCGTGTCGATACCTCCCCGGCCCCAAGGCCCCAAGGTTGGCAAGCAATCCCTCCCCGGAGGCTCGGCAGCTCGAAGGGGCGGCGGTCTCGGAGGCTCGGCGGCCTGGTAGGGGCCGGGCCTGGGCCGATCTATTGCTGTTATACCTATTGGACCAATGCGCGTGTGTAGCGGGTGGATAGGATTGACGGCTTTTTAGGCTGTTAGGGCCTGAGCGCCCTATGCACCTCATCACCTGCAACCCGCGGAACTGCACGGCCGCGGAAGGCGGGCGAGCCTGAGAACCGAGTGACTGAAGCTGCAATCAAAGGGACACCTCCAATGGGTCCCTTGATCCGCGCCATGCCCTATGCACGCACATAACGCATAGCGCGACGGCTAAAGCCGTTTCGCGTGCCCTATGCGCGCGTGGAGCACTGTGGTATACGCGGGAGCAATCAAAAGGAGAACCGACGTGGATAAGGATTGGCTCGAAGCATTCGAACACAATGCAATGACCTGGTTGATGGGCCCGGCGCGCAAAGCCCGTGGCCGGGCGATCGACGTTCGCCGCTACCTCACAGACCGCCGACTGGAGCAAACGGCGCTAGGCGAATCGCAACGCGCAGCGCTTGATCTCGCCGAAAAGCTGATCGCTCTAATTCCCGAATGAAATCAACTGTTAGACGTTTTAATTTGCTTTGGGGAGCAGATAAGCGGATATCGAGGACACAGTGATTCGCGCGGCAATGCCGAGTCGCTCGTTATACCGAAGGAGGCTTTGAACATGACGACAAGCCCGCGAATGCTTGAAGATTTGAAATCCGCCGGCCATTGTTTCGCGGCTGGTGCAGTTGCCGCTTCCCTCGGCGGCGCCCGTTTCTACGGCCATCACTCAGGCGCACGCTCGACGCGCGACGCCGATGAAGCTGAGTTCTTCCGCGGCTTTGACGCGGTGAAAGCGCCGGTGCGCGATGACGACTTCGACAGTAAAGCCATGCTCGATACCGACGACGAACCCCGGTGCTGCAATCCGAACGGTCACAGTTGGGTCTGTTCGGGCACCGCCTATGGTGGGGATGACGACAGCTACTACGGGGAAGGCCGCTGCTATTGCGAGTATTGCGGCGCTGACGGCGACGCATGAGCGCCCCGATCCCCGCCACGCATCTTCGCGCCATATTGCACCGCAAGCCCGAGACCTTGGCTGGCCGCATGGCGCGCGAAGCTGCGGCTGAGCCCGGAGTTGGCGGCGGCTGGTGGCTGTGCCTCCTCGCCGTCGCGTCCGCCGCGATTGGTTTCATTCTCGCAACCGGAGGGAAGTTCTAATGTCCTTTAGCGCTATCGAAATTAGCATCTGCGTCGAATGTTTGCAGTTTCTCGCCAACGGTCCGGATGCGATTGATCCGACGAAAGCGGCGGAGATTGCAGCGGCCGTCCAGCGCGAAGGTGGCCACGTCGTCGTCGCCTGCAAAGCTGATTGCGAAGGCCCGTTTAGCTGGAGTCCCTGCGGCCTGTGCGGCGACACGCTAGGCGGCGAGCGCCACACAGCCGCGGTCCTCCCCAAATCGCACGCTACCGCGCGCGCAGCCCCAGGCTTCGAAGAGCACGACGAGGATCGACCATACTGACGCGCTCTGAGGGGCGCGCCCGTGCCGTGCGAAGACACGACATGCGCCCTTCTAACCGCATCAGCGCAACGCAGCATCGTGCGGAAGAAGGAGGCAATCCGTGACCAAGAAAGATTATATCGCGATCGCCGCGGCGCTTCATCGCAGCCGCATGGCGAAGAGTCTCGAAAGGAACGCGACCAAGCGGGCCGCCGCCGTCGACGGTGTGCGGCTGGTGGCGATTGACCTATCCGCCACATTGGCGGCCGACAATCCCCGCTTCGATCGCAAGCGGTTCCTCGCCGCGTGCGGAGTCGAGCGGTGAAAGGCGCCCGCCGCATTACGAAGCGCCGGTTCTACGATCTCGGCGGCTTCGCCAACTCGAAGCTGTTTCGCAAAGCCGACAAGTTCGGCCGCTGGATGCACTTTGAGTTGATCGACTGACATGGCTCCTAACCTGGCGGGCGCCTTGGAGGAACGCCCGCCTAGCTAGAAGCTGAGAAGGAGGACGAAGCGATGTTCGATCTAAGCAAGCCCGGCGTTGCCGTGCAGCCGGACCATACCTTTGGCGGCGGTTGGGCGTGGCCGCTCAACAAAGCCGGCCGGGACGCATTGTTCGGCTTCTTCGGCGAGCCTCCGGCCCCGATCGCGCCTCTTGGCGATAGGCCAGCCTACATCGTCGAACCCAACGAGAGCGGCGACCTTGCCGAATATCTCCGCGGCGAAGGCGTGGCGTGGAAAGTAGTTGCCTAGACTATCATCCTGAGCAGTGACCAGGCGGCGAGCCCTGTCGAGTATAGCAGGGCTCCCGTCGCATACACGAACAGCACGGCCGCGACCGCGGCGAATATCCAGGCCAGCGGAATGAACGGCGCGGCGATGATGCCGCGGACAATTCGCTGGCGCCGGCCGAGCTCTGCATAAGGTTTCATTTTGCAACCTCTTCCGTGAGTCGTTGCCTCTATACCCCTCCCGTCATCATCCAGGCAAATTCCCGAGCGCGGCAATGTTATACCGCGCGTCAATTAGTGCTTGCGCGAATCACTTGAAAAGCAGAGGGTAGAGTCGTGACCGATTCGCGAAAAGAGCGCTGATGCAATGGGCGTACTACAACGAGCACGACACGTTCGCCGCGGCATGGCTCCGAGAGCTGATCGTCGACGGCCTCATTGCGTCCGGCGAGGTCGACGAGCGGAGCATCGAGGATGTTGAGCCTCGTGACCTTGGAGGATTTGTTCAGTGTCACTTCTTCGCCGGAATCGGCGTATGGAGCCTCGCCCTGCGACAAGCCGGATGGCCTGACGACCGGCCGATCTGGACAGGCAGTTGCCCATGCCAACCTTTCAGCGCGGCAGGCAAAGGCGGCGGGTTTGATGACGAGCGGCACCTATGGCCCGCGTTCCATTGGCTTATTGGACAATGCGCTCCTGAACTCGTCCTTGGCGAGCAGGTTGCATCGAAAGACGGCCTTGCTTGGCTCGACCTTGTATCGGCTGACCTGGAAGCGTCGGGCTACGCCTTCGGGGCGGCAGATACCTGCGCTGCGGGCTTCGGCGCTCCGCACATCAGGCAGCGGCTCTACTGGATGGCCGACGCCTCACGAGAACGCGACCACGGGAGCCGGATCGCAAGGCCGCGACGGTGGGTTGAACATCCAGACGGCGGTGCATCTGGCGGCTTGGCCGACTCCGATGGCCGGGACTCCGGCTCAGAAGGGCTACAACGAAGCCGGGAACAACGACAGCAGCCGCAAGACGGTGGCGCTGGCGGGATGGGCCTCTCCGACAGTCGGCAACGCGGACGGCTCTCAGGCGGCGAAGGAGGCGAGCCTTACAGGCAAACGGCCGGATGGATCGAAGGCGACCGTGTCGCTCAATATGCAGGCGCAAGCAGTCGGCCCGGCCCGATTAACGGCCTCTGGCAAGATGCTGACTGGCTCTGCTGCACGGATGGAAAGTGGAGGCCAGTTGCACCCGGAACATTCCCTCTGGCTCCAACTGGGACCGTTCGCAACCGCGTGGGCACGCTGCGCGGAGCGGGTAACGCGATCAACCTCGCGCAAGCGCAAGGCTTCATCGAAGCCGTGATGGAGACTCTATGATCCCCTCGCACATCGTCCTCGCCGTCGACCCAGGCAAGACCGGAGCGATTGCCGCTTTTCAGGACGGCAAGCTGTGCGCGGTCCACGATCCGATCGACGGCTCGCTCACCCGGCGCTTCGCCGACCTGTTGCTCGACTGCCTCGACTTCCGCCACCGCGTCACGGTGGTGATCGAGAAGGTGAACGGCGTTCCCGGCCAGTCAGGTCCGGGGAGCTTCAACTTCGGCAAGGGCTTCGGCGAACTGATCGGCGTGTGCGTCGGGCTCGGCGTCATCCCGGTGCTGATCCCGCCCGCGACCTGGAAGTGGAAGATGAATCTGCGCGGCGTCGGCAAGAAGGCAAGCCTCGAAATGGCACGCGGCCTGTGGCCGGTCGAAGACTGGTTCCGGCGCGTCAAGGACGACGGCAGGGCCGAAGCGGCGCTGCTCGGGATTTACTGGTTCAGGGAATACGGAGCGAAGCAATGACACACTTGAAAGACTGGGCTTCGATTGAAGTGTGCGATTCCGATATGTGCCGCGTGCTCACCGAGGTGCTTTGCTCTTTCGGCGTCTTTACCGAGCTGCGCGTGCGCGGGGTCGAAAGCCTGTCGAGTGGGGGCTTTCGGGTTAACCTGTGCCCTGCCGAGCGCCAGCCGAAAGCGGCCAAGAAATGAACGGCCACCGCACCTACATCGACCCGGCGCGCACGAGTCCTGTGCGCTGTGTGGAGCGGATCGCGCCCAAGCGCGGCCATCGCAGCTTCATCGCTCCCATGGGGAGCCGGAGGGCCGCTGTCGGCCGGATCGTGGCATGAACCCCGTCGAGGAGCTTTTGCGCGGGCACATCCGAGACTGTCGCGAGAAGATCGCAGCCGCGGTTGCGAGCGTCGACGCGCTGGAATCGCTGATGAAGCGGCTCGACGCGCCGCCACCGCAGCCACTGCCTCAGGTTCACAAGCTCAACGGCTGGAGCGCGGAGGAGGACACGCTGCTTCGCGAGCATTACGCTATCCTCGGGCCCGCAGCGTGCCAGAAGCTGCTGCCCCATCGCAGCGCGATGGCGATCCGCACGCACGCCTCCCGAGTGTTGAACATCGCCCGGCTTCCCGCGGCCCAAAGGCTGTGGTGCTCGCAATGCGAGACGAAAGTGACGCAGGGCCAGGTCGCCTCTTGTCCAAGCAGCTTTTGCGCCGGAAAACAGGCGGTGATCGAGGGAGCAACCCATGACAGACCGTAACCAAAGCCTGCTTGCGCTTGCTGCGCGCTGCGAGAAGGCGACGGGTGCCGAACAGTATATGCTGTGTGCCGAAGAGGACAACCCACAATGAGCAAGCCCTGCAAGCCATATGAGCACCAGTGGTGCCATGCCCCAACGGTCTGTTATTTCCGGTGCGACCGATGTGGGGAGCGGGTTGAGTATGCCGACCCGCGATACGAAGCTCTTGAAGCACTGCATCACGATGTGATTGCGCGCGAAAAGTCGCATCCCAATGACCGCGCGTGAGACAGGGGCAGTTGAGGTGCGGTGCGCCCATCTGATGCACCTTCCATCCGGTAAGTGTCTCGGTTGCGGAGAGCAACATCAGCCATTACCCGACTACAAGCCGGGAGACGACGAGACTTATCTGGCCGACGACAGCCACCCGACACCCGCAACGGTTGAGCTTGATGCTGCCACGCCTTCGCAGATTAAGCGGGCCAATGCGGCCGTCGAAGCGAACCTGAATGACGACGGTTCTCCCAAGTTCGATAGCGCACAAGGCTACGCCTGCGCCCTCACAGCAATCATTCAATCCGACTCCCGCCCCCAACCCACACCCGCAACAGGGGAGATTGTGGAGAGGGTCAGCGAGACGATTTATGACTTCCTCGACGAGCGTTTTCCCGATGACGCGATGCCGGGAGGAAAGCAGCTTTTCGCCGACGACCATCTGGATGCCAAGTTCAAGCACGAGGCCGGATGCGATGAAATGGCGAAAGCCATTCTCGAAAAGAGCGGCATTGTCGCCCTCCTCGAACAGCAAGCCGCGACCATCGCGGAGTTGCGAGAGGCGTGGGCTTATTTCGTTTCGCGCGAACGAAGAATCAAGATTGACATTGGGTCGGCCCACAAAGCGCGTGGTGCCGCCGCTTCAGACTTCATGCGCGAAGACGATGCAGACTTTCGGCGAGAGCTTGAGGCGGCGTTCAACCGTCTCCGCGCCACCCTCGAACGGACAGCACGGCAATGACCGCGCCCTTCCCCGCCTGATGCTCCTCGACCTTCCCTACCAGCACGAAGGCGCGGCGTTCCTCGCCGCGATGCCTCGCGCGGGGCTGTTCGACGAGCCGGGCCTGGGCAAGACCGCGCAGGCGATCATGGCGCTCGACCAGAACGGCCTTGAGCGCGGCGTAATCGTGGCGCCGGCGAGCGTTTGCGACGTTTGGGTGTCCGAGTGCCGAAAGTTCAGCAAAGCGCCCAGGCGGCTTCTGAGAGGCCGCAGGAGCGACGATCTCAACCTCTGGCTGCGCTACCGCAGCGACATTCTGATCTGCTCTTACGAGATGGCGACCAAGTGGCACCGCGAGCTCGAAAAGGATTTCCGCGAGTTCACCATTTGGGACGAGTCGCACTACCTCAAGAGCAACACGGCAAGGCGGACCCGCTCTGCCTTCGGCCACCAGTGCGACGGCAAGTTCGGGTACGGCAAGTGGGGCGCCTACGCCTGGTTGCTGACGGGCACGCCGATGAGCAACACCCCGCTCGACATCTGGACCTGGCTGAGGTTCGTGGGCGGGACGCAGCTCACCTATCGCCAGTTCACCGCGCGCTATTTCATCGAGATCCCCGGCGCCTTCGCCAGCCAGTACCGGCCGCGCAAGGAAACGATCCCCGAGCTCCGCGCGATCATCCGCAAGTACAGCATCCGGCGCACCTTGAAGGATGTCGGCCTCCAGCTTCCCGAAATGTGGATCACCACGCAGGAGGTCGACGGCGACACGTCGGCCGTCCGCGCTCTGCTCGCCGAGCATGACGGGCTCGACGCCGCGGTGCGCGCGGCCGTCGAGAAAGGCGGCCTGTCGTTCCTCGAAGCCGGCCACATCGCCACGCTTCGGCGGCTGGTCGGCGAGGCCAAGGCGCCGGTGTTCGCCCGCCAGCTCGTAGAAGAACTCGACGGCGGACTCGATAAGGTGGTGGTGTTCTGCGAGCACAAGGCCCCGATCGACATTCTCAGCAAGACGCTCGGCTCTATCGGCCATGTGATCCTGCGCGGCGACACGCCGGGACCACAGCGCCAGCATCTCGTCGAGCGGTTCCAGACCGACCCCGAGTGCAAGGTCTTCCTCGGCAGCAGTGCGGCTTATGAGGGAATCACGCTCACCGCCGCTTCGCAGCTCGTGATGCTTGAGCAGAATTGGACGCCGGCGAAAAACGCCCAGGCGCTCAAGCGTGTCCACCGCATCGGCCAGAACCGAAAGGTCCACGTCCGTTTCATCTCGCTCTCGAAGTCGATCGACTCGGACATCGCCGCCACGGTGGCGCGAAAAACCGAAGCAATAGTCGCAGTACAGGGAAGCGAAATTTAGTTCGTCAACTCCGTTGACGCAGTAAACTCGTGGCGTATAACAAGAACCGAGTGTGAGTCGCGGTAACGCGATTCGCTCTCACCCAAGGAGACCTGAAAATGAACATCACGCTCACCATCCAGGCCAATTCGCTCGGCGAGCTGGCGCACATATTCGCGGCCACCCCTGGGCCGCAGCAGGACCCGGCTAGGAGCCCGCGGCTTGAAGTGGCGCCAGGCTTTCTCACCGGCGTCAAGGAAGTCGAGCCCGGCGACGGCGAGATGCTCGACGAGCTTCCTGTCGAGGAGAAGCCCGCAAAAAAGTCTCGGGCCAAGAGGGGCGGCACTGCGAAGCAGGACACGCCGGAATCTACTGCGGGCCCGTCGGATGGTGCTGGCCCGACTGCGACGACCGATGCATCCCCTTCTGACGAGCCGGTGAAGTTCGAAGATGTTCGCGCTTTCGCGTCGGGCCTGATGGACAGCGGGAAGGCCGACGGCCGCGCGATCCAGGCGATGCTCAAGGAGAAGTTCGGCGTCAGCGCGTTCGGGCCGCTCAAGGAAGAGCAGTACCCCGCGGTGATGGCCGAGCTCGAAAACCTCGCAGCCTGAAAGGCAACCGGCCCGTGACCAAAGCCCACTCACCCTACGGCGGTAGCCAGGTCTATCGCTACACCGCCTGCCCCGGCTCCGTCTCGTTGATCGCGAAGGCGCCGGAGGCAAAGAGCAGTGTGTACGCCGAAGAGGGAACCTTCGCGCACAAGCTCGCCGAGGAGTGCCTGCTCGCCGGAGAGACCACCGCGGCGAAGCGCATCGGGCAGAAGCTCAAGCTCGACCACATCGCCAGCGAGAAGGCCGTCACGAAAGAGATGGCCGAAGCAGTCGACGTGTATCTCGACGCGGTGTGGGGTGAGTACGGGCTGGACGAAGCCTCGGAAATCGAGGTGGAGCAGAGCTTCACGCTCGATATCGAGGCCGCCGAGGGTGAGGCGTTCGGCACCAACGACGCGCTGGTGTATCAGCCGAACCGGCACAAGCTGACGATCTTCGACTACAAGCACGGGGCCGGCGTTCTCGTCGGCGTCGAGAACAACCACCAGCTAAAGTTCTACGCCATCGGCGCGCTCCAGGCGCACCCTGAATGGACGGTGCGGGAGGTGGAGCTGGTGGTTGTTCAGCCCCGTGCCTTCAACGCGGGCGAAGATGGCATCCGGCGCTGGTCAATGCCGATGGTCGAGATCATCGAATACCCCTACGAGCTGAACGAGGCGATTCAGGCGACCAAGGAGCTGAACGCCCCGCTAAACCCCGGCTCGCATTGCCAATTCTGCCCCGCGTCGATCATCTGCCACGCTCGCGAGCAACAGTTCCTTGCGACCGTAAAGGAAGACTACCAGGGCCTCTCGCTTCCGGAAGTCGCTGGCGATGTGTTGGGTGACATCAAGGAAACCCTCGACTTCGAGCACATGGCTCGGATCGTCGCGGCCTATGAAGCGCTCGGCTCCTGGATCGGAGACCTTCGCGCCGCGATAGACGAGCGTCTGCTGGCCGGTGGCGAAGTGCCCGGCTGGAAGGTCGTCGAGAAGATCGCCCGGCGCAAGTGGGTGGCGGCGGATAGCGCCGTCGCCGACTGGCTGGAGCTGATGTACGGCGTTCCGCGCGAGGAAGCCTGCCCGCCTTCGCTGGTGACGATCACCGACGCGAAGAAGCTGCTCAAGGACTACGCCGGGCGCGAGCGCTACGCCGACGCGGAGAAGGCGCTCACCATCCAATTCACCATCAAGGAATCGGCCGGTCTCACGACCGCGCCCGAGAGCGACAAGCGGCCAGCCGTCGAGCCCGTCGCCGCGGAGTTCGGCTCCGTGCATCTCGGCGCTTTTGAAGGAGCGGATTGAAATGGAACTCATGGCTCATACCCGGATGTCGGATGACTGGATCGAGCGGGCGGTGCGGGACAACCCTATCGTGCTTCTCGACAATGGCAATTACCGGACGTGCCCCGTTCGGCTGTCTTTCCCCAACATCTTAAACATGTCGAGGCCGAAGAAGGCGAACATCGCGCCGAGCTACGGCGCCAACCTTCTCTTCCCGACCTGCGCGGACTTGAAGCCGCTGGAGGCGGCGGTGGTCGCGGTGCTCAAGGAGAAGTGCCCCGACGCCCTCTCCCCCGACCCGCGCAAGAAGGTCAAGGTGAAGCTGCCGTTTCTCGACCAGGAGGACATGCTCAAGTACGATGGTTACACCGAGGGCGGGCGCTACATCATCGCCACTTCGAAGACCAACAAGCCGATCGTGGTCGACATCAAGGAGCAGCTCATCACCGACGAGAGCCGAATCTATCCCGGCGTGTGGGCGATCTGCACGGTGCGGCCCTTCTGGTACGACGTGGACGTGAACAAGGGCGTCTCGTTCGGCCTCCAGTCGGTGATGGTCGTTGCCGACGACGACAGCCTGGGCGGCGGTGGCGAGAACATCGCCGAGGCGTTCGCCAACGTGAAGATCGACGCCGGCGATGTCGACGCCGACCAGTTGTTCGGAAACTGAGTAATGCCCCTGCAAGTCGTAAATGGTGACAGGGGGCGTGTCGAACGCCTCCTGATCTCCTGCGATGCGTGCGGGCACGAACTCGACGACCGGACGATCAAGGACGGCGGGGGTCTCACTGCGATGGGCTGGTTGCGCCAGTTCAACGAGGAGACCCGCCGCAACGAGTACTTCTGCCCTAAGCACCTGCCCAAATAGCCTGCACTCCTGCGGAGCTTATGTGATGCCTGATGTCGCCCATTTGGACGAGGAGACCCGCTCGGCCGTCAATTTGAAGACGGCGGGCCTCTATCGGTACTTCGAAGACGACACGACCGAGGTTCTGGTGGTGCGCTGGCGCATCGGCGAGCAGCGCGGCGACCAAGGCAACCTTGAACCATTCGTTGAGCACGTCGCTAAGGGCGGCAAGGTGGGCGGGCACAACATAGCTTTCGATCGCGAAGGCTGGAACACGAAGGTGGCTCCCGCCATCGGCGCTCCGAAGATCAAGCCCGAGCAGTGCGACGACACGATGGCCCGTTGCGCGGCGCTGTCGCTGCCGATGTCGCTCGACCAGGCCGCCAAGGCGCTCAAGGTGCCCGTGCAGAAGGACGACGAAGGCCGCCGGCTGATGCTTCGCATGTGCAAGCCAAAGAAGATCGTCGACGGCGTTCCCGAGTGGAGGGAATCGCCCGAAGAGCTTGAGCGTCTGTCTCAGTACTGCGCCACCGATGTCGACGCCGAGCACGCCGTCGGCAAGGTGCTCCCGAAGCTCACCCCGCTCCAGCGGCGCACCTGGTTGCTCGACCAGGCGATCAACGCCCGCGGGGTGAAGGTCGACCTGCGCTTCGCCGGAAAGGCGCTGGTGCTGGCCGAGAAGATCATCGCCAAGGCCGACAAGGAAGTGAAACGGCTCACCGGCGGGGCCGTTACCCGGACAACCCAGGTCGCGCGCATCGCCGACTGGCTGCGGAGCCGGGGCGTCCCCTGCGCCTCGCTCGGCAAAGGCGTCATTGACGACGTGGTTGTGACCGCCGAGGTGCTGAGCGACGAGACCGCTTCCCGAGTGATCGAGCTTCGCCGCGCCGCCGCCAAATCCTCGGTCGCCAAGTACAAGGCGATGCTCGCCGCCGCCTGCAAGGACGATCGCGTGCGCGGCACTCTTTGCTACCACGGCGCGAGCACTGGTCGCTGGTCCGGAAGGCTGATCCAGCCGCAGAACTTCCCGCGTGTCGGCGAGGATGGCCGTCAGGTGGCGATGCTTCACGAGATCCTTGCCGACCCCGAGGCCGACGCGCTCCGCGAGTGCGAACTGTGGTTTGAGAACCCGCTGGCGATCCTGTCGAAAGCGCTTCGCTCCACCATCATCGCCGACGACGGCAAGCGCCTCATAGGCGGTGACTTTTCCAACATTGAAGGCCGCGTCAATGCGTGGTTCGCCGGTGAAACGTGGAAGGTGAAAGCGTTCGAAGCGTTCGATCGTGGCGAAGGCGTCGACCTGTACAAGCTCGCTTACTCCCGCGGCTTCGACGTTCCGCTGGAGAAGATCACCGGACCGCTACGCCAGCGCGGCAAGGTGATGGAGCTCAGCATGGGCTACCAGGGCGGCAAGCGCGCCTATCAGAAGATGGCGGCCAATTACGGGCTCGTGGTCTCCGACGACACCGCCGAGAGCCTGAAAGTCGCGTGGCGCGACGCCAATCCGAATATCGTTTCGAGCTGGTACGAGTTGCAGGACGCCGCGATCGAGGCGGTTCAGTACCCCGGCGCGGCGGTGAAGTGTCTGAGTGGGCGTATCGCCTACAAGGTCGACCACGATATCCTCTGGTGCCGCCTGCCGTCGGGCCGATGCCTCGCCTACCCGTCGCCGAAGATCACCAACGGAGTGTTCGTCAACGAAGACGGCGAGGAAGAGGACACCGGGCGGCCGCAGGTGGCGTTCATGGGCGTCAACGCCGTGACGAAGCAGTGGGGCGTCCAGCGCCTCTATGGCGGCCTCCAGTGCAATAACGTGGTGCAGGGCACCGCCTACGACCTGATGGTTGAAGGCATGTTCCGGGTAGAGGCGGCGGGCTATCCGATCGTGCTCACCGTCCACGATGAAATCCTGTCCGAAGTCGACACCGGGTTCGGCAGTGTCGCCGAGTTCGAAAAGCTGATGGTTCCCGAGGTCGAGTGGGCCGAAGGGCTCCCGATAGCGGTCGGTGCGTGGGAGGGACCGAGGTATGCCAAATAAGTCCTTAGGAGCTGCCCGCATCGCAGCACATCAAGCCTTCGACCAGCTATGGTTAAGCGGAATAATGCCACGAAGAGAAGCCTACAGGTGGCTCGCTGCGCGACTGAAAATATCCCGAAAAGCTTGTCACATCGGATTGTTCGACGAACGACAGTGCCGGATCCTAGCTGAACTCTGCGCCGCCCTGGAGTTCGAAGGGGTGTCAATACCGGGAGGCGGCGATGCCAAGTAAGCAGGGAAAGAAAATCGAGGCGCTGTTCCTGCTCAGCGAGACGGTGACGGTGCGCGAATTGTATCAGGCGCTCTACGGCGACCCTGAGACGCGCTCAGACCGCGAAATGAGCCAGGCCATCGGCCCGGCGCTGACTCGCTTCTTCCGATCCACAGGCGGGAACGTCAAGCCGACAGGCAAGCCGTACACCTACCAACTCATCTACTCTTGAGGCGCGGCGGTGGCGCAGCCTCCGATGGTCGACCACGCCCTAGCGTGGGCAGCACGAGGCTTCCCCGTGTTCCCGCTCCGCAGGGGCGGAAAAAAGCCGATCGTCGAAGGCTGGCAGGAGCTCGCCACCACCGACCCCGAGACCATCCGCCGCGTCTGGAACGGCCATGACTACAATATCGGCGTCCACACCCGCGGCCTCATCATCGTCGACGTTGATGACAAAGAAGGAAAGACAGGTTCAGCCGACTGGAGCGTGCTCGGATATCCCGACGACACGCTGACGATCCAGACGCCCTCCGGCGGCCGGCACCTCTACTACCGCAGCGCTGTCGCCACCGGACAGCCGGCGCTCACGAAGAGCATAGACATCCGCGCTGCGGGGCTCGGATACGTCGTCGCGCCGGGCTCAGTGGTCGACGGGAAACCTTACACGATCCTGTCTGACAAGCCTCTCGCCGACGCGCCGCAAAGCCTGGTCGACCACTGCCACCGGCGTAAGTCCGAACGGGGCGAAGTGACGGTCGAGATCGACACCGACGAAGCCGAGGCACTGGCGACCGAATATTTGAAGCACCGCAAGGGCTCCCCCGAGGGCAACCGCGACAACTGGACCTACGTGACCGCCTGCTCGGTGATCGACTTCGGCCTTTCAGCCGAGCTGTGCTTCGACCTGGTGCTTGAGTGGAACAACGAAAGGAACGACCCGCCACTCGAAGAAGAAGCTATCCGACGTATCGCCGACAGCGCATGGCGCAACCGCCTCAACCCCGTCGGCTCCTCCTCGATCGAAGCCGAGTTCGGGGCGGTGAACATCCCGCCGCCGGAGCGCAAGAAGCGCCCCCGGCCGAAGATCATGTGGGCGGGCGACCAGGGCCTCGACCTCACCCAACAGTGGCTGATGTACAACCGATTCCCTAAAATCGGCACGGCGATGATCGTCGGGCCTTCGGGCAGCGGCAAGACGTTCCTCTCGCTCGATTTCGCCGTGGCGATGGCCGAGGGCCGAGAATGGCTTGGCCGCGCCGGCGACGAGAAGGTGGGCGCGGTGATCCTCTCTGCCGAGGGCATCGGCGGCCTCCCGGCGCGAATGAAGCCGCTGGCGAGGGTTCCTGTCGTTGCCACCACCGTATCGCTGCTCGGCGACGAGCGCGCGGCGCAGGAGCTTATCGACACGGTTTCGGAGCTTCGGAAGGAAATCCTCGATCGCTTCGGCGCGCGTCTCGGGATCGTGATTATCGACACCCTCAACTCGGCCGGGTTGCTGACGAACGAGAACGACAACGCCGAGATCGGCCGCGCCATCCGCGTGCTGGAGCGCATCGCCGAAGCCTTCGAGTGCCTTGTCGTCGTAACACACCACCCGCCCAAGAGCGGCAGCGGCGCGAGAGGCGGCGGCGCCCTCCACGCGGGGTTCGACACGGTGGTGGAAATCTTCCAGGAGAAGCGCGGCCGCCAGCGGTTCGTCGAGTGTACCAAGGGGCGCGACGCGCCGGTTGGCGCATGGGGCAGCTTCATCCTCGAACCCTACACGGTCGAGCCCGATCTCTCCGGCCGCGGTCGCGACATAACTACACAAAGAGTCATTTACGGTTCACAATTCCGCAATGAAACCTCGGTTAAGGAACCGTCACCTACGCGGCGCGAAGCCTTCGACGGAGCCTTCGATGATGTCCGCGCCGAGCTCAAGCTAGAAACCCGGTTCCACCCGATCCCGCTGGAAGCGCTGGAGGCGCGCTTCATGGAACGTGCCCGGTCGTGGAAGGGTAGCGCCGCCAAATCATTCAAGGACTGCCTTGAGTGGGCGAAGGATAATGGCCGTGTGTCAATTACTTATGAGGGGGACGAGACTTACATCACGGAAGAGGGAGGGGAGTCCTAGAAGTGGTCGACCAGTCACGCATTGTCGAGATAGCCAGGCGTATAACTAGACAAATTGATCTTGGGAAAGGTATGTTCATAGACTCCGAGTCGCTTGCTTTGCTCGCGACAATAGGGGTGAACGAGCTCATTCAGCTAAGCGCTGTTGAGTATCTAAGGAACCGATGCGTACAAAAAGACCAAAGCCACTCTACCAGAGGGGCAAGTACCGCCTCGACCCTCCACGCGAGGGGCGGGAATCGCTCGTCATCACTTGGTACGATCCCGAGCGAAGACGAGAGCGAGCTGTTAGCGCGGGTACGGCGGAAGTTGGGGAAGCCGTCAAAATCGTCGATCGAATGTTCGAAGAATCGCAAGGTCGTACCTTTTGCCCGACCTGCGGCCAACCCGTCCACGGCACCCGGAGCCCCAAAGTCCTAGAGGCGATCGACAGCTACCTCACCGCCAAGGAGCCGCTGGTCGGGTTCGACGCGATCAAGTACCGGCTCCAGCACGTCACCGATTACCTCGAAGAGACAGAGCAGACCGGCATCCTCACCAACCAGGTCGACAAGCTGTGGATCGACAAGTTCCGCAAATGGCTGTCGGGCAAGCCGGTGGTCGCTGGCAGCACCGAGCGCGAGCGCGCCCTCTCCACCGTCGAGAACTCGGTCCTCCAGCTCGCGGCGGCGATCAACTACGCCGACGACCACGGCGCCCGGTTCCGGCCGCTGCCGGCGAAGAGCGTCAACCGGACCCCGCTCTACCGCGCCAACGTCGACACGCTGGCGAAGATGTTCGCCTACGCCCTCGACGGCGAGAAGACGAACCTGCTCTCCTTTCTGCGGCTGTCGGTGCTAACGCTCGGGCGCCCCGAC
>Ga0068855_100001427_pt1 | contig 29699 bp, 25 predicted proteins | sample KBSCornC52_FD_66592 | JGI IMG/M metagenome (GOLD analysis project Ga0068855, IMG submission 66592) | Corn rhizosphere microbial communities from Kellogg Biological Station, Michigan, USA - KBS Corn C5-2 | ecosystem: Host-associated > Plants > Roots > Rhizosphere > Soil ... | reverse complement strand
CGACAACGCTTGAAGCACAAGCGCAAACGGTGCTTGTCCTCGACAAACTAAAAACTGCCCCGCAGAATAATTCTTCGATACTACGCGGCCAGTTCTGACGAAATATCTTGCCCCGGTAGCTCAGTGGATAGAGCGACCGCCTCCTAAGCGGTAGGTCGCAGGTTCAACTCCTGCCCGGGGCACTCCCACCATATGCCCGTCACCTGCGACGAGTTCGGTGGAGTATTCGACGCTGATACCGACCTGCGCCTTCAGGAAGCGGCCGGTCGGGTCTTTCACAAGCTTGATCTCAGGACCGACGATGTCCTTGAGCATAGTTCGAGCGCGATCGACGTCGGTCTCCATCAGCATGCGTTCGAGTTCGGCGATCATTTGGCGATAGCGGGCAAGTAAGCGAGGAAGCATCTGCGCGACCTGTTCAGCAGGTGGTGCGGCCTTGGTAAGCCTCGCCAATTCTGCTTCTGCCCTGATCAGCCGTTCGATGATCGCGGGGGAACGTAGACCCTCGGCAATGGCGTCAGAGCAGTTTTTGATCTCCCTCTCGAGAGTTGCACGATTGGTGGATATATCCGGCGCCGTTGGTTTTTGAGTCAATCGTTTCGCCACTCGGCGCCGGATCTCTAGTTCAATCTCCGGACTCAGTAAGTCCTGTTTGTGGACAGGCGTTGAAATTTGAGCAGAGTTTGATTGCTAGCCGCTCATCTTTTCAAATGCTTATGACGCCGAGCGGCGTCCAAACACGACGCTCGTTTACAATCCAGTGGTTTCGGTGCTGCGTTGAATGAAACGGCTGTGGCAATCTAGTGCAGGTTCAATCCGCTTAAGTCGTTGATCTCGCGATGCTGCTGAAAGCGAGATGATCACGCCGCGATTTCGGACGATTTCAGTCGCGGGATAAGCAGGTCTGCAGGGATATGACCTGTTTGAACTTCCCTGTGTTGCACAGACCGCAGTTATCGGCTTCCCGGACGACAAGTGGGGTGAAATTGTCCTTGCAGTCGTTCAAGTTACCGAAGGACAGGCCCTGGATATTCAGCAACTGGATCGATACTGCCGCGAGCGGCTTGCGCACTACAAAATTCCTGCCCTGTGGTGCCAGACCGATGGTTTCCCCTTGAACGCTACGGGCAAGATCCAGAAATTCGAGCTCGCTGATTGGATGCGCGAGGGCAAGCTAAAGCCCGTGTCCGTGCGATAGGGCCCGTCATCGCGAGCTGCTCTGCGCCCAGATGCGGCTTACAACTACGCTGACGACGCAACGCGCCGGCGATTGTGTCCTCGCTCATCGGCGTCGCTGGGGGGCTTCCGAACCTCCAAGACCGAGTGCAGAACGACGGCGCATACGTCTGAGGCCCGCCTCGCGCAGCGTGCGTAGCTACTCGCTCCGTCCTTTGGACCTCTGTACCACCCCCTTGAGGCGGGCGCCGATGGTTGTTGCATTCTCCTGCACGATTTCGTTCGTGTTCTTGAGCACGTATTCGGCGATGGCTTCGGCGTACTGCGCCGGTTCATCGCCCGCATATTCGAGCGTCTGCACGCAACGACCAATGGCCTGCAAGATCAGCGGTCCAAGCTGCTGGCCGGGTTGGAAGCGATCCCTCACGCTGATCGTGGCGTAGTACGCATCAAGGAACTGAATCGCGCGGCGCAATTGCGACTTGAATGTGCGAAACGTGATGCGCTTGCCGTTCTCATCGACGAGTTCTGCCCCAAGTGCAGTGCGAAGATAAGAAGTCAGTCCGGGCGGGTTTATCGCGTCGGGCACTTTCTGATCACCGCCAAACTTGGCCCGTAGCAGTGGGTCGCCCTGCTCGATGACCATGTGCATCGCGAATACAGCCTTATCGGAGGGCTTCTGAACCATTTGCTCGAAGAGGCGCTCCGCTTCGTACGATTTGCCGCCCGTTACTTGCCAGACCGCGTGCTGTACGCGCTCGTACCGTCCGACCTGGCGGGTTTCGTTCGCGGAAATGACGACCCGGAAGCGCTCTTGTTCGTCGGTCGACGGATATTCAATCAGCGGTAACGACTCGGCGCCGAGCAATACCAGTGCCACTGCCGTGTGCCTGCCATTCAGTAAGTGCGCTATGCCTTTCTTGTCGCGCACCATGTGAATCGGTTGAAACTTGTGCTTATCGTGCGAGAGCTCGCGCGCGCGTCGACGCACGATGTTCACGTTCACGTTGGTGGCGCCGTGATACTTATTTTGCGCCGGCATCTTGCGATGCAGCGCTTCGAGCAGCGGGTCCGACGGCGCTCCCGTAAAAGCTGCAATGCGCTCAATGGGTACGTTTTCGTTGCGGTACATTTGTTTGTACCGGGTGAACATCTCCGCGAAATCGATCCCGCCATAGTCGTGACGTATGGCGGCAATCAGTGTCTCGCCGGCGAGTGTGGCGTCGTTCTTCTGTCTCCGTGTGGCCATGGAAAAACCCGTTTGTTTTCGTGCGGCGAGTCTACCACCCCCCGAACACGGATGCGTCAGTTGACCGCTTATGCAGACCTTCGTCGCGGTGAATGATCAGCATACGAACGGGGTCTTTCTACCTCACCGGCATCCTGCTTCCTGTCGATGGGCGGCGTAAGCGCATGTCGCTGATCAAGTAGCGCCTTACACGCTTCGGTTCGATTCCGATTCGAGTTCGTGTGAGGTAGTCTGAGAAAGTCGCGATGCTGCTGAAAGCGAGATGATCACGCTGGATGCGGCTCGATGATGGACTGTACCGAGATAGCGTGATCAAGCTACATAAACAATAACTTACCTGCGGCGAAAAGCGCTTGTCGCCTATATGTCGCCTCTAAGATCAAATTTCTGCGAATGTGCCGCCGCTTGGCGTCATGGAAGAAGGTGGCGGGCTTGCCTAACGTCGTCCCGTCGGACGAGGTGCGATAACGGCTACCCATGTCATAAGCGCGCAACGCAGGCATTGTCACGGGCGTCGGGGGAATTACCGCAATGAGCATTACAGCGCAAGACAAGAGCGCCGCCGCGAAACCGGTTGCCGCAGTGGAAGGCGCAGCCAAGAAAGCACCGCTGGCATCGATCTTCATCGTCATGACCGAGGCGCATCCAGGTCAGGAAGACGAGTTCAACGACTGGTACACCAATATCCACTGCCACGACACGATGCGCATTTCCGGCAGCGTGGCGGTGCAGCGCTGGAAGCTATCGCCGTACCAGTTGCGCTACAACGCGGCGTACGTGGGTCCGCGACAGCGGTGGTTGTGCATCTACGAAATGCAGGACACGCAGGCCAATATCGATGCACACATCAAGGATGTGTTCACGGATGCCATGCCCATCACCTCGGCACAGGACATCAGCAACGCCGAAGATTTCTATTACCAGCCGGTGGAAGCGGGTAAGAACGCAGTCGAGGTCTTCGCATCGCGAGGCAGTCATGTCATCACGGTGCGCATGAATGCCTTGCCGGGCAAGGATGCCGCGTTCATCAAATGGTACAAGGACGAGTATCTGCCGCGCACACTCAAATTGATCGGTTTCGAAGCCGGCGACCTGTATCGCGCCACCGATATTCAGTTGATCGGTGCGCCGCCGGTACACCGGTATCAAGCCGTTTATCATGTGGCCGATCCAATGGTGGCCATCGAGTCGCTCGACAGCCATCTGGCGCAATCCGGAACTCTCATCGACTGCCTATTGGTCGACAAATCCAGCATCCGCATTGCGTGCTACAGCCCGATCACGAATCGACTGACCGCACAGCACGTGCTCAATCTGCCGCCGAAGCAAAGGGCGCTCGAAGACAAGTTTCGCGCCAATATGGGTAACCGCCGTCACATGGGCGAAGCGCCCGGCGGACTCAAGATCAAGCGTGATTGACGCGCAGCGCCCGTGCGCTCCATTCGTCGATGTTCTTCGACGCGCCGAATGCGCATTTGTCTGGTCGCTAGTCCGGCAATCGGAATCTCAAGTGGCACTTGATGAAACATGTCCAACACTAAACGCAACGTTGGAATGACCGCCGAGCACGCGCACGCAGAGCTTGCCCGTTTCATGCAGGATCAAACTGCACTACCGGATCCCCATCCTTTGCTGGCATGGCTGCGCGAGAACGAGCGAGTCGCGGATGTGGGAGAGATGCGGTTTCTCACGCGCCATGAAGACGTGGCCGGCGGTTATTGCGACGAACGGCTGAGTCGCAACCGGGCAGCGCTTGCGGAGTCGGCCGCGCATTCTGCGGACCGAAACGCCGATGAACTGCTGAAGGAGGCTCGACTTGCTTCCGTGTCGATGTTGATCAACCAGGACGAACCCGCGCACCGGCGCATTCGCAAGATTCTCGAAGCCACTTTCAGCCCGCGCCGTGTGGCGACCTGGAAGCAGCGCATCCAGGGTATTACCGATGAGCTGATGATTACCGTATCGGGCAAGGTCGAGTTCGATTTTCTGAGCGAGCTCGCCTTTCCGCTGCCGGAACGGGTCATTTGCGAACTCATGGGCGTACCTCATGAAGATCACGGGTTGTGGCGAGCCTGGAGCGAAGCTGTAGTGAGCGCGGCCCGCACCCACTCACCGACGCCGGAAAAAATGGCCGCAGTCGATCACGCCCACCGCAGCTTCTATCTCTATTTCAAGGATCTGGTGGCGGAGCGCCGCAAGAACTTGGGCGACGATCTGGTCTCTATCCTCATTCGCGCCGAAAGCGAAAATGACCGATTGAGTGAAGTCGAATTGCTCGGGTCATTGCAGATGCTCATCGAGGCTGGTCATGAGACGACCGCCAATTTGATCGCCAACGGTATGTACGAGCTGCTGAAGCATCCCGACCAATATCAACTCCTGCGTGACGAACCCGATCGAGTCCCGGCGGCGGTGGAGGAGATGCTGCGTTATGCGAGTCCGTCGCAGTTCTCGCTTCCTCGTATCGCCGTCGAGGACGTTCGCATCGGCGACAGCGTGATACCCAAGGGGTGTCCGGTCGTCATGTCGCTGCACGCCGCCAACCGCGATCCCGCGATGTTCGAGCGGCCCGAGGAGTTCGACATCCGCCGGCCGGCGAATCATCGCCACATCGCTTTTGCCACAGGGCCGCACTTTTGTCTGGGTAATCAGTTTGCGCGCCAGGAAGCGCACGCCATGTTCCGTGCCATCGTCACGCGACTACCGTTATTGAAGCTGGCTCGTGAGCCGCGATTGAAGCAGTCGTTCGTACGCGCATTCGATTCGCTGCGGGTGCGGGTTGCCTGAAGCGCCACACTCATCACGCACGAACATAGGGGGTCCACATGCTGAAGCAGAGCGATTTTTATCACGTTGGAATAGTCACGGATGACTTCGATGCGACCGCCGAGAAGCTCGGCAGGGAAATGGGGTTGACGTGGTCTCCGCAGATCAAAGTACCGCTGCCCATGTGGACGCGGGATTACGGCGTCATGACAGTGAACACCTGCGCCGTCTATTCGCAACAGGAGCCCTGCATCGAACTCGTCCGAGCCATTCCGAATACGCCTTGGGTGCCGGTGGAAGGCCGTCCTTTCCATCATCTCGGTTACTGGGTTGACGATCTCCACGCGGTGTCAGCGACATTGGAAGCGCGGGGCTGCCCCAAGGTCGTCTGCGCTTTCGACGGCGGCAAGATGTTTGGAATGGCCTACCACGAGGCACACAACGGAGCACTGATCGAAATCGTGGACAGAAAGGCCATGCCCGACTGGAAGGGTTTCCTCGCCGGGAAGGTGCAGCACAAGGTGGTCATGCCAGGCTAAGCGGACGTCGCGCGATTCTCCGCAAACTGATGAGAAGCATATGACAGTCAAGCTGTTGGCATTTCTGACCAGGCGTAAAGATCTGTCTCGGTCCGAGTTCGTCGAGTGGTATGAAGCGAACCATGTGCCGATGATCCTCGAAGTGACGCCCGGACTTGTGGACTATCGCCGCAACTTTCTGCCGGAAACAACGGCGGGAGTGGATGTCATCACCGAGCTCACCTATCGTGATCAGGCGGCCTTCGAGCATGCGATGGAAGTGTCGAGGCGTCCTGCCGTGTGGGACAGGATCGCACGCGATCAGGTTTTTCTGTTCGATCCCGACGGAATACGAATCGTCGTAGTGGACGAACGGGGCGGTGCGGTTACCGTCACCGGGCAGAGGTGAACACGCGTAGAAGATGCGTGCAGGAGGCGGGAGTCGGAAGGGAACTATGGCAGTTCATCAGCCTTCCGACCCCGTCCACCGGTGAATGATCAGGGCAGCAGCACAACTCTGCCTCGGATACCGGCGGCCTCGAGCAGACGATGTGCATCGGGTGCCGCCGTCAATGAAAACGTGCGTGCGACCGGCATGGTGATGGCGCCGCTGGCCACATCCTTGACGATGCGGGCAAGGCGTTTGCCGTCGCCGTGATAGCCAAACATCTGCGGCGTCGCCGGCAGCCCCTGCGCATCGATCGGTGTCGTCGCCACAGTGATGATTTTGCCGCCTGGAACCACCTTGCGGCACAGCCGGGCGACATCCGGGCCGCCGACCGTGTCGGCAACATGGTTGAAACGAAGACTGTCCGATACCGGGCTCTTGAAGCTAATGATTTCCTTGAAGCCCAAGGCCCGCGCCTCCTCGGCATAGTCGTCGCGAACCGCAACGATCACGCGCGCGCCGAGAAGCTGGGCCGCGCGTGCGGCGAATCGTCCTACTCCGCCGGTCGCACCGGTCACCAGAACCGTTTGGCCAGCGGCGGGCGCGATGCCTTCCTCGACCATCTCGACGCCGGTGAGCGCAGCAGTAGGCAAGGTAGCGGCTTGCACGAAGTCGACATTCGCAGGAAGCAGCGCGCAATGATCGACGTTTGCCACGGCGAATTCCGCATAACCGCTCATCACTGTCGAGACGATGCGGTTGCCCACGGCAAAGCCGGTCACGTCTTTACCGATCGCTGTAATCTCACCGGCGACGTCGTATCCCGGGATATACGGCAGCGGCAGTGGCATGTAGCGCAGGTTGAAGCCGTTACGCCACTTGTAATCCGCGGGATTGACCCCGGCAGCAGCGACTCGCACTTGTACTTGGCCCGGTCCGGGAAGCGGCAGTGCTTTTTCGACCAGCGTGAGGACTTCGGGCGGACCGTGCTTATCGAATTCAATAGCCTTCATATCGTTGTCCTGTTCTCGTTCGGCATGGATGACCGGGATATCTGCGAGCGCCTAATGCGCACGGCGCGTCAGCCTGCAAGTAGGAATGCTTTCACTGCACTCTCAAAAGCTGCCTTCTGTTCGATCATCGCCCAATGACCGCATTTCGGAAAAACGTGCAGCTCGGCATTGGGGATCAGTCGCAAGGGCACCAGCGAACCATCCAACGGCGTCACGCGATCGTCGCGTCCCCACGCGAGCAATGTGGGGCACTGGATCTTCGGTAGATAGGCAAAGTTCTGTACGGCCTCGGGCCCGCTCATCGCCGCGGCAATGACGGCAAGCCCAGCCCGAGAATAGATTTTGCGGTTCGTTGCCAACGCCTCGGGATTCGTCGCCGAGTTGAAACGCAAGTCGATGAGTTCATCGGTGAGCAGAGACTTGTCATAGACCATCGAGCGCAACCACAGGACGATCTGCTCGCGAGTCGGGTTCTCGACAAACTCCGCGAGCCGCTCGATCCCCTCGTAAGGGAACGGGTTGAATATCGGCACGCCGACCCCGCCGATGGTGACCAGCCGCCGGACGCGGTCGGGATAACCTGCCGCCAGTCGGGCAGAGATCAGTCCACCGAAGGAATTGCCAATGAGGTTCGCGCGCGCGATCTTGAGCTCGTCCATCAGATGAAGCACGGCCTTGATCGTTCCTTCGAAGGGATCGCCGGCAATGCCGGTGCTGCCGCCATAACCAGGCAAGTCGGGAACGATGCAGCGAAAGTGTTCGGCGAACGCGGCCACGTTCCCGCCGAAGTTCATCCACGCGGTCACTCCCGGACCCGAACCATGCAGCATCAGCAGTGGCGGCCCTTTGCCCAGCTCGTGATAAGCGATGCAGCCGTTTCCATAGGCAATGGTCTTCTGTTCTGCGGGCATCACTTCTCTCCTGATGAACAATTGACCTTCGGCTGCCTCAGCCAGCAGAGGTGATAGCCGCCATCACCATCGGGTAACTACCTGTGCAGTTGTCGGAGGCACGCGCCCGAAAATCTAATGGAGCAGGCTGCGGTTCACGTCGTCCAGCAAGACGATTCGGGCATTTGGTCGGCGTCGCGACCATCACCCAGAGCCGGCGTGTCGAGAACAAGTGACGAACTGGACTATGCATCACCTGGGAGAGCCGCATGCGTTTCGATGACAAAGTCGCACTCATCACGGGTGGCGCGTCGGGAATGGGCAAGGCGACCGCGTTGGGATGGGCCCGCCGCGGCGGTAAGGTTGCGATTCTCGATGTCAACTTGAAGCAGGCCGAAGCGGTGGTGCAGGACGTTGCCGCCATGGGTGGCCAAGCCTTTGCGCTCGGCACGGATCTGACCAAGGACGGCGCCGCTGATGCTATGGTGTCGGCAACGCTGGAACGTTTCGGCCGCATCGATTTTCTTCACAACAATGCCTTCGCGCCGTGGCGCGGCGCCGACGCGGCAGCGCTGCTTGCCGGTGTCAGCGATGCAAACTGGCAGCACACCATCGATCTCGGGCTGAACGTGTTGTTCCGTCTGACGCGTGCCGTGTTGCCCATCATGGAAAAACAGGGCGGCGGCGCGATCGTGAACATGTCGTCCACCGCGGGCTATCACGCGGAGCGTCACATCTCGGCGTACGCGGTGGCCAAGGCGGGGGTGATTCAACTCACCAAAGCAACCGCGGTCGAATACGGCAGCCGTGGTATTCGTTGCAACGCGGTGTGTCCAGGTGTGATTCGCACTCCCATGATCGACGGTGCGCCGCTGGACGCGAACTTCTTGCAGGGCATTCCACTCGGCAGATTGGGCGAACCAGAAGAAATCGCCCATTGCATTTTGTTTCTCGCATCCGACCTTGCAGCCTATGTTACGGGCGCGGTACTGGTGGTCGATGGCGGACGAACCATCTGAACGCAATGCGGTTAACTCGATGTTAGGGTCGTAGTCTCCCTAGACGATGACTCGCACACGGTGACTCACGCCCAATACCTAGATAGTTGAAATGAGGTTTACGCAGGTTGCCGGATGAATGCTGTCGTTGCCCCTGATCGTGATGCGCGGCTGGCCGCCTTTCGCGAAGAAGCACGTGCATGGTTGGCCGCAAACGCAATCCACGAGCAGGCACCGAGCGATGGACCGGCGTCGCGCGAGTTCGTGCTTCGTTGGCAGCAGCGTCAGCATCAGGGAGGCTGGACAGGACTCACGTGGCCCAAGGAGTACGGAGGCCGCGCTCTTTCCGCGCTCGAGCAGATCGTTTGGTTCGAGGAGTACGCGAAATCCGGTGCGCCAAGCACCCACGATGCCTCATTCGTCGCGATGAATCATGCCGGTCCGACGCTGATTGCGTGTGGGACTGCCGAGCAAAAAGAATTTCACCTCCCGAAGATTCTGCGAGGCGAGGTTATCTGGTGTCAGGGCTTTTCCGAGCCGGGCGCGGGTTCTGACCTTGCCAGCTTGCGTACGAGCGGACGAGTCCTCGGCGATGAGATCGTGATCTCCGGTCAGAAGATCTGGAGCAGCTATGCCGACATTGCTGACTATCAGGAACTGTTGATCAGAACTGACCCGACTTCGAGCCGGCATCACGGTTTGAGTTGGGTGATCTGTCCGATGGATGCGCCCGGTATCACCGTTCGTCCCATTCGGACGATGGCCGGGCCGCGAAAATTTTGCGAGGTCTTCTACGATGACGTCCGCCTACCTGTTGCAAACGTCGTTGGCGGACTCCACGACGGTTGGCGCACGGCGATGTCGACGCTCGGCTTCGAGCGCGGCACGGCGTCCGTCGCTCTGCAAATTCGACTCGTTCACAAAGTCGAGGCACTGATCGCGGATTGTCAGGATGACGTTCTGATGGCACGGCTCGCGGATCTACGCGCGGAGGTCGCGGCGCTACGAGCGATGACGTACCGGATCGCACTGACGAACGAAGGTGGCTCTCCCGGCTCTGAAGGGTCCATCGTGCGGCTCTATTTTGCCGAGCTGACTCAGCGCGTCACCGAAGCAGCCATCGACCTGTATGGCATCAGCTCGCCGCAGGTTTTAAAGGATCATGGTTGGGGCTATGACTATCTCGACGGATTCTCCGAGGCAATCGCGGGAGGTACCGTGGAGATCCAGAAAAACATTATCGGTGAACGAGTGTTGGGACTGCCAAGGGGGGCGCGATGAGCGTGCTGCTGCCGAGTCGGGAGCAGCGCGAGTTCGTGGAGGACTTGCTGCGTCCCGTGGCAACTCTATTGCCTGTGAGTCGCTTGCAGAAAGACGTCTCGAGCGATGTCGCGAGTTGGAATTCACTCGCCGAATTGGGCTGGCTCGCGGCCGCAGCCTCGGAGAACGTCGGCGGTGTTGGGTTGAGCGCGGTCGAGTGCGCTCTGATGAGCGAGCGCCTGGGTGAATTCCTTGCCTCGCCCACGGTAGTTGCAACGATCGTTGCAGCGCGGCTGCTCGAAGCTTCCCAGCCCGAGTTGTCCAAGACCCTCGCATCGGGCGAGGTGCGCGCCGCGTTCGGTTTCGTCGGTCGTGACGAACTGCCGATCGCTGTGGACCCCATGGATGCTGCTCTCCTCGTGGTGCTCGGCAAGAACGAAGTGTCCATACACGAAGTGCAGCAGTACGGCGCTCCTTTGAGCGAGGCGCACACGCTATGGTCGAGCAGCCTGCATTCCTGCGTTCTGGCCAAAACTGTCTCTACGACATCCGATCCGATCGAGACAGCGAACGTGCTGGTGATGCTCGCGGCACAGAGCGCCGGCATCGCAATTGCTTCGCGGGATACGGCGGTGGAATACGCAAAGCTGCGTCAACAATTCGGCCAGCCGATCGGCGCCTTCCAGGCGGTCAAGCATCAATGCGCGGATATGGCGGCGCGAGCGTTGGCTGCTTTTGATCTCGTCTGCTTTGCATCCGTTGCCGTGGCTGAAGCTCGTCCTGATGCGTCCTTTCTGTCAGCCGCTGCTTTGAACCTCGCCGTCCGCAGCGCCGTTCTCAATGCCGGTTCCAACATTCATATCCACGGCGGAATGGGCTTTAGTCAGGAGTGCTCTGCACATCATTACCTCAAGCGCGCGCGGGTGCTGGAAGCGCTTGCCGGAGGGATCTCAGGGGTGCGACAGCGGATGCTGGCAATGGATCCTCGCCTTGCGGGTTGAGCGGTAGTGGGTGTGGGGGATCGCAAAGTACGATCCCCCAGTCCTGGTCGGATCAGTCACCGAACCGATACTTCAAGTTGCCTCCCACCATGCGCGGTTCGCCGTAGACACTGGTGGTGAAGCCCAGCGTGTAATAGTAATTTCCGCCGCCGATGCGATAGAGCTTGTCGGTGACGTTGGTGGCGTATAGCGAAGCATCGAAGCGGCTGCCGAGAATGCCGTTCCAGCTTGCGCCCAGGTTCAGCAAGCCATAACCCTCGACTTCGATGTCCGGATCGAACGCATCCAGATTGCGATAGCTGCTTTGATATGCATATGTCGCAGATAAGCCCAGCGTGCCGATATTCCCGCCCAGATCGCGATCGTAATTCGCTAGGAGCGCGAGCTTGTTCTTGGGCGTATAGGGCAGGGGCATGCCGGTAAAGTTGCCCTGCGGACTCACGAAGGACCCATAGCTCGTATCGAGATATGAATAGCGCACGCCGAGACGCAGTTCGCGCGTCAGGCGGACATCACTCTGCAACTCGATGCCTTTGATGGTGGCGCGTGCGGCGTTCACTACATACACGCCGGCGCCGCCACCGAAGTCGGCAACCAGCGCACGCTGAATGTCATGGTATTTGTCATAGAAGACGGCCAACGACGAACGAATGCCGACGCCGCCCAACTCGATCTGGTTCTTGATGCCGATTTCAAGGTCATCCACCTCCTCGGGATTGAAGCTATTCAAGTTGGAAACAGGCGGTGCGCCGAGGTTGAACCCGCCGCTCTTGAAGCCGCTGCGCGCGGTGCCGTAAATCATCGTGTCCGGCGTGAGATCGTAGTTCAGCGCAGCGGTATAAGTGCCCTTGCGGAATGTCCGTGCCGGGAAATCGACCCGGCAGTTGGGGAAACTGCCCGCTACGTATAGGCAGGCGCCGCCCGTATCGAAACTGTTGCCCGACTGCAAATAGGTCTCGGTGAAATCCTGGCGCCGATCCCGGGTGATGCGATATCCCAGTGTCAGCTTGAGTCCATCTGCACCCCAACCTGCTTTCCCGAAATCGAGCGTGCCTTGGACGAACAGCGCCTTGCTGGTCAACTCATCGCCGATGCGCGACAAATTGGTTGGCCCGCCGAATACCTGTTGCGCAGTTAGGGCTTCAACAGGTTTGTTGTGTTGATAGTACAGGCCCGCCGTGCCGTCGAGTGCGCCGCCGAATGCCTTACCGGAAAGCTGCAGCTCTTCGGTGACCTGATTGATGGCCGGCGCACTGTTGTTTTGCGGACCGCCCCAGCCGGGTGTGTTGTGGTAATCGACGATTGGCAGTGCCGAACCGTCGACGTCGAACGTGACGTCCGAGCGGAAGCGGGTGTAGCTGACAATGTTCTTTATGAACATGGTCGGAGCAATATCGATTTTGGTCGTGTTAATCGCCATCAACACCTTTTGATGTTCTCGTTGCGGCACGCTCAGGGTCGTGCGACGCGGGCCGATGGCTGCTTGCCTGTCGACGGCAGCTGTGGCCGCCGTACCGAAGATGAACCCCACGGCGCCAGCCGGATTGACCGACGACAACGTAGTGCCCGGGCCGCGGTCGTCGCGATCCGACAAATTGAGGATGGTGTAATTCTCGAAGCGGTCGAACGGCGTGGCCAGCAGCGACAGGCGCACCGCCGTATAGTCGATGTTGTCGTACTCGGCACCGCTGACCGAATCGGTGGTGAAGCCATCGCGCTTGCGATGACTGAAGCTGGCGCGGAATGACAAGGTGTCGGCGATGAGCGGAATATTGACGAAACCCTGTTGCTGGAAATTGTCGTAATTGCCATAGCCTGCTTCGATGGCGCCCTCCCAATGGTTGGTCGGTCGCTGCGGCTGGAAGAGGAGCGCGCCACCGGTGGTATTGCGGCCGAACAAAGTCCCTTGCGGGCCGTTCAAGACTTGTACATTGGCGAGATCGAACAGCATGCCCGGACCGCCACCGCCGCCCGCTACGGGGACCTCGGCGAAGTAGGCCACCACCGCAGGATCGGTGCCGAATGTGGTGCCCTGGCCGCGCAAAGTGTAGTTGTCGGAGTTGCGCGTGGTGTTGCTGCTCACGTTGAGCGATGGCGACAGATACTGAATGTCCTTCACCGTCGTCATGTTGGCACGTTCCAGCATGCCGGCATCGACCACGCTGACCGAGATCGGAATTTTTTGGAGATTTTCCTCCTGCCTCCGTGCCGTAACGATGATCTGGTCCATGACTGCGGTGTCTCTCTCAGTACTCGGTACAGTTTCAGCATGCCCCTGCAGGCACGCCATCGCACTGGTAATCAACAAGTACTGAATTCGCTCTTGGCCGTTCATTGGAGCTCCCCATGGGGTTTTTATTGAGTTGCGAAAGCCGATCGGCGACGCGGCGCTATTGCTACGCAAGCGGCAGCAGGAATAAACGTCCATTTGAGTTATGAAACATCCGGTCGCCCGTCCTACTGTCACTTGCTCGGCTTCGAAGACCCGGAAGTTGCAAACCCGCGAACCTTGGCGTCGTCTGGCAAGACGACGCGCTCGCAGTGCGGAGTTCTCTATAAGCACGGTGACGTTCCATTCGCAACAGAGGGTAAGGTGTCATGGGTGCACGAGCGGAGCTTCTACGCCTGCGGGACACGGCTGATCCCATAGCACATTCACCCGTCGAGCTTGCCGGGTTGAGGTTGCAGGCCGTGCGCGAACTATTCGCGGAGCGCCGTGCCCAAGTCTCGCTGCTTGATCGGCTGGCGCGCGAGAACGGGATCAGCGAAATCGCGAGCCTGGCGGATGCCGTGCCGCTGCTGTTCTCGCACACCACTTACAAGTCCTATCCCCACGCCTTCTTGAAGAACAAACAATGGGGCCGATTACAACAATGGCTCGCGATGGTCTCGGTGCATTCACCGAAAGATGTGAATATCGACGGTGTGGATGATGTGGATGCCTGGATCGAGCGCCTCTGGCAAGCCGGTCATCTGGTGGCGACGACCAGTGCGACGTCGGGGAAGGTCTCGTTGTTGCCGCGCGATGCCGAAGATCACGAGTTCAGCCGCGCGTTTGCGACACGCATGCCGGGTTGGCCCAAGCCGATCAAGCCGGACAACAGTCGGCACTATTTCAGTTTCGGTCCCAAAAGCGGCTCGTACGTCGCCATGTTCATGGGGCAATTCATTGCGGATGCGTTTGCGCGTCCCGACTCGCGACATTACTTGTCGAATGAGCGGCTCAGGGTGGCCGAAGTGTCGCGCATGGCCGAGCTGCGCACTCGCATCGCCGAAGGCATCGCGGCACCGAGCGAGATCGCCACGCTGGAAACGCGCAGCGCTGCGCAAGCTGCGGCCACAGCTGCCCGTCTGGACGAGATGCTGGAGACCATCCTCGCCGTGCGTCACGAGCCGATGTATATCGTCGGACTGTGGGGACAGCTCTGGTCGCTGATGCAACGTGCACGCGAGAAGGGTATTGCACCGGGGCAGTTCAACTCAGAGACGTTGGTGTCCACCGGGGGCGGCATGAAAGGCGCCAAGCTGCCAGCCGACTATCAAGAGCAGATCCTGGATTTCCTCGGGCCGGTGCGGACGATGCAGGCGTATGGCATGTCGGAGTTGTCGTGGTTTCAGCCGCGTTGCCCGGCCAATCGTTATCACCAGGTGCCGTGGATCGTGCCGATGTTGCTCAACGAGGATGGCAGCAAACTGATCGACGTGCGCGCCGATTCGGCGAAGGGCGGCATCGTCAAGGGTCGCTTCGGATGCATCGACGTTTCGTTGAGCGCACGCTGGGGCGGATTGATATCCGGCGATCAGGTCGAGATCGATCTTTCACCGCAGTGTGCGTGCGGCTATCCAGGGCCCACCATCCTGCCAACCATCACTCGCTACAGCGACATCGGAGATGATCGCATCAGTTGTGCAGGAACCATCGATGCCTATGTCAGCGGAGCATTGAACTAATGAGCACGCAAGTCAGCTCGATGCAGGTCGATGCGGTGCTCGTGCCGCATGTCATCAAAGGAGAAACCATCACCGGCGGTGCAACGACGCATCGCTCCGGCTCACTGTCCTTTGCGACGCCCGCGTTGGATATCGACACGCTGATATGGCCGCGGACCGAGCCTGGTCCTGCGTTCGACGTGCCGCTCAAGGAAATCATCGATCTGCTGGTGGAAACCGGCAAAGCGATCACTCGCGATCAGCATGGATTGCTGAGCGAGGCGCTTGCCCAGATGAAACGCGTCAGTTCTCTCGAGGAAGGTGTATTGACGCGCTGCTATGAAGATCTGGGAGGACTCTTCAACGCGCGAGATTTGTGGGCACAGATCGACAACGAGTTCGGCGGCCCCGAAGCCCTCGATGGCTGGCGTGCAACGTCCACGAATTGGGGCGTGGCCCGCGTGCGTGCTTTCCCGCCGCGATTGATTCATGTGCTGGCGGGCAATGCGCCCGGTGTGGCGGCGCAATCGGTCATTCGCGGCGCTTTGGTGAAAGGCGTCAACTTGCTCAAGCTGCCATCCAACGATTTGTTCACGGCCACGGCGATTCTGCGCACCATGGCGGTAGTTGCGCCAAACCATCCGGTGGTGCGTTCCTTCTCGGCGGTCTATTGGCGTGGCGGCGATGCGAAGATCGAAGGCTATCTGTTCCGTCCGGTGTACTTCGACAAACTGGTGGCGTGGGGCGGAGAGAGCGCCATCAAGAGTGCCAAGAATTACGCCGGCCCCGGTTTCGAGCTGGTCAGTTTCGATCCAAAGACGTCCATATCGATGATCGGTCGTGAAGCATTTGCCGATGAGGTGACGCTCGCGAAAGTGGCCGCGATGGCGGGGCTCGATGCCACGCCGTTCAATCAAGCAGCTTGTATTTCGAGCCGCGTGCAATTCATCGAGGGCACACCGGAGCAAGTGGACGACTACTGCGAGCGGCTGCAAGCCGAACTGGGCGTAGAGCGTAGAACGTGTTCCATCGTCGGGCCGCGCGTGGCGCCAGCCTTGCGCGAAGAAATCGAAGTACTGCGCAGCATGGCGCCGCTCTACGGCGTGTGGGGCGCCTATGACGGCCGCGGTTTGGTCATTCGGTCGGAGGAACCTGTGGACTTTCATCCTGACGGCAAGATCGTCAACGTGGTTCCGGTTGCCGATCTCGCCGATGCCGTGCGGTTTACCAACGTGGCCACGCAAACGGTCGGGGTTTATCCACCCGAGCGCAAGGCGGAACTGCGCGACGCACTGGCTTCTGCCGGCGTGCAGCGCGTGGTGAGCCTGGGCAGCGCGATGGGTCCTGCGCCCGGTCTACCCCACGATGGCTTTTATCCGCTGCAGCGCTTCGTTCGTTGGGTCAACGACGAAGGTTAGCGTCTGCTATCGACCACCAGAACGATCCGAGGGGCCTTTGTCTCATGGATAAGACCATTCCCGTTCGCAACTTGATCGCCGCCTGGGCCAAGCTGGATCTCGACTACATGCTCGAACAGTTCACCGAAAATGCGGTGTTCGAGAACGTTCCGATGGAGCTCATCGTCGGCAAGCGCGCCATCCGCGAAGCGATGAGTGCGTTCATGACGCTGTGCACTGCGGCTCCCTGGCAGCTCAAGAACATTGCCGTCACTGAACGCGGCACGGTCATGACCGAGCGCGATGACATTTTCGATCTCAAAGACGGTCGACGGGTACACGTGCGAGTGATGGGGTCTTTCGATGTCAACGATCAGGGCTTGATCACGCATTGGCGCGATTACTTCGATCTTGCCGATTGGAATCGAGAGATGAAGATGGATCCGGACTTCGGCCGGCGTAAGCGGTGAGGAAACGAATGCCGAGCAAGAAAATCGCTGTAGTTTCCGGGGCAACCTCTGGAATCGGATTTGTTACCGCACTCGAACTGGCGAAAGCGGGCATGCGCGTGATCGGCATGGGCCGCGATCAGGCGCGTATCGCCGAAAAGGACGCGGAGATCAAGCGCGCTGTCCCTCGTGCGCAGATCGAGTGGGTGATGGCAGACTTCGCCTCTCTCTCGCAGGTCAAGCGCGCTGCCGACGATATTGCCGCTCGCATCGAACGCATCGATATCTTGGTCAACAACGCCGGACTGCACTTGGATCGGCGCAGCGTGACCGAGGATGGCTTCGAAGCCACCTTCCAAGTCAATCATTTGGCCTCGTTCGTCTTGACGCTGCGATTGCTGCCGTTGCTGAAACGCTCGAGCCGGGCGCATGTCATCGCCGTTTCCTCAATCGGCCATACCATGATCGACGATATGTGCTGGGACGATTTGCAGATGGAGAAGGACTTCAGCGCGTTCAAGGCCTATTGCCAAAGCAAGCTGGCGAATGTGCTGTTCACGCGTGAACTGGCGCGCAGATATGAGGCGGATGGCGTGATCGCCAGCGCCGTGCACCCCGGTATGGTGGCGTCGCGTTTTCCGTTGACCGCTGGTGAGCACACGGTTGCCTACTATCGTGCGGCGGAAGCGAGCGGCGAGGCATTAACCGAAGAGCAGGGTGCCGATACCGTGGTGTGGCTCGCGCAACATCCCGATGCCGCGTTGCCTTCCGGCGGCTACTTCACCGAACGCAAACGCGTAGACACTTCTGCTGCCGGAGCGAACAGCCATTCACCCGCGCGTTTGTGGGACATCAGCGAGCAGTTGGCCCGCAACTATCTTCAGTCGATACCCGCCTGAGTTGCTAGAGACGCGGATCGGTATAACGGCGTTATACAGGGGTACTCGAACACGCGTTCTTTACATTGCGGGGACTCGATCATGAGCGAAACAGTCAACTTCGACCCGTTCGCACCCGAAACCATTGCCGCCGGCCCATCGGCTTATTCGAAGCTCGCCAAGCAGTGCCCCGTGTATCGCTATCGCAGCGAGTTCGATTTCTTCATTGACAGTGATTATCGAGAGATCAAGGACTCCATTCTCAAAGATCATGCAACGTGGACGTTTCGCCACGGCCCGGGGCCCCGCGATGTGGGCGTGACAAATGAGTCCGGTCTGGTGACCGATCCGCCGGTGCATGAGCCATTTCGGTTGGTGATTCAGCGCGCCTTTTCTGCCACGAAATTGGCCAAGCTGGCCGAGGACATCGACCGGATCGCGGACGAGCTGATCGGCAAGATACTGGACGATCCCAAAGGCGAGGGGGACTTCTATCAGCTGTTCGCGGTGCCTTTGCCCTCGAGGATGATGTGCATCATGCTCGGCGCGCCAGAGGCGAACTACCTCAAATACAAGGCGTGGGCCGACACCCATTTCTTTTTGACCATGAACAGTCCGGTGGTGGGTGCGGAGAACGATGTCACACATGAGTTCGGTCAGGATTTTTTTGGGCTGATTCAGGAGCGGCGCGACATGCTGCACCAATTAGGAATCGAAACGCCCACGCCCGAGCATGTAGGTACGGTGTTGCCCGACGATCTCATGTCGCGCTTTATTTGTGACCGCGTACAAGGGCGGCTGTTGAATGATTTGGAAATTCTGGGTTTGGGCGTTGCGATTCTGCTGGGCGGGAACGAAACGACGATGAACTTGATCGGTAATTTATTGTGGCGTTTGCTGGAAGTGCCGAGCCGCTGGGAAATGTTGAAAGCCAATCCCGCGCTGATCGAAGGCGCCATTGAAGAAAGCTTGCGGTTCGATCCGCCGGTGCTGGGCATGTTCCGCAAGGCGACTAATGCGGTCGAGTTAGGCGGCTGCCCCGTTCCGGCAAGCGCCAGAGTGATGTACAACATCGCAGGCGCGAATCGAGATCCGAACATATGGAGCGACCCGGAGGATTTTCGCTTGGATCGTCCCAAAGACACGCAGCGAAAACATCTTTCTTTCGGCGGCGGCAATCATTTATGCCTCGGCTTCCAACTGGTGCGCATGGAAGTGAAGTTGGTGTTCGAAAAGTTGATCGATCGCATGCCCGATCTGCGTCTCGCCGGACCTACGGAGCGCGCGCAAGGTTTCAATGTGTGGGGACGGCGCTTCCTGCCGGTTGCGTGGCGTTGATCGTCTGGGTCCATGGGTGCGGTCGAGGAAGCACTAGTTGTTCAGGTCCGTACCCGCGCCGATCATATCGACAAACACAAGTACTTGATCTCGAGAAAATCGTCGATGCCGTACTTCGATCCTTCGCGACCGAGTCCCGACAATTTCACACCGCCGAAAGGAGCGACTTCGGTGGAGATCAAGCCGGTGTTGACACCGACAATACCGGCTTCGATGCGTTCGGCAACGCGCCAGATGCGGCCGATATCGCGAGCGTAGAAATAGGCGGCCAGTCCGAAGGGCGTGGCGTTGGCTTGAGCGATGACGTCGGCTTCGTCACGAAAGCAAAACACGGGAGCGAGTGGACCAAACGTTTCTTCGCGACTGACCAGCATGTCTTGAGTGACATTCGCCAGCACCGTCGGCGCGAAGAAGCGCTCGCCACGCGCATGCGCCGCGCCCCCCGTCATGATCTTTGCGCCTTTGCGGGTGGCATCGGTCACATGCTCGCTGACTTTCTCGACCGCTTGGCGGTCGATCAGCGGGCCGATTTCAGTACCGGCATCGGTACCGTTTCCAACCTTCAACGCCGCTGCTGCGCTCGCCAGTTTGGCGACGAAGGCGTCGTAAATTTTGTCTTGTACGTAGATGCGATTCGCGCACACGCAGGTTTGACCGGCATTGCGGAACTTCGATTGGATGGCGCCTGCGACAGCCGCATCGAGGTCGGCGTCGTCGAACACGATGAACGGCGCGTTGCCGCCCAGTTCGAGACTGAGTTTCTTGATGGTCGGTGCGCATTGTGCGTACAGCTTGGCGCCGACTTCGGTCGATCCGGTGAATGATAATTTGCGAACCGTTTCGCTGCTCGTGAGTGCGGCGCCGATGTCGGTTGAGCTGCCAGTGACAATGTTGAGCAAACCTGCAGGCACGCCGGCTTCCATCGCAAGAGCGCCGAGTGCAAGTGCGGTGAAAGGCGTTTGCGTTGCGGGCTTTACGACGACACCACATCCCGCCGCCAATGCCGGACCGATCTTGCGGGTAATCATCGCCGCGGGGAAATTCCACGGCGTAATCGCCGCGACGACGCCAATGGGTTGTTTCAAGACGATGAGACGCTTGTCGGGCGCGTGGCCTGGAATGGTATCGCCATAGACACGCTTTGCTTCCTCGGAAAACCATTCGATAAAGCTGGCGGCGTAGGCGATTTCGCCGCGTGCTTCGGCGAGCGGTTTGCCTTGTTCTGCAGTCAGGATGGCGGCGAGTTCTTCCTGGTTCGCCATGATGAGATCGAAGTAACGTCGTAGTACTTTGGCGCGATCTTTGGCGATGAGTGCAGCCCAAGGTTGCATGGCCTGAGCGGCGGCGGCGATGGCGCGTTCTGTTTCCGGGCGGCCGAGTTTGGGCACGCGACCGATGACTTCGCCGGTGGCCGGATTGTCGACATCGATCCAGCTTGGACCCGTGATCCATTCGCCGCCTATGAGGCACGCTTCGCGCTTGAGGCTCATGATCGCTCTCTAGTGTCAGGATTAAGGTGCAATCAGGTGGGCCAGGCGATTGCCGATGATCTCAGTCGCCTCGCGCACGATGCGGCCAATCAGCTCGGCTACCGTTGGGACATCGTGGATCAGGCCTTGTACCTGTCCGGCCCAGATCAGTCCGGCATCGACATCGCCAGTTTCCAGCGCCACGCGGCCCTGTGCGCCACGCACCAAGTGTGCAACATCTTCGAACTTTGCATCGGGCTTCTTCAGCAGCTCGGCAACTTTGTCCGACACGCCGTTCTTGCCCACGCGCGCCGTGTTCTTCAACGATCGGAAAATCAAATTGGTGCCGCGTTCGTCGTTACTTACCAGGAGTCGTTTGACGTTGTCATGAATGGGCGCTTCGACGGTCGCGCAAAAGCGCGTGCCCATGTTGATGCCATCGGCGCCTAGCGCGAGTGCCGCGACCAAGCCGCGGCCGTCGCCGAAGCCTCCGGAAGCGATCATCGGAATCTTGACCTTGTCCGCCGCAGCGGGGATCAGCACCAAGCCGGGCACGTCATCTTCGCCAGGGTGACCTGCGCATTCGAAGCCGTCGATGGAGATCACGTCCACGCCCATGCGTTCGGCCGACAGCGCATGACGCGCCGCCGTGCATTTGTGAAGCACCGTAATGCCATGCGACTTGAAATCTTCGACATGTTCGCGCGGATTGTGGCCCGCGGTCTCCACCACCTTGATGCCGCTGTCGATGATGGCCTTGCGATAGTCGGCATAGGGCGGGGGGGTCATCGACGGCAGGATGGTCAGGTTCACCCCAAAGGGTTTGTCGGTCATTTTGCGGCAACGATCGATTTCGGCGCGCAAGGCATCCGGCGTGGGTTGCGTGAGTGCCGTTAGGATGCCCAAGCCACCCGCATTCGATACCGCTGCGGCCAGCTCTGCACGGCCCACCCACATCATGCCGCCTTGTACGATGGGATACTCGATGCCGACCAGTTTGGTGAAGCGTGTGTTCAGTTGCATAGGTGGTGCTCGATGGCGAAGCCTCAGCGCGGCGGCATGCGGATCGCGCCATCGAGGCGAATAGTTTCGCCGTTGAGCATGGGGTTGCCAACGATGCTCTCCACCATGCGCGCATATTCTTCGGGTCTACCGAGACGACTGGGGAAGGGCACTTGCTTGCCGAGCGAATCCTGCACTTCCTGCGGCAGGCCGGCCATCATCGGTGTCCAGAAGATGCCAGGCGCGATGGTGACGACGCGAATGGCGAGCGCTGCCAGATCACGTGCAATTGGCAATGTCATGCCGACCACACCGCCCTTGGACGCCGAATACGCGGCCTGCCCAATCTGGCCTTCGAACGCCGCAACGCTGGCCGTGTTGACGATCACGCCGCGCTCTTCGTTGTTGGCGAGCTCCGCTTTCGCCAAACGCGCTGCAAACTGCGCAATGACATTGAACGTGCCGATCAGATTGATTTCGATCACCTTGCGAAATGGCCCGAGCGCGTGCGGTACGGATTCCTTACCGACGGTCTTGCCGCCGTGGGCGATGCCGGCGCAATTGACGAGTACGCGAGCCGCGCCATGCGCAGCCTCTGCGGCGGCCAGCGCTTCAGCGACATTCGCCTCATCGGTGACGTTCACCTTGGCAAACCGGCCGCCGATCTTTGCGGCATGGGTCTGTCCGGCTGCTTCGTTCATATCGAAGATCGTGACGCGTGCGCCACGATTGGCGAGCAGTTCGGCCGTGGCAGCGCCCAAGCCCGAGGCGCCGCCGGTGACGACGGCCGCTACATTTCTTATTTCCATAGACTCGACTTTCTTGCAAAAAAATTAGAGAGAACGCGCGATGACCATGCGCTGGATATCCGAGGTGCCTTCGTAAATCTGGCACACACGTACATCACGATAGATTTTGGCCAACCCGAACTCTTCCAAGTAGCCGTAACCGCCCAGCGTTTGAATGGCCCCGGAGCAAACCGCTTCGGCGGTCTCCGTCGCGACCAGCTTTGCCATGGAGGCTTCCTTGAGGCAGCCCGTGCCGGCGTCTTTGAGGCTCGCGGCATGCAGCACCATCTGGCGTGCTGCTTCCAGTCTGGCTGCCAGATCGGCCAGGCGAAAACCCACGGCTTGATGCTCGATGATGAGCTTGCCCATTGAACGCCGTTCCTTCGCGTAGGCGATTGCGACATCGAGCGCTGCTCGCGCCATGCCGATGGCCTGCGAAGCGATACCGATTCGGCCCGCTTCCAGATTGGACAGCGCGATGCTGTAGCCTTGGCCTTCTGCGCCGAGGCGCAATTCATCTTCGACGTGTAAGTCGTCAAATCTCAAGCTGCAGGTATCAGAAGCAACTTGGCCGAGCTTGTGCTCTACCTTGTCGACAAGGTACCCCGGCTTGTCCGTCGGCACCAAGAACGCGGAAATTCCCTTCTTGCCCGCGCTCGGGTCCGTGACGGCAAACACGATGGCAAGCTTGGCGATACGGCCTGATGTGATGAACTGCTTGCTGCCATTCAGTACGTAGCCGCCATCGATTTTCGTAGCGCGGGTACGAATCGCCGCTGCATCTGAGCCGGCGTCGGCTTCGGTCAAGGCGAAAGCGCCGATCGCGCGGCCGCCGATCAAGTCGGGCAAGAAACGGTCTTGCTGCTGTGGGCTTCCGGAGCGCAATAGCGCAGAGACGATCAGGCTGTTCTGGATGGACAAAATCGTGGACAACGCTGCGTCGGCGGCGGCGATTTCCATCAATGCCAAAGCATAGGAAACATAGTCTGCACCTGCGCCGCCTTTTTCCTCTGGCGCGGTCATGCCCATGAGGCCCAGTGCAGCCAATTCCTCGAACAATGAGGGTGGGTAGCCGCGTGCTGCTTCGAATTCGGTCGCGCGTGAGCGGATACGCTCTTGTGCAAACTCGTATACGGAATCGGCGACAGCCTGCTGCGTGTTCGTCAGGATCATGGATTTCCAAAGCGTTACGATGAGCAGCGTGTCACCACGCAGTCGCGTGAGAATGTACGGAAACCGATCCGATGTGCGCATGGTCCAGGAGGACGAAAGCTGGGTAGTCTCGCCAGACGATGATCCAAGAGCGCGACGTTGCCGATCATCCCAAGAGGAGCTCGACCGAGATTCTTGAGAAGCGTCACGTGTTGGGCTGTAAGACATTAAGAGGCTGATGACTATGGAGTTCGGTTGGTCCGAGGCACAGGTTGGTTATAGGCACGAAGTGCGCGCGTTGCTCGAGGCCGAGCTGCCGGAGGACTGGGACGACATCGCGGTTCATGGGCCGGGTTCCGCCGGACAAACGGAGTTTTCCAAGCGGTTTTGTCCACGGCTGGCTCAACATGGAATGCTGATTCCGCATTGGCCGCGTGAGTTCGGCGGCAAGGACGGTGCGCCGTGGGATCACTTCGTTCTGGGTGAGGAAATCTGGGCGGCCGGCGAGCCGCGCGGACCTCAATACATGAACGTCAACTGGATTGGACCGGTGCTGATGCGCTATGGCACGGACGATCAGCAGCAACGTTTCTTGCCGCCTATCGTTGCCGGCAGCGTGATCTGGTGCCAGGGGTTTTCCGAGCCGTCTTCCGGCTCCGATCTAGCTTCGTTACGTACGCGTGCCGAGAAAGTCGATGGCGGCTATCTCGTCAACGGTTCGAAGGTGTGGACGTCGTATGCGGGGCTTGCCGACCACTGTTTTCTTCTCGCTCGTACGTCGGCTCAAGGAAAAGGCGCGATCGTGATCCTGCTGGTGCCGATGTCGAATCCAGGAATCCGGGTGAAGCAGATCCCGGCGCTGATCGGCGAAGGCGATATCCACGAAGTGTTTTTCACCGATGTCTTCGTGCCGGAAAAGGATCGGCTCGGGGCAGAAGGGCAGGCGTGGGAGATCATCACGTATGCACTGCAGAACGAACGCATCGGCATCCCTCGTTATGCCTTCTCCCGACGCATCCTCGATCGAGCGGTTGCGAAACTGCAGAGCGAAGGCCGCTTCGAAGATCCGGTGCTGCAAGATCGCGCAGGCCGAGCGCTTGCGATGTGCGAAGCAGCCCGGCTGATGGTCTACAAGGTTGTCGATGAACGCGCCAAAGGGCGGCCACCGACGGCATTCGGCAACCTCGCGCGTTGGGCCGTTGTCCAAGCGGATCACGCCGTCAACGATTTCATGACCGAGTACATGCCGGAAGGGTTGCTCGGCGCTGACCCGATGCAGCAGGCGCACCACCAGCGAGCGATTGCCGCAGGCATTGCATCCGGCGCCGCGGAAATTCAACTCAATTTGGCGGCGCGTCGCTATCTCGACCTGCCTAGCGAGAATAGTCGTGGACTTTGAAATCAACGACAACCAGTCGGCCGTTCTGCAAGGACTGGATCAGCTCATCGGCGCATTGAATGTAGAGCCTTCGCAACAAGGAGTGTTCAGTGCTTTTAGTTCCGTGTTGGACGAAGAGCTTCGCAACGGCGGCTACCTGCGCATCGCGTGCGAAGAGGGGTTTTCCTTGCTCGACGCGGCACTCGTGGTGGAGCGCATTGCGCGCTTGCCCGTATCAGCCGAGGTGGCTTCGTCCGCTTTGGTAGCGCCGCTGCTCGAGGAGCAAGACGGACCGCTCGCGCTGAGCACGTCTATCGAGGCGCCTTCACGGTTTCTGCCGCAAGCTCGTGTGTTGCTGGTCGATGTTGGAGACGAAGTGTTGTCGATCGATGTAGACGGCGGGAACGTCGAGCACGTCGAAACGCTGTTTGCCTATCCTTACGGCCGCCTTCGTCAAACCAACGACCTCGAGATTCGTTCACTCGGGCCATCGCTGGTCGCGCCGCTGCGACGACGCTGGCGCTTGGCCATTGCGGTTGAAGGTGCGGGACTCATGCAGGCCGCAGTCGACCACGTGGTCGAACATGTGAAGACCCGCCATCAATTCGGTCGGCCATTGGGTTCATTCCAGGCCATACAGCATCGCTTGGCGATGGCGGCATCGACGGCCGCCGCGGCGCGATGGCTGGGGCTGAATGCGGCGTACTCGGACAGTGAAACGGATTGCGCCACGGCAGCAGCCTATGTGCAGGATGCAATTCCGCGGCTCACGTACGACTTGCATCAATTTTGCGGAGCCATGGGACTGACGCTCGAGTTCAATCTGCACTATTGGACGTACCGCCTCAAGGGACTGCTGGGCGAGCTCGGTGGTAGCAGCAAGCAAGCGCGAGCCGCTGCGCTCAATGCCTGGAAACAAACGGGATGACGAACGCTCGGCCCATACGCTGACGGATGGGCCGGACCTACATCGCCTAACGGATAGGCTGTGTGCTGCGAGGACTCGCCTGGAGTCCTCGCAGCAGCGCTTTCAAGCGCGTCGCAACTCGAGGCCGGCAAGCATCCCGGCTTCACGCCACTTGTTGAAATAGTCGATCATGCTCATCACGCCGCCGCCGAAGCCGCCGCTCCGCGCGACCACGGCCGTGGACTGGCCTTCATTGTTGAAGTAGCTCGGCGTGCACTCGGACCAGACCCGGACGACGTTGGGAGACAGTTCTTCGTGAAGGGCCACCCAAGCGTTTTCGGCTTCGGCGGTGACTTCTGCGACGGTGGCGCCGCGCTTCTTCACTTCTTGAATGATGTAGGCGATATGGCGTGACTGTTCCTCCATCATGTGCGGGAAGTTCGGTCCCCACGCACTCTGGATGGTGCTGAGAATGTAGAAGTTGGGGAAGCCATGACTGTGGATGCCATGCATGGTGCGAGCGCCTTCCTTCCACTTTTCTTGCAGCGTCACGCCATCTTTGCCATGCACGGGTAATGGTATGCCGGAGAATGCGGCCAGGTCGAAACCCGTGGCGTATATCAGGCAATCGATCTCGTATTCGACGCCGGCTACCACGACACCGTGTTCGGTGATGCGCTCCACGCCCTTGCCGGCGGTGTCCACCAGTTTCACGTTGGGTAAATTGAAGGTCGGCAGATAGTCGTCATGGAAACAGGGGCGTTTGCATAGCCTGTTGTACCAGGGCTTCAGCGCTTCTGCGGTAGCCTTGTCCTTGATGGTTGCGTCGACTCGCGCGCGGACCGCTTCCATGATCTTGTAATCAGTCAGTTGCAGTTGCGCGGCGCGTTGTTCCATCGTCGCGCCGGGCGGGATCTTCTTCATCTCTGCGAAGACGTGCTTGGTCCAAAAATCGTCTACCAAGTCTTCTCCGACAGGCATGCCGCTGATCACGGAGGTGAAGTTCTCGATGCGGCGTTTCTGCCAGCCCGGCTCGAGCGTTTTGACCCATTCCGCATCGGTGGGGCGATCGCCGCGGAAGTCGATCGACGAAGGCGTGCGCTGAAACACATAGAGTTGCTTCGAGCCACGCCCCAAATGGGGAACGCACTGCACGGCCGTGGCGCCGGTACCGATGATGCCGACTTTCTTGTCGTGCAGCTTGGAGAGACCGCCGAGCGTGTCGCCGCCGGTATAGGCGAAATCCCAGCGACTGGTGTGAAAGCTGTGTCCCTTGAACGTTTCGATGCCGGGAATGCCTGGTAGTTTGGGATCCGCATAGTGGCCGGGACACATCACTACAAAGCGGGCGAGAAGATCGTCGCCGCGATCGGTCAAGACATGCCAGCGGGAAATTTTTTCGTCCCACTTCACTTCGGTAATCTTGGTTTGGAAGATGGCGCGCCGATACAAATCGAACTTGCGGCCGATCATTTTGCTGTATTCGAACAGCTCCGGCGCACGGGCGTACTTTTCGGTGGGCATGTAGCCGACTTCTTCCAAGAGCGGCATGTAGCTGTAGGACTCAACGTCGCAAGCGGCGCCGGGGTAGCGGTTCCAATACCAAGTGCCGCCGAAATCGCCGGCGCGCTCGATGAGGTGGAAGTCGTCGATGCCTGCAAGGTGCAGGCGCGCCCCAACCATCAGTCCACTGAAGCCGCCGCCCATGACGATGACTTCCACTTCCTTATTGATGGCGGCGCGCTCGACCCGCTTGACATAGGGATCGTCGATGAAATGCGCGAACTTGCCTTCCAGGTGCACGTATTGCGCATTGCCGTCGGCGCGCAAGCGCTTGCTGCGTTCGGCCGCGTATTTCTCTTTGAGAGCAGCCGGATCGAATTCCGGCGTGTTGATCGAGTTTGTCATTTGACGACGGTGTACCTATGAACATTGACCGCCGCTGCCCAGACTTGGGATTCGTGAATGGGCTCTCAGGCGGAGGCGGTCGTGTTCGTGCGTGATCTGCTGTGTGATATGGATTGATGATCGGTCATGAGCCGATGCGCACAATCGTCTGAGCGGACGATAAAGCAGCCTTTTTGCGCTTCATCACGGAAGCGCGTAACCCAGGACGTAGTCGCCTGCGCGCGTGGCGAGCCCCGCATGCCCGCCCGCCGCGACGACGACGAATTGCCGGCCGCTCGGCTTCGACAAGTAAGTTATCGGTGTCGCTTGGCCTCCCGCAGGCAGACGCGCCTTCCACAATTCGCGCCCGCTTTGCGTCTCGTACGCGCGCAGATAGCGATCCTGCGAAGCTGCTATCAGAGCTACGCCGCTGCGCAGTGCGATCGCGCCTCCGGCGCTCGGAACACCGACCGCCAGAGGCAAACCGAAGGTCCAACCGAATGGACCGTTGTCGCGGCTGGTGCCGAAGGGTTTTTGCCACAGCAGCCTACGGCTGCTCAGATCGACGGCGGAAAGCTGACCCCAAGGCGGGCTCATGCAGGGCACTTGTGCCGGCGAAAGAAAAGGGGTTGCTTGCGCTGCATAGGGCGACCCGATTTGCGGCAGGCCCGCCTGAGCGCCCACTGCCCGTTCTGGGGTTCCGCGAGTGCTGTCGGAAGCAGTTGCGGTATTGGGTGCGACGCCGAGTCCCATGGCATCGGCCATATTCCGTGGAACGAGCTTTACGACGAAGGGAGCGTGCACCGTGTTGGCGATGAGAATGCCGCGCTTCTCGTCGAGGGCAACACTGCCCCAACTGAAGATGCCTGCACTGCCGGGATAGACCAACGAGCCGTGCACGCTCGGTGGCGTAAATTGTCCTTCGTATCTCAGCTCACGAAACCGGATGCGACACAGCAGCTGGTCGAGCGGTGTCATGCCCCACATGCGCGATTCGGTGAGCGGTTCGCCCGCAAAACTCGGCATGCCCACTGAGAAGGGTTGAGTGGGCGAGGTGTAATCGCCAGGCGCAGCCCCCTGCGGTACGGGTTTTTCGACCACCTCGGTGAGCGGCTTGCCATCGCGGCGATCCAGTACGAACAACTCGCCGCGTTTGGTGGGTTGAATCACTGCGGGTACCGGGCCCGCGGCAGTTGGAAAATCGACGAGCGTAGGCTGCGACGGCAGATCGTGATCCCACAGGTCGTGATGATCCATCTGAAAATGCCAGCGCGGCCGGCCGGTTTTTACATCGAGCGCAACCAGCGCTGTGCCGTATCGCTCCGCCGCTGGGGAACGATGAGCTGCGAAAAAGTCCGGTGTGGCGTTGCCGAGAGGTACATAGACCAACCCAAGTTCCGGATCGGCGCTAAAAGGTGGCCACGCGTTCGGTGTGCCGGGCGTGTAGGTTTCACCGGACGGCGGTGCGCCGATGCGATCCGGATGCTCCATATCCCAAGCCCAGGCGAGTTCGCCTGTAACGGCGTCGTAGGCGCGGATCACTCCCGATGGCGCGCCTACCATGGTGCCGTCCATGATGTAGGAGCCGACAATGAGTTTTCCGTCTACTACCGTTGGCGGTGAGGTGGCCAGCAAGTAACCGGGCGGATATTTTCCGATGCCATCCAGCAGCCTGACCGAACCCTGCTGTCCGAAGCTGCGGCACAGCTGACCGGTATGAGCATCGAGTGCGATCAGGCGCGAATCGCCGGTCGGCGCGACGATTCGTTCTGCGCAATCCACGGCCGATCCGGCGGCCTGCGGGTTGCGGTAATAAGCCACGCCGCGGCAGGCTCGTAGCGGCATCCACGCGGCTTCGCTACCCG
>Ga0068855_100001426_pt1 | contig 29706 bp, 29 predicted proteins | sample KBSCornC52_FD_66592 | JGI IMG/M metagenome (GOLD analysis project Ga0068855, IMG submission 66592) | Corn rhizosphere microbial communities from Kellogg Biological Station, Michigan, USA - KBS Corn C5-2 | ecosystem: Host-associated > Plants > Roots > Rhizosphere > Soil ... | reverse complement strand
ATGGATGCTGCCCAACGGGCAGTATGGTTTTTATGATAAACGCCATTTATTTGCCTATGGCTCCGAAGACCAGCATTATACACCCGGCAATAAACGGCTTATTGCTTCTGTTAAAGGATGGAAGGTCAATTTACTGGTATGTTACGATTTACGTTTCCCGGTTTGGAGCAGGCAGCAGATGAATATTACCTCGACTACGCCCGGTGATGAATCCGCACCAACCGGCCACGCTCAGGATTCAGAATACGATTTACTCATTTATGTAGCCAATTGGCCCGAGCGGCGAAATCATGCCTGGAAAACACTATTGCAGGCAAGAGCGATAGAAAACCAGTGTTATGTTGTAGGTGTTAACCGGGTAGGGAATGATGGAAGTTCGCTTTACTACAGTGGCGACAGCATGGTTGTTGATGCAATGGGTTCTGTGCTATATACAAAGGCGCATGATGAAGATGTGTTTACCATAACGCTTCAAAAAGAACCACTGGAAGAAACACGAAATAAATTACCTTTTTTGAAAGACGCTGACAGGTTTATTATTACTTAAAGAGTTTCCCGCAAAGTCGCTAAGGTGTAAAGAACTTCTGGTGTTTTTTGCGGGGGAGTAATTCTATGCGACTCTGATCACTTTTAAATTATACGCATGTTTACGGCATATACGAACGGCAAAATTTTTACTGGCGCAACTATCGAAAACAATAAAGCGGTTTTAACCGATGACGATATAATCGTTGGCATAACCGAAGCCGATAATATTCCTTCGAAATATATGACCGAAGACCTGAAGGGCTTTACGCTGGCTCCGGCATTTATTGATCTGCAGATCTATGGCGGCAACGGAAAAATGTTCTCTCATGATTTGAGTGTAGAATCACTTAAAGCTACCTATGAATATTGTCTTTTGGGTGGATGCACACATTTTATGATCACCATGGCCACCAATACCATTGAGAAATTTGTGAAGGGATTTGATGTGGTACGCGCCTATTGGCAACAGGGCGGAAAAGGCTTACTGGGGCTGCATTTTGAAGGGCCGTATATCAACCCCATAAAAAGAGGTGCTCATCTGGAAGCCTGTATAAAAAAGCCTACCATAGAAGAAGTAACCATGCTGTTGCAAAAAGGTGAAGGTGTTTTTAAAATGATGACCCTGGCGCCTGAGCAATGCGACGACTCCACAATAGAATTATTACAGCAACATAATATTCTTATTTCTGCAGGACATACCAACGCCACCTATGAACAGGGCATAGCAGCCTTTAATAAAGGTATTCCTGCTGCTACTCATTTATTCAATGCGATGTCGCCTCTGCAACATCGCGGGCCTGGTATGGTAGGTGCTGTTATGAATCATTCTTTTGTAATGAGCAGTATTGTGTGCGATGGTATTCACGTAGATTATGCCGCCGTTCATATTGCTAAAAAAGTATTGCAGCAGCGATTGTTCTTTATAACAGATGCAGTTGCAGAAACCACAGAAGGCGAATACCAGCACCTGTTCCGAGGCGACAGATATACATTACCTGATGGTACGTTATCAGGTTCCGCACTTACTATGCTGCAATGTGTAAAAAACGGAGTTGCGCATGCAGGTATATCGCTCGAAGAAGCATTGCGTATGGCTACTACTTATCCGGCGCAATTAATAAAAGATAAACAACTTGGGAAAATTGAAAAAGGCTGTTTGGCCAATTTTGTAGTATTTGATGATATGCTGGAATTACAGCGTGTTTATTGCTGAGCAACGCCTATCTTATGCATGATCAGTTTGCGAACAACAGCTGCTTTGGGGTCAATACCCCGGCGAATTGTTTCCTGTGTAGCGCCAACTTCAATATCAGGTATAATACCCCTGCCATTCTTAACCAGCGACGGGTCCATTACCAGTCTGAATTTCGGCAGGCGAAAACGAACTTTCGTAACAGGTAAGGTAACATCAGGTATCATCCAGGCTGTATTGCCATAAGCGCCGCCGCCCGTTTCTTCACCAATTACAATAACATTATTCTGACCCTGCAAAGCCTTTACAAATAAAGTGGTGGCAGAAAAAGAATTACCTCCGGTAACGAGATAAATATCGCCATTGAAATGCAGGTGCTTTTTGGGATGAAAATAATGCCGCTCGAAATAGCCGAAGTGATACATACCGTCATTTCTTTTACGGGTCATGAATTGCATGATCGACCAGTAAAAAGGTTGCAGTTGAATATATTTACCATAGTGGCTGCTGCGACGAACAGCATATAAAGAATCGGCCAGTTTAAACTTTTTATTTACCAGGTATCTTGTAAGCAGGGTAGAAATGCCCGCATCGCCGCCGCCATTGGTACGCACGTCAACTACCAGCGATTGAATATGCCGGCGGTGCAGCTCGCGGAATGCTTTTTTGAAAAACGGTCGTAACCGGTTACCTCTTGCAAAAGTATGTACCGTCATGTAAGCCGATGATAAAGTGGTATCGATCTGTACATACCGGCTGGCAAAAGCAAGGCGCATGTGAGGCTCTTCCTTAACTGTTTTGCTGTTCGGTTTACGCTTCTGTTTGTTGATTGTATCCGCCGCAGGATCGTATACCGGTACTTCTACTGTTTGCGGGGTATGCGTACTGTCGAAATAGGTTACCGAAACACTATCCTTCATTCCGATAATATTCCGGTAAAGACTACCATATGTACCTCTGTTGCTTAATGACTGATATTTACCATTTATGCTATAACCATCGCCCGACACATAGTTCATGAGGCTATCGGTAAGCTGATTAACAGGATAGCCATCGATGGCAGTAACAATGGTACCGAACTTCAAAACAGAATCTTTTCTGTTCAGATTGGCTGTTACGGCCACAGAATCGGACCACACTTTAAAACTCAGGGGGAACAGCTTTATTTTTGCGGTATCTATATACCGGCTGTATTTTTTTGAATACTTAACGGATGTATGCCCGCAATGGATCTTACTTGTTACATATGCCAGGATGTTACGGAACTCGGGTTCTGTCATGGAATCGGTGATGCGGCGATAGCCTTCATCAAAATAATAATTCATGCTGTCTTTAGGAGTAAACCAATACAGGCTTGGGTGCGATTCTTCGAGCACTCCCCTGAAAATACGGTAATCCTTTTGTAATTGTTTTGCAGTGTATTTATGCCGGGGATCAAAAGACTGGCGTGAAGCAGAGCAGCCAACAAGGGCCGTAACCGCCGCGATAAGGGTTAACCAGGATATCTGCTTCATCATGCTACACTGTTTATTTTTTAAAGGCGTTCCATCCCTGGGCTGTAATGGTATGTACCTGACCGCCTTTCGTTCTTATTTTAGCCCCTTCTTCCGCATCCGTCATATAACCGATCACGCTGATCTGTTCATTTAAAACGATCTTTTCGTAATCTGATTGTGACATAGTGAACAGTAATTCATAATCTTCGCCACCACTTAACGCACAAGCCGTTGGATCTATTTCAAATTTAAAAGCGGCTTTGCGCATTTCTTCAGAAATAGGTATTTTTTCTTCATACAATACACAACCCATATTACTTTGTTCGCAAATATGCAGGATCTCCGAACTAAGGCCATCGCTGATGTCCATCATGGCGGTGGGAACGATATTCTTTTCTTCCAGAAACTCAATAATGTCTTTGCGGGCCTCGGGTTTTAACAATCTGCCGATCACATAGCTTTCGCCTTCCAGATCGGGCTGAACCTGAGGGTGTTCCAGATAGATCTGTTTTTCACGCTCCAGGAAAAGCAATCCCACATAGGCGCCGCCCAAATCGCCACTGCAGCAGATCAGGTCACCTTTATTAGCCGTATTTCTTTTTACATATTTACCGGGAGTTACTTCGCCAATAGCGGTAACTGAAATAACAAACCCCTTTTGCGACGAGCTGGTATCGCCGCCCACCAGGTCAACGCCATATTTTTCGCAGGCGGCATAAATGCCTTCATAAAACTCACTCAGAGCTTCAACACTAAACCGGTTGCTGATGCCAATGCTTACTATGATCTGAGTGGGAGTGGCGTTCATAGCATACACATCACTCAGGTTCACGATCACACTTTTATACCCCAGGTGTTTTAGTGGGGTATACATCAGGTCGAAGTGAACGCCTTCAATCAGCAGATCGCTGGTAATTACGGTTTGTTTTCCGTAATGATCAATCACAGCGGCGTCATCGCCCACCCCAACTATAGAAGATGCATTTTGTAATTCTATATTTCTGGTAAGATGATCTATTAATCCGAATTCTCCGAGAGAACTTATTTCTGTTCTTTCTTCACTCATGCTATTATATTCTTATTAATCAATTATCATTGAAAAAATAAACGGAATACCAGTCAGACCGGTTCCTTAAAGTTATTGAATTATTCGCAGGCATCGAATGAGTACGAACTACACTTCGTTGTTAACCCATTTTAACATATCGTCGTGTATTTTTCCGTTCGAGGCGGCAATATGTGGCTGGTAGGGAGAATAAGGCTGACCTTTAAAGTCGGTCACTTTTCCGCCGGCTTCTTCTACAATTAAAAATCCGGCGGCACTGTCCCAGGCCTGTAGTTTATGCTCATAAAAGCCATCAAAACGGCCGGCAGCTACCCAGCAAAGGTCCATTGCGGCAGAACCCAGGCGGCGTACGGGAACACCGGCTCTGATGAATCGCGAAAAAGCTTCCAGCGGTCCGTTGGGCAGGTTTATATAAGTATAGGGAAATCCGGTAACGAGGCAGGATTTTAATACGTCTGATTCGGTGCTAACATGAATAGGTTCACCATTGAGCATGGCTCCCTGTCCTTTTTCGGCTGTATAATACTCTTTCAGGAAAGGATTGAGTACAGCGCCCATGATCATGCTGCCATTGTGTTCCAAACCAATAGATACACAGCAAATAGGAATGCCATGGGCATAATTTACCGTACCATCTATGGGATCGATGATCCATTTATACTGGCTGTCCATTATAATTTCACCCGCTTCTTCACTCATGATATAATGATCGGGGAATTGCTGTTTAATGGCTTCAATGATGGCTTTTTCAGAAGCATGGTCGGCTTCGGTAACCAGGTTATTAATGCCTTCTTTGTTGCTGATTTGCAGGGTTTTTGAATTAAAGTAGTGCTGCAGCACTTTGGCGCCCGCTTCGGTGGCGTTTATTAATGTTTCTTTTAACATGGCGCAAAGATAAGGGAAGGGGCAATAGGCAATTCTTTCACTTCTTTCAGGGCAATTGGCAAGACACTTGCAGGTAATTGGCGGCTGAAAAAGACATAGTGGGGAATAAGTATTTTTCAAAATTATATCTGAATGGCCTGTGTGATGTAACCTTCAACTTAAAATTCTATCCTATTTTGCAATACTATGCAGCTGTCAGTAATTATCGTTAACTATAATGTGAAGTACTTTCTTGAGCAATGCCTTTGCTCGGTAAGAAAGGCTATTGGCGAAATGACGGTAGCAACAGGCGAGCGGAATGTTGAGGTGATAGTAATTGATAATAAATCAACCGACGGAAGTATCGAATACCTGCAGCCTCGTTTTCCTTTTGTTCAGTATGTTAAAAATACGGTTAACGAGGGCTTTTCAAAGGCCAATAATCAGGGCGCACAAAAAGCAAGAGGAAAATACGTTCTTTTTTTGAACCCTGATACTATAATCCCCGAAGACGCTTTTACAAAATGCACCGCTTTTATGGAATCAAATGCCGATGCCGGCGCCCTCGGGGTGCATATGATTGATGGCAGCGGACAATATTTAAAAGAATCAAAAAGAGGCTTCCCTTCGCTTTGGGTTTCTTTTTGTAAGATGAGCGGCCTAACCAGGTCGTTCCCAACGTCGTCAATTTTTGCCCGGTATTATATGGGGCATTTGCGTAACGACCAGGTACAAAAGGTTGATATTTTATCGGGCGCTTTTATGATGGCAAGAAAATCTGTGCTGGATAAAACTGGTGGTTTTGATGAACAGTTTTTTATGTATGCCGAGGATATCGACCTCAGTTACCGGCTGCAGCAATCAGGATATATCAACTATTATTTTCCCGACTGTTCCATTATTCACTTCAAAGGAGAAAGTACGCGTAAAGACAGCAAATATGTAAGATTGTTTTACAAAGCCATGGTGCAGTTTGTGCAAAAGCATTTTCATGGTGAAATGGCCTGGTTATATACCGGATTGCTGGAAGCGGTTATCTGGATGCGTGCAGCCGTGTCTTTTGTAAGCAGAGAATATAGCCAGCGATCAACAAAGTATGAGGGCCGCCCTGTTTTTTATCTGGCAGGTGATGAACGAAGTGCCAATGAAGTAAGATCGGTTATTTCAACATTTCCTTCCTATAATATTACTACACGTCCTGAAGATGCAAAAGAGTGGATCTTTTGCGAGGGATCATCTTTTTCTTTCAGGCAGATCATTGAACAGCTCAAGACCTGTCCTTCGTGGTTAAAACCTTTTATTCATGCCAACGGTACCTACAATATTGTAGGAAGCCATTCAAAAGATCAGCGCGGATTTACGATTGTTATGGAGGATTAGGATGCTTAATGCATAACGCAAATACAAGAGAATGCGTTAAGTATTTCGCATCAGCGTTAAGCGTTAACGATGGTTTCTTTGCCCGCAGGCGATGACTGAATTAAGGTCAATGATTTAGGGCATGCTGCACGGATATAGGCCATTTTTACGCACTTATTGGCTAAATCGGCGCAAATACTAAATGCTACGGGTGTGGATTAAGAAAAATAAATAGCTTCGAATACCCAAAGAAACAACTTATGAAAAAAATTACACCTTATCCGCGACCGGAACTGCCAGTCATATCTTTTTATTCTCCACAACAAGATTTGTAATTCAGTTCATCTTCTTTTAATACAGTATCAATTCTATAGTAATCGTTTAACTATTTCAGAACGGCTGTTACTTAACAGACCGCGTATCCCAATTCTTAAAAAACTTTACACTAACCGTTTATGCAAAGAAAAATTCATCATTTCGTTATTTGTTTAATGCTGGCTGCTAACGCTTCGGCGCAGACTACTATTACTAACGATGACCTGACAGTAGAACAGAACCATGAAATTAAATTTAAAGACAATGGGCAAATTCACAGCTTTGATGATAACCACGGTATTTATTTCCATCGCACAGATAATATACTGGAATTACGTGAATATGGAAATATTGTTTTAAAACCATTGAACGGACGTGTAAGAATTGAAGGTTCTTATGATAATGGAAATATTGGCGGGTCATTAACATTATATCATCCGGGAAAAACTGGTCCGGGGGCTGCCACGGATTGGGTTATGTATAATATGTCGGGAGTTTATGGTAATAGCTTACAATTCTGGGCGTACGATAATGTCGGATGCCAGGCCGGTGGATTATGTTCCTCAAGGCTTACCATTATGGATAACGGTAATGTAGGAATAGGTACGAGCAGCCCCGGCTCTTTCAAACTGGCTGTTGAAGGTAAAATCGGCGCACGTGGAATTAAGGTTACATCGCAATTTCCCTTTCCCGATTATGTATTTGATTCAGATTATAGGTTAAGAAGTTTATCAAGCCTGGAAAAATACATCAATGAAAATAAACATCTCCCGGGAGTACCATCTGCAGAAGAAGTACAAAAAGATGGTGGTGTTGAATTGGGCGAAATGAATGTAAAGCTGCTTGAAAAAGTAGAAGAATTGACTTTGTATGTGATTCAAATGAAAAAAGAGAATGAACAGATCAAAAAGGAAAATGCGCACATCAAAAAAGAAATTAAAAAATTAGCACAAAGGAAACCGGCGCATTAAAATGCAACGATACAGATTATTTAAAAGGACTGATTCTGTTGTAGAATCGGTCCTTTTGATTTTCAGGCTGCACATCCATCGGCTATTTCTACACGCGTATTGGCTAATCTGCACGAATATTAAAATTCCGGGAACCGCATAGATAGTTTGAATACATTTGAAACCCTTCAAAACCTGATTATATGCGGAAAAAAATGTACCATTTTACTCTTTGTTTATTGACTGTTAGCAGTGTTTCCTATGCTCAATGGAGTTCTACCAATGATCAGAATGTAGATATTTATCGCAACGGAAGAGTTGGCATTGGAACGACCTCTTTTGCTGCAAAGCTTGATGTTAGAACTGCAGGCGCAGCCGGTTCTGATCAGTATGCATTATATCTCAAAAATCCTTCGTCCGCTGCCTATGCTGCAGTTGAACTGACAATGGCCAGCGGCGCCAACAGCTATGCGGTTATTCACGCGCAAAGAAATAATCTTACCAAGGGCGGCACATTAATATTTCAAACCTCCGATGCTACAGAAGCGCCTGTATCGAGAATGATGATTGACGATGCCGGTCATGTGGGGATTGGTACACTTAGTCCCGCAGCACTGTTACATATCAATGCAGGTAATTATGCCAGCATTTTATTGGGTGATAATTCAAGTGGTGGTGTATCTATAACAAAAGAGGCCAATAACAGATTAGCTTTTTGGAATAATGGGGTTTATGGTAGCTCGCAGTATGAAAGGTTCACCATACTTCAAAACGGGAATATTGGAATTGGAACATCAGCGCCTTTAGCTCAATTGCACATCAATAATAATAACTATGGCAGCATATTATTGGGAGATGGAAGTTCAGGAGGAGGGGTAGCCATCACCAAAGAATCGGATAACAGAATAGCTTTTTGGAATAACGGTATTTATGGTAGTTCTCAGTCTGAGCGGTTCACGATACTCCAAAATGGTAATGTGGGCATCGGCACTAACAATCCGGGACCCTATAAACTCGCCGTAGATGGCAAAATATTCGCACGCGGTGTAAAAGTTTCACTGGGAACTATTGCCGATTATGTGTTTGATCCAACCTATAAGTTAAGGTCCCTCTCCAGTCTGGAACAATATATTAATCAAAATAAACATCTGCCTGGAATTCCCTCTGCCGAGCAGGTTAAAAAGGAAGGCGGCATTGAATTACAGGAAATGAACGTTAAACTGCTCGAAAAAGTAGAAGAATTAACCCTTTACGTAATAGAACTGAAAAAAGAGAACGAGCAGATAAAAAAAGAGCTCAAAAAGACTTTAAAACAGAAAAAGCAGAAATAGCAGCAAAAACCTGCTGAAAATGGCTGATTTTTTATAAAACCTTTAGTTTCGGACCCTTTGTTCAGGCAAACTTTGCAGTTTATACAATATATGAAGCCAAAAAACGTAATTTTGGTACTGCCTGACCAAACGGGCAGTTAATGAATGGCCCTAATTGATATCTCTTTACCACGGTCGGTTGCCCGGGCATTACGGTTGCCTGCTAAATCACCAAGGCGGCAACAGATCAGGGTGCTAAAGAAACTGCTGAAAAAAGCCCGGTTTACCGAATTCGGTCAAAAGTACCGGTTCGACGAGATCCTATTGAGCAAACATGCGGGGAAAAAGTTCCAGCAACTTGTTCCAACCTACGATTACAATAAGATTTATACTGAATGGTGGCATAAGACACTGGAGGGAAGAAGGGACATTTGCTGGCCTGGTAAGATCAAATATTTTGCACTTAGCTCCGGGACCTCCGAAGCTGCCAGTAAGTATATTCCCATCACCAACGATCTGATGCGGGGTAATCGCATCGTAATGATCAAACAATTGCTCTCTTTACGAACCTATCACGATATTCCGGTAAAAAGTATTGGAAAAGGATGGCTGATGCTCGGCGGTAGTACCGACCTGCAAAAAGGCCCCGGTTACTATGCCGGTGACCTTAGCGGCATTACCGCTAAAAAAGTGCCTTTTTGGTTCAGCCCTTTTTATAAACCGGGTAAAAAAATTGCCCGCACCCGCGACTGGAACAGTAAAATAGAAGCCATTGTTGAAGAAGCCCCCAATTGGGATATCGGCTTTGTGGTAGGAGTGCCCGCCTGGATCCAGATGTGCATGGAAAAAATTATCGAGCGCTACCAGCTCAATACCATACATGATATGTGGCCTAACCTGGCGTTTTTTGTTCATGGCGGCGTTTCTTTTGAACCTTATAAAAAAGGCTTTAATAAACTGGTGGCCAAACCGCTCACCTTTATTGAAACCTACCTCGCTTCTGAAGGCTTTATTGCCTATCAGGACCGCCAGGATACAAAAGGCATGAAACTGGCCCTGAACGATCACATCTTCTTTGAATTTGTGCCTTTCAACAACGATAATTTTGATGCAGACGGTAACCTGGTAGAAAATCCCGAGGTGTTGATGATCCATCAGGTTGAAGAAGGAAAAGACTACGCGATCCTGCTGAGCACTACAGCGGGCGCCTGGCGCTATCTTATCGGCGATACCGTTCGGTTTGTTGATAAAGATCGTTGCGAAATTATTATAACGGGCCGTACCAAACACTTCCTGAGCCTCGTGGGAGAGCACCTGAGCGTAGACAATATGAATAAAGCCATAAAGCTGGCAAGTGAAGAATTCAATATAAATATTCCTGAATTTACCGTTGCCGGTATACCACATGGATTATTCTTCGCCCACCAATGGTGGATTGCGTGTGACGATGCAGTAGATCCCGACCAGTTAAAGCAAAAGATCGATACACACCTGAAAGAGCTGAACGATGACTATGCCGTGGAAAGAAACAGTGCTCTGAAGGAAGTATATCTGAACGTTTTACCTGCTTCGAAATTTATGGAGTTCATGCACCTGAAGGGTAAGATCGGCGGCCAGCATAAATTTCCCAGAGTTATGAAGGGTAAGATGTTTGAAGACTGGACAAAATTTATAGAAACAGGCGCTCTGTCTCAACCGGTATGATATTGCTGATCCTGAATTTGCTGATTTTGTGATTTTGACACGAAGATGGCAGTTACAGATCTGCGGATCATGAAATCTCTAAATCAGCAATCCTTCTCTTTTTGCGATATGTTTTCCTACCTTGCGTTCACGTATAATTAAAATAGTAGACAGTATTATAAGGCAATAAGCATGTGGCAAGCCATAATAAGTGGGTTAACGCTGGGATGTATACTCGCGCTCTCTGTGGGGCCCGTAATCTTTACCATCATAAAGCAAAGTTTAAATAACGGGCATACCGGAGGCTTTAGTTTTGTAGCCGGTGTATGGTTGAGCGATATTGTATTGGTCGTGATCAGCAATGCCTTCTCGACCCTGGTGACCGAATTACTCGAATATAAAAATATAATAGGATATATAGGCAGTGTGTTCCTGGTGTGCGTGGGCATTTACTATCTGTTCTTCAAAAAAGTTACCCTGCGTACCGATCCAGATGGGAATATGGTGCGGTTTCGCAAACGTGATATGGCCAGGATCTTTTCAAGTGGTTTTTTTCTGAATACTCTAAACCCCAGTGTTTTTATTTTCTGGCTGGGAGCCGCCACTGCATTTTCAAAATATAATTTCGATCAGCGCCTGCTGGTTTTTTCTGTTTGCATTTCCGTTAATATCGCCGCCGATATTTTAAAAGTGATGCTGGCCGGTAAACTGCGCAATAAACTAACGCTTCATAATATTTCATTAATTAATAAAATATCCGGCATCATACTGGCCGGTTTTGGTATTGCCCTTTTCTATGGCACCTATTTCTTATCCGATAAAATAAAGTAAGACCGGCAATCGGCAATCGTGAATCGGCAAATGGGAGTCATATAGTTTACCTTGTATTAAAACTGCCGATTGGCGACTCCCGATTCACGTTCAGTTCCTTTAACAAATCATTAGTTCAATAACCGCAGGGCCCTCTGTATCTTGTTATCCGATGAAGCAAATTTTACTATTTATACTATTATTATCAACCGCTAACGTTGCCTTATCGCAAAAGTCAGATTTCATCGTCTTAAAAAAACGGAACAACCGCACCTTAAAAACATACTATCCCGGCGAGTTTATTTCAGCAGTTACTTATAATGGATTTCCCATTAACGGGTTTATTAAAGATATCCGTCATGATTCGGTTATCATTCTTCAGCAGGCACGTCAGTTGCAGGCAACGGAATTCGGTACTGAATTAGATACTGCATCGTATATTCTCGGTGTTGACTACCGCGACATAAAGTCTTTTCATTATACCAGCCAGTACACCTGGGGCCGCAAGAGAGGGTTTGCTGAGGTTACCCTGCCCCGGTTAATGATGCTTGGCGGAACAGGATTTATTGTTTTGGAACTGGTTAATACGGCTTATAGAAATGAATCTATCAATGCCAATAATAAACTGGCCTCACTTGGTATTGCAGCTGGTGTTGCCGCAGTAGGGTTCGCCATTACCCGCTTTCAAAAACACAGCGATAAAGCCGGAGGCAAATACAAGGTGCTGTACATTAAAAACAACAAGTAGCAGGAACGCTGAATGAACGCAAAATGCGTAACGCCGCATAAAGAAGATTTTTGTATTGTATTTACCCTATTATACTAATGGTAAATATATTAGCGTTAAGCGTTCAGCATTGCGCATTTAGCTTTGCACATTTAGCTTATCTTGCAAACCAAAGCTGTTCCCTATTCATGTCAACTACCACGAAAGATAAAGCCCTTCGTATCTGGCGAATCATTAAGCGGATATTTATCTTTCTTTTCCTGTTCCAGCTGTTTTATATTCTCCTGTTAAAGTGGGTAAACCCGCCCATAACATTGACCCAGTTAGGCAGTTTTGTTACGGGCAACGGTTTGAAGAGGGATTATGTTCCGATGAAAGACATCTCTCCTTATGCACGGTTATCTTTTATCGCTGCAGAAGACCAGCTTTTCCCCGATCACAATGGGTTCGACTGGAAGAGCATTCAAAAGGCAATGGAGTATAATAAAAAGAAACCCAACCGTATTAAAGGCGCGTCTACAATTAGCCAGCAAGTAGCAAAAAATGTTTTTTTATGGCAGGGGCGAAGCTGGTTTCGCAAAGGCCTGGAAGTATATTTTACCTTCATGATTGAACTGCTGTGGGGTAAAAGCCGCATTATGGAAATGTATCTGAACGTTTCTGAAATGGGGCCAGGTATATTTGGTATTGAAGCTGCCGCACAGAATTATTTTAAAAAACCCGCCAAAAAATTAAATCGCCAGGAAGCCGCCATGATCGCCTCCTGTATGCCCAACCCCAGAAAATTTACTGTTAAGCCTCTGTCGAAATACGTAGCTATGCGCTATCCCTGGGTAATGAAGCAAATGAACCATTTGCAAAATGACCCCGATATACAAAGACTGCTGCAATAATTACTGGATATTAAATTCAAACTCGGTACTGTTAATAGTAGGAAATCCCGGTATGCAACTTCCAATGCATAGCCGGGCCGCATAATCCCCTGCAGGGAGCTTGTAGGAAATATTAACTGTAAGCTGCAAATGATCGCCTGTTATTTTTTTTACCGTAGAGCCCGTATTAACAAAAGCCTTTACATCGTCGTTCTGATAAAGCACTAACCATATAGGTGTTTCGCTATAGGCAGATTGCTGAAACAATGAGCGGTAATTTTCCGGAGTAGTAACCCTTGTGTTCAATTGTACGGTACGTTCCTGTAAAACAGCACTGTTGATATTGAAAAATAAAACTCTTGAAAACGAAAAGAAGCGAGGTACGGCTCCATCCTGCGGAAACACCCATCCATACGGTTTAAACAAGTTTCTATAAAAGTCACAATTATCCGGCGCGTCAAGATAAACGGCTTTACCGATCAGTGAGTCTTCAATCGGCCACATATTAAAATTATTGCGCCGGTAAAAGGGTGAGTTCATTGAAAATGCAGGTGTGCCCGTGTAGAACCAGTATTTAGATGCACGTTGATAGGTGTCGACGAATACAACGGGTAAGACGCCTGCTTTTTGTTTCAGGTTGCCCGTCCACACTTTGTTGCCATGTAACTCACTTCGCTGGATCCATGAAACCGGCGGGAACCACGACATAAGATAAAGCCTTACCAAAAGGATCAGCACCAGCGAAACCGGAATGCTTCTATACAACCATTTTTGTATCTGGTAATGCTGGATCATATAGCGATGGCTTAATACCATCAATGGAATAAAAGCAGCCACCGTCCAGTTGGCTTCCACCCTGCCTTTATAGGTGCTTATAAGGAAAACCGCATATACGCCAACCAGTGAATATACCATGGCTCTTTCACCAAAGGTAAACGGCCGGTACCTGAAAGCGCACCATAATAAAAACCAGCCCATAAGTGGTCCGGCAAAGGCTATTTGTCCGAGTAAATATTCTGTTGTATAGGAGAACTTATAATGCGATGCATTTCGTTCAAACAAATGATATTGAACCGAAGGAAAATTGTGGTTGAACTGCCAGTACAGGTGTGGCATAAATAGCAACAGACAAATAATGCCTGCCAGATAAGCGTATCGTTTGGTAAACAGTTTGAGATTTGACAATAAGGTAAAGCCAATGATCAATACACCGTGATATTTGCTATACAGCATACAAGCCATACAAACGCCCAGCAGCAGTGCATTGGTGAAATTCATTTTTTGTAAAAACTGCTGGTACTGCCAGAAAAAAAGCGAAACGAAAAAAAGAAGGGGTATATCGGGCGCGGCCAGTATGCCGCCGATTTGTGCTACTGCAACGGAAGTAGCTATGGCATAAAACAGCCGGTCGTCTTTTTTGTAAGTAAGCTGTTGTATAATATAAATGGTGGCTGTATTCAGCAACACCATCATTATGCGTACGCCCAGTTCGTTATGAAAAATACTATAACCGCTTTTAATAAGAGCTGCCACCATCGGCGGATGATCAAAATATCCCCAGTCTAAGAACCGGGAATACAGCCAGTAATATGCCTCATCATCGAGTAATTCGGTAGTGCCTGCCTGAATGATATTTATCAGGCACCAGCCGACGTAAAACAGCAGCAACCGATGATTTTTCAGCAGTGGGTTTTGCATACTTTACAACAACAGCGCAAACGTAAAAAGAGTTTTATTGCACAAATAAATCGCTTATAGCTTTAATAGCTATATGCAACCGCTCATCATTATTTCCGGATATTTCTGCCCAGGGAACGGGTTGGCTGATCATGATGTTTTTGTAGATATTGAATAGTTGCTTGCGACTTTCCAGATCGGGATATTCTCTTAGTTCGTCCTTTACCCAGGGCAGATCAATATTACATAACAGGTAAAGGTCATATTTTCTTTTTGCAATCTGATCGAGGATCCAGGCATGACATTTTCCGAAAACAAATTCACACCACACTTTCATAACGTATTGATCGGTATCGACAAACAGAAAAGGCGCGCCTGTATTTTTTTCGATATAACTTTCTTCCAGCGCTACCTGCCCTTTGGCGATAGTAAGTAAATCGTCGTAGTTATATTGCGTACCATGCTGCAGCAGGTATTCGCGGGCATATTCAGGCACCCAGCTGGTTTTGTAATAAGCTGCCAGCTGCCCGCACAAGGTACTTTTACCTGTTGACTCCGGACCAAGAACGACTACTTTTTTCATTGATATAACCACCCGGTTTGTTATTATATGCTTTTAGCTTCATGCATGCGGGCCCGTTTCATCCATTCCAGCAACCCAAAAACTGCCATTATCAATAGAACAAGATAGAATACACTGGTGAATACATATTGTTTAACAAAGTACAAAGGAATGGAGGCAATATTGGTAGCGATCCACCAGTACCAGCTTTCAACTTTCTTTTTAGCCATCAGCCACATGCCGGTATATGCTGTCGATGATGCAAATGCATCTGCCCAGGGAATGGTGGCTGATGCAAATTCTTTCTTTAACCAGGTCAGCGCGAAAAAAATAACGACATAAAAAACCGCACAGAATAACAACTGCTGAACCCATTCGCGTGCGGTAGAGTATTTTATAGTTACCACATAGTGTTGCTGCTGGTCTTTTTTAAGCCAAAGGATCCAGCCGTAGATGCTCATGATGGTATAGTACAGATTAACGCTTGCTTCGCCATACAGGTGACCCTGTATACTGAGGAATATGTATATCACAGTACTTATGAGTCCAACCGGATACACCCATATGTTTTCGATTCTTGAAAACCATACACTGGCAATGCCCGATACAACAGCAATGTATTCAGGCCACGTGGTATTACGCATTCCTTCAATAAATTGCTGTAAAACTTCCTGATACGTCATTTTAAAAAAATGCAAGATAGTTCGAAAGAAGATATAATTACCGCGTTTTGTCTTGTGTTGTTTTCACGCCACTTTCCGATATTTGGCAACAAATACTTTGCACTTGAATTTTTTTACCAATAAGGTCATCTGGATAACCGGCGCCTCTTCAGGCATAGGCGAAGCACTCACCTGTAAACTGGCGCAGGATGGTGCTAAATTGATTATTTCGGCCCGCCGTGAAGAAGAACTCAAACGTGTGCAGCAACAGTGCGGCGGCGCAAATGTATTCATACTTCCGCTTGACCTTGAAGCATCAGACTCCTTTCCCGCGAAAGTGCAGCAGGCGATCGCCGCATTTGGGCAAATCGATATTATGATCCACAATGGCGGTATAAGTCAGCGGTCCTATGTAAAGGATACATTGCCTGCCGTACAACGTAAAGTGATGGAAGTTGATTATTTCAGTTATATCGAGCTTACCCGCCTGTTGTTACCACACTGGCAACAGCGCAAAAACGGTCATGTGGTGGTGATCAGCAGTGTAATGGGTAAAATAGGTACTCCTTTGCGGTCGGCATATGCGGCAGCTAAACATGCCCTGCACGGCTTTTTCGATTGCCTGCGCACAGAAGTGTGGAAAGACAATATAAAAGTTACCCTGATAATGCCGGGTTATATCCGCACGCAGGTTTCGTTGAATGCGGTTACAGCTTCTGGTGAAAAACTAAACCAGGTGGGCAAAAATATTGGGCATGGATACCCGGCGGATAAAACAGCAGAACAAATTTTGAAAGCGATACAAAAAGGGAAGTATGAAAAATATGTGGGAAGGCCCTGGTCGCAGGAATGGATGGCTTTACATATTATGCGTTTGTTCCCAACGCTTGCATTTAAGGTATTTAAAAATGCGGTTCCCGGGTAAAGCAGCAAATACTACCTTTCGCAGAATCTTTTCAAATTGTTTAATCCCTCAGTAAACTGGCGGTTCAGATTTTTATGCACCAGGTATCCCATCAGGCGGCCCAGGGGATAAGGCAATGCGCCAAAATCCTGCCATGTTACTTTTGTTTCACCATTGCCCCATTCTTCAAACAACCAGTTATCGCGGGCCCTCGATTTCCAGGGTTTAATAAATTCAAGATCAAAATGAACATGTTTTTCATCTATATCGCGGAGCGTTAAACTTCCGGCGCCAACTTTTTTCCCCTTCCATGAATATTTATGACCAGGCCTTTTGGGTAAACCGGTGACATTGCTTTCGCTGCCCTTATCTTTTTGTTGCCAGGGGTTCCATTGCGCATAGTAATGCAGGTCGGCTACCCTATCCATTACAAAATCACATGGCTTTTTGATGATAGCTGATTTTTCAATAAAGTACCCGTTCGGCAAAAACAGGGCAATAAATAGCAGTAACACTATCAACATCACTATTGCCCCGAGAATATACAGTAAGGTCATAAACCTGCTGTTTTCCTGAATTTACTGCATTCCTGCAACACAGCCAAGTACGATTATAAATTAACGGTGAATCCGTTACAGATCGAACCTCATGGTAGCGGTAGTATAAAAAAGATTGTCAGCTTTTTGCGAAGAGGCGCCATTGGCCATTATAACGTTTTGAGGCAGTACATAAGCTGGTGTAACAATCAGATTCATTTTACCGAGGCCGTATATAATAGTACAGGATAGTTCATACGACATAACTCCAAACTGACTGCTGCTTTGTGTAACCTGTTGTTGCGATACCGGGAAAAGAAGGAACTTTTTTTCTTCCAGATATGTTTTGCTGAAGCGTTGTGTACCGAAATAACTATACGCCGCAGGAGTAATAACAATAACCCCCTTTTTACCAACAGGGTCAATTCTGAAAGCATGATCAAGCCCTGCATTCGCACCAAAATCGGTTTGATTACTGAACTTGGCATCAGCACCCGCATGAATATTGATCACATTGTTAATGTTTGCGACATTAAAACCAACCTGCTCCTTTACTACTGATTGTATAAGACTAACATCGGCGTTGTAAAAAAAGCGATCCCCAAAAATATTTCCCTTCCAGGTCCCTTTTTTGTTTTTGAAACTATATCCTGCTTCCAGTGTGGTAGCAGCATACGTGGTGGCCACTGCGTTATTGATAAAAATAAAATTGGAGAGCAGGTATAATCCGTTTTTTAACGTAATGCCGGCAAAAGGATAAATTGCCTGACTTTTTAAGCTGTCTCTGCGACCGTAATAGTTAAGCCCGGAATTAAAAGCAGCGCCTACGGTAAATGTTATTTTCTTTTCAGAAGTTGATGATGAATCAACCGATTGAGCATGCAACAATATGCCAATAAAAAACAAAGGAAGAAGGGTTGTTACTTTTTTCATGATTGGTGCTTTGGGTTATTGTGTAACGGTTTAATTGGCTTAAACCCATTATATAGAAGCCGGCAGTTGCATCAGCAGTAAAGCTATCTGTTGCATACTGCCGGCTTTTTGAAATGAATATCTAACCGGAAGGAACTACATTAAAACTATTGCTTACCTGCTGTTACATCTGTTGTGCTTTTTGCTTCGGCAGAAGCAGAGGCGCTTGCATTGGTATTGGAGGCTGTTTCTTTAGCTGCCTTTACAGTACCTGCGGTAGTTGATTTTACTTTACCGGCTGTTTGCCTGGTTTTTTCAACAGCAGCAGTTTTTGTTTCTTTTACTTTTTCAACAGTTGCGCCAGTTGCCTGTTCGCTGCCCTTTGTAGCTGAATTACCACTTACCTGTACCTGTCCGTTTGAACCAGCTGATGCAGACAGGTTATTGTCACTGCCAGCACTACCTGCTTTTGTTGAAGCGCTATTTTGAGCAGACGCATCAACTCCTGCATTGACGTTTGTATTTTTTACTGCGTTGGTGGTTGTTGCAGTTGTTTGTGCAGCTCCTTTTTTTACTGAAGATGCTGTACTGCTGGTTATATTCCTTGAAGTGTTTACTGCTTTTTGTGAAGTGCTTTGAACATGCGTACCGGCTGAGTGAACAGCAGAACCTGCGCCAACACTACTAACATGAGTAGCCGATTGAACAGTGGCTGATGTGGCTGCGCCCAGACCGATCTGAGCATTTGATGCGGTAGCGAAAAGTGCGGCTGTTGCTGTGGTTATTAACATGATGTGTACTTTCATAAAAGTGATTTTAGTTAAATAAATAGTTGTTTTTTACGGGTTATAAAAAAAGTTGCCTTATTCAACACAATGCATAAGAATGCCTTGGTTAAAAACAAATCAGTGCCATTAAAATTTATGCTAAGTCAGGTAAGGGACGCTGTAACCTGAATGTGTGTAGCATGCCTTTGACCGTTTTGATTGATGATGGTTTAATCGATACTTTTTCACGCTGCCGGTATTTCATCATCAGGTAAGGGCAAAAAAAAGACCTTCCCTTTTGGGGAAGGTTTAAAACATGTATTGAAAAAACTTAATGCAATGAATTATTCTGCTTCTGCAACAACTTCTTTCACTTCAGGGATCATACGCTTCATCATACCTTCAATACCGGCTTTTAAAGTTATCATTGATGAGGGGCAACCACTGCACGATCCCTGCAGCATCAGGTTTACCACACCATCGCTGTAGCTTTTAAACTGAATTGCGCCACCATCCATTTCGACAGCAGGTTTTACATAATTTTCCAGCAGTTCCTTAATGCGTTTCACCACATCATCGTCATCTGCAGCAACTGTATTGGTGCTATCTGGTTTTATGGTAGCTACTTCTTCTTCGTTAATTACCACTTTATTTTCTTCCAGGTATTCTTTCAAAAACTGGCGAATGGTAGGAATTACGTCGTTCCATTCAGTATCCGGCGTTTTGGTAAGCGTAACAAAATTGCTGGCAATAAAAACGGCTTTTATAAAGGGGAAACCAAATAATTCGGTGGCTAATGGCGAAGCCTTGGCGTTTTCCACATCGGGAAAATCAATGCTTTTACCCGGGTACAACAATTTGTTGGCTACAAATTTCATTGTTTCCGGATTAGGCGTCATTTCTGTATAAATACTAATGACAGGATTTCCTGTTTTGATCATGATGTTTCCTTCTTTTTAAATTGGATACAAAAATAACAAATGCCTGCTGCAATTGTTTCTTATTTTGGAAAAACGTTGCTCTGATTGAATTTGAAAGCAAGCGGGAGCGCCGATCAGTGATCACAATCGTCTGCATGGGCGTGATTATGTACCCGACAGGCTCTGAAATTGATCAAATGGGCGGTTACAATCAGTAAAACGGCAAAAGGCAGGATCCAGAGCTGATATTTATGCCAGATTTGCTTGGCAATCAGGCCACTCATACCGATAGAAAAGATAATGACAGGGATCGGACTGTGATGATGTTTTTTGTAGCCATGCCTCAGGGAATATACGCCTATGGCAAACGCTAAAAAGATCATGAAATACTCAAACGCTTCATTTTCAATGATATTTATACCCAGAATGGGCAGGCTGGTTAAAAGCAGGGGCAACACAGCGCAATGAATGGCACAAGCCAGTGAAGCGGCCACACCCATTGCATCCCAGTTTACTCGAAAATTCATAACCCGAAGATAAGAAGTAAATGCTCTCGCATGCAACTAAGTTGCAAAAAGATTCGTTATAAAATAAATTCATTGACGGCGAAACCAGTAGCCGTAACTTTACTTTTTGAAACTATTTAATTGATATGCGCCGGAAACTGATTTTTTATGTAGCTTTTTTTGTGGTGTTGGTTTTAGGGTTTTATGTAGCAATGACAAAGGCTATACCTGGTTTTGGAGATGTAAAACTACCGGTATTGAGTCACGTACAGCCTTTCCGTTTTACCAACCAGGATGGAAAGCTGGTAACGCAAAGAGATGTGGAAGGAAAGGTTTATGTAGCCGAGTACTTTTTTACTACCTGCCCCAGCATTTGCCCCATGCTGAACACGAATATGCTGAAGATTTATGAGGCCTATAAAAATGAGCCTAATTTTTTGATCCTGTCGCATACAGTTGATCCCGATCGCGACAATGCTGCCCGCTTAAAATGGTATTCTGATTCGCTTCATGTAGATACGCGACACTGGATTTTTTTAACGGGCCGTAAAGACAGTCTGTATAGCGCTGCCCGTAATAGCTACCTGCTGGATGACCCGCAAAATAACCTGCAGAATATTAACGAACAGTTTTTACATACCCAGTTTTTTGCCCTGGTAGATAAAACCGGCCGGGTGAGAAAAATCTATGACGGGTTGAAGAAAGACGAACTGGAAGAATTAAAAAAAGATATAAAGAGGTTATTAAACGAACACAACCCCGGGGACCGCTTTTCAAACAATATGTTTGGAAGTTAAATGCGCTGATGTTTAATGATTTTTATGGATGCTCAGATCGACGATATACTTCGAAGAAATCAATTAAGTGTAACCGGTAGCCGCAAAAGGATATTGGAACTGTTCCTTATGAGCAATGGGGCGCTGGCTCATGGGGATATTGAAAAAAAGACCGGTGAAAAATTCGATCGGGTAACTGTGTACCGCACACTTCAAACCTTTTTAGAAAAAGGAATTATACATACCATTCCCACAGTTGATAATTCAGTATTATACGCGTTGTGCAAAGACGATTGCAGCGAAGGCCACCACCACGACAACCACGTTCATTTTGTTTGCGAGCGGTGCTCAAAAACTATATGCCTTGCCGACATAACAATCCCTGAAGTAAAATTGCCTTTAGGATTCTTACCACACGAATACCAGATGGTAGTTACGGGTTTGTGTAAAGAATGCCAGGAAAAGGAGAATTAACACATTAATATTCCATTAAAAAGAAATAATTGCTTTAGATCTTCTAATGCTTAACCCTTTTTGCATAGAGAAAGCAAAGATTATTGGAGTTACAGATCCATAATTCTTAGATGATTACATGCCATAAAAACAAGAAAGCCCCGATGTAGAAACACCGGGACTTTTGGTTAAGGCTCTGATTAGTAGCTATTTTATGATGTAGGGCAAGTTTTATTGCCCGTTGTCAGACTCTTTTTCAGGATACAAATATAATAGAATCGACTAATATTTTGCATACCCTGAACTGGGTATTTTTTCCGGCTAGGGATGAACGTTTAGTGCGTCCATTTCCTGCTTAACAAACTGCATCAATTGCTTTATGTAATCCGGTGAAAAATTAAAAACAAGACCCGCCGCGTTGTACAATTCGGGTAACGGTTTAGTGCCGCCCAATTGTAAAGACATCATATAGTTGTTAAGTGCTGCTGCTTTATTTTGCCTGAATTGCATCCACAGGCCAATGGCGCCTAACTGGGCAATGCCATATTCAATATAATACAAAGGCACTTCAAACAAGTGCAGCTGTCTTTGCCACGAATACGTACGATAGATTGTAAGTCCTTCCCAGTCAACAACATTTGAAGAGAACTCATTTAAGATCTCCATCCATCTGGTAGCTCTTTCCTCAATGGTGTGGTTCGGGTTTTCGTATACCCAGTGTTGAAATTTATCGATAGTGGCGATCCACGGAAAAATAGTTATTACCCTTTCCAGCTGATGCTCCTTGGCCCTTATCAGGTCTTCTTTTTTGTCGAAGAACACATCCCAGGCATCCATGCTGAACAGTTCCATCGACATACTGGCAACTTCGGCTATTTCCATCGGGTACTCTTTAAACGAAGTTAACTCCAATGGATGGGCGAGAAACGAATGTACTGCATGGCCGCCTTCGTGTACCATAGTGGTCACATCACTCATTTGGCCAGCCGCATTCATAAATATAAACGGCGCGCCTGTTTCGGCCAGCGGGCAATTATATCCGCCGGGGGCTTTGCCCTTACGGCTGTCAAGGTCCAAACGTTTCATTTCTCCCATTTTACGCAGGCAGTTGGCAAAGAAGGGATGAATACGATCGAAGCACTGTATTGATTTTTCCAATAACTCTCCACCTGAACTAAATGGGTTTAGCGGATTTACTCCTTCCGGTTCAGCTTCAGAATCCCACGGTCTGAATGAAGAAAGACCCAGCTTTTTCTTTTTGCGTTCATTAATGATGTTTACCAGCGGCAGCACATGTTGCTTTACTGCTTCATGAAACTGGAAGCAATCTTCCTTCGTGTAGTCGAAGCGGCCCAGTTCTTTAAATTTATAATCGCGGTAATTATCAAAACCTGCATTTTTTGCAACTTCGGTCCTTTTTTGTATCAGCTTTGTGTACAAATCGTTTAAAGCATCTTTATCCTGCAGCCGGCGTTCATTGATCTTACGGTAAACGCTTTCGCGTAAATTGCGATCGTGATTTTCCAAAAACTTCGCAGCCTGTTGCAGTGTGTACTCCTGCCCGTTTACTTCAACCGTCATTTTACCGGCGATGGTGCCATATTGTTGTTGTAAAACGGCGAGTTCAGATTGCAGAGGAATATTTTCTTCACGAAACAGTTCAATGCTTTTGCGTACACTGCGTAGATAAGTGAAATATTTTTTCTGGTCAAGCTCATTTACAAAAGGGCTTTCAACCAGTTTCCTGTTCAGTTTATCCGCGTAAGGCTGAATTTTAGGTTGAATTTCTGTTACAAAAAACACGAAGGCTTCTTCAAGCGATTTATTCTCCGTATCGCAGGTCATGCGAATCTGGCGCCAGCATGCATCTTCACTAACCACAGCCTCGAGTTCACTCATATCGTGCAACCATTTTTCCATGTCTGACCTGGACTCAATTGACCTTTCAAGCAGGTTTTTGAAATATGGTTCAAGGCTTTCCCATGTGGTTACTGTATAATCTTCGGGTAAAAAATGCCTCGGTAATCTTTTTATATCTGCACTGTAGTTCATTGTATCTTCTTTTAAAAGTAAAAGCTACAAACTTCAGGTATAAAAACCAGCAGTTTGTAGCTTTAGTTTGGAATATTTTTAGTTAATAGACTAACAAGTTGATAAATGGCTGTACATTATTATTAACTTATAACCTTTTCAACTTATCAACTTTTCAGAATCACTTCTTAGGTTTCTCTTTAGGAGCTGCTTTCTTTTTTGCAGGCGCTTCTTTGGTTTCGTCGTCTTCTTTCTTAGCTTTTGGAGCAGCTTTTTTCTTCGGTGCTTCTTTTTTCTCTTCAGTTACTTCCTCTGCTTTCTCTTTTTTTGCAGCAGTTTTTGCAGCCGCGGGTTTGGCTTCTTTTTTAGCCGGTTCTTTTGCTTCCTTAGATTCTTTGGCAGCTTTCGGTTTTTCTTCCTTAGCAGGTGCTTTTTCTTCTACCTCAGCAGCATCTTCTGCAGGTTGTTCTTCTTCCGCGGCTTCTCTCAATTTAATTTCGATGTTATTTGATTGCAGCACGCCAAACCACTTCACCATCTTCTTCATATCGCTGGAATACACGCGGTCGAAATCCAGATCGGGATATACTTTTTCGAAGTATTTTTTTACAGCCGAGTTGTCTCTGTCATCGGGCAGTTTTTCGCTGCTACTGCTCATAGCGTTAAATACATCAACCAGGTTTACATTTTCACGAATCGTATATACTTCAATACTTTCGAGATGTGAAAAGTTATGTATACGGCTCGAAACGAACTTTGAGCTCTTATCTTCCAGTGACCGTACAATAGCGCCATCAGATTTACTGCTCACCAGTTCAAATAATCCCGGTAAACCCGTAACGGCAACAATTTTTGCGTATTCCATATCAATACATATTTTTTAAGGAGTTGCAAGATAAAATGATTTTGGCAAACGGTGTTCCAAAATCTGAGGTCTGGGGTCTGAGGTCAGAAGCCAGAAAAACCAGAAAGTTGGAAAATATGGCAAAAGTTAACGTTTAGGGTGGATTCTGACATCTGACTTCCGGCTTCCGGCCAAAGAATTTGGCCTGAGCGCAGGTTTTCACGTTAAGCGGCATCCAATTAAGAACACTTATTTCCTATTAACTAAATTTCACAGCATGAAAAAAGTGATATTACTGATAGCGATTGCAATTACAGGAGCTCTGGCCGTTCAGGCTCAGGGTGGTGGTGGCGGCGGATTTCAGCGCCGTACGCCCGAAGAAAGATTAAAAATGGCTAAGGAAAAGCTGGCCGACCTGAAGCTGGACAAAGACCAGACTACAAAAACCGACAGCATTTTTCTGGACTACTTCAGATCTCAGGATAAAGTTTTCGAAGATATGAGGTCTGCCGGTGGTCCTCCCGACCGCGACCAGATTCGTGAAAAAATGAAAAAACTGGCCGATGACAGAGATGATAAGCTGAAAAAAGTTTTTACCGACGACCAGTTTAAAAAATGGAAGGATGAAATAGAACCTGCTATGCGCCCTCAACGCGGCGGCGGTAACCGTGGCGGCGGTGCCGGGGGTGGCAACAGCAACTAATGGCTTTGATGCACACGTTATAGGATGTCCCCGGTAATTTAGTATTATCGGGGTTTTTTATTGCCCCATCCATTGTTTAAATGCAGCAGCATTTTCCTGACTTATAATAATTTCTTCGGGTACAAGAGGCGTTACTTCAAGCAGCAGTTTACTTTTCGGATAGGCTTTTATGCGTGTAATGGCGCTCATATTTACGAGATATTTCCGGTTAACGCGGTAAAAAGCTGCAGGATCAACCTGGCTCTCGATGTCGGCCAGCGACTGGTCCATGATAAACTTCTGGCCACTGCTGTCAACCATACACACCAGCTTATGAGTGGCATAAAAATAAGCTACCTCTTCTGTTTTGATACTTATATAATCGGTGCCGCGCTTTACCAGAAAGCGTTTTTTATATCCTGTTTGCGATGGCGGCGCCTGCCAGTTTACCAGTGCCTTGTAGTTACCGGTAAAATACTGCTTTAGCTTCTGGTATTTTTTAAGCGCTGCTTCCAGCTTATCCTGTTTAATAGGTTTCAGCAAATAATCAATGCTGTTATGTTCAAATGCCTCCTGCCAGTATTCGTCATAGGCAGTAGTGAAAATAACGGGACACTCAACACTTACCTGGTCAAAGATCTGAAACGACAAACCGTCGCTCAGCTCAATATCCATAAATATCAATTCAGGCATATCATGCTGCTGCAACCAGTTAATGGCTTCCTTAACACTACCCAATACTGTTTCCGCTGCTATGGGCTGACTGCATTGTAACAGCGCCTTTTGTAATTTTTCGGCAGCGGGTTTTTCGTCTTCTATAATAACACAGTTCATAATCAGGCAATTTTTAAAACGGGTAAAGAAACTTTAAAATCACCGGATGTTTCCATGACCGTAATTTCTTTACTGGTGGTTAATTTATAGCGCTCACTCAGATTGTGTAATCCAATACGCGATGAAGCTTTCCGCAATATTTTTTTCCGGATATGATTATGTATGATCAGTTCATCGTTTTCCATTTCAATAGTAATTATCAGCGGAAGCGCGTCGGAAAATTCGTTGTGTTTGATGGCATTCTCTACTAAGATCTGCAATGAAATTGGTGGGATCAGGTATTGATCCGGCCATTCACTGTTCATTGTTATGTTTAATTGTACTGCCTGTTCAAAACGGATCTTTAATAAAGAAAAATAGTCGTTTAAAAACTCCATTTCTTCGCGTAACAATACCAGCTCACGTGCTTTGTTTTGAAGAATATACCGGTAAACATCTGCCAGATTATCGTTGAACTGTTTCGCTTTTTTAGGATCTTCTTCGATCAGATGCGACAAGGTGTTGAGCGAGTTAAAAATAAAATGCGGGTCTATCTGGTTTTTGAGTGCTTCGAGTTCTGCTTCAGCTCTCGCCCTTTCGAGTTGTTCTTTTTTTAATTTTTCATCCTCGGCTTCGCGTACCAGAAAAACGGTTTCATAAACATGCGTAATAAAAAGTACGCAAATCATAATAATCAATGTGGTAGTGGTGATCGCATTCCAGTTAACAACTCCATTATTGAAGATCTTATACCAAATCACCAGTAATAATGCACTGACAGGAATTGTATAAAAAGAAATAGCAAGGACTAGTGCGGTAATCTTTCGTATGGGCTTATCAAACCAGTCGAAGTAACTACGTAAAGTGAAAAGCAGGTACCTGTTTCCTTCCCATATTATAAATGCAATACCCGTGGTAAACAGAAAACTGAATTTGAATTTCCACAACGAAAGAGCCGCATGATCTATCATACCTGTAACCAGCGGAATTGCAATGCCGAATACAGGGATCAGTATTACCCTGAACCCGATATCGTTCAACCGGCGCCCCGCGGGCGTTTTTTTTATCGGCTCAATATTGTTATTGATCGTCTGGTTTTCCAGTCTTGTTCCTTTTTAATTGACTATGCAAAAATTAGCAAATAGATTCGAATAATTAAAAGCTGTTTATCCCTAAAAAAACTACTGTTTATGGCAACGTCTGCAATTAATTGGTGGGCAGTTTTGATAGCCGGTATTTCTTCATTTGTGGTAGGGGGTATATGGTATTCGCCCGGTCTTTTTGGCAAGGCCTGGATGAAGGGTAATAATTTTACAGAAGAACAGATCAGAAAAGGGGGCAACAAGGGAAAAATATTTGGTTTCACACTTATTTTTTCATTGCTCATGGCCGTTAACCTGGCCATGTTTTTGGCAACACCTGAAAATTGTCCCCCGCTATGCGCGCATAAAACAGATATAACATGGGGTGCTACGGCGGGTTTTCTGGCCGGCATATGGACGTTCTGCGCCATTGCTATTCACAGCCTGTTTGAATTAAAACCCTGGCGCCTGATCTTTATAAATGGATTTTACAGCGTGGTTGCCCTTGTTTTAATGGGCGCCATTATTGGTGCATGGCGGTAAAGCAATGCATTTGAATATAGCCATGAAAAACAAATGTGCCACACATCCTGACCAACGTCAAAAGGAAAGTGTGGCACATTTTACTGTAAGGCCATACAGGCTATTTCATTCTCGTTAGCATTATTTCCATTGTTTTAAATTCCTGCCCGTTCTGGTTCACAAACATTTCCATTTTTTGTGAATTGTCGTTCAGCACCGTAAATACCTGGCGAATATCCATTTCTTTACCCGACATTGGGTCGGGCATCTTTCCTTTTAAACTGGCGGAGTTTGAACCATTGTCCCAGGTACCTTCCATATACATAAGGCCCGTTCCCATATTATCTATCCAGGTGCTGATGAGCACTTTGCGGGCGTTGTCCCATGCAAGTGTTCCCTGCCCTTCAAAAGGCTGGCCCATCATATTGCCGCTATGATGGCTTTGTTGATAGCGGCCACCCAGGATCATTTTATTTACACAGGTAGAGGTGCTTTTAGTGGGTGCGGCGCCCGGTTGCATCCATAAAGTGACATCCTCTTTCCAGGTTCCATCCCATTTAGCCATCATCTTATGAACATCGCCCGGCGTCATATAGGCCGCCCAGGCTTTCATTTGTTCATCCTGTGATTGCTGCGCATTAGCAGTAAAAGTGGTGATCATGAATAGCACGGCTGAAGCCGTAATCGCGAGCTTTTTCATAAACGGTTAGTTTTATTAAAGGTACTGAATCAAAAAAGGTACCATTTCATAATATGATAAATATCAAATAAAGCCCGATGAAGCCGGAAAGCTCAGGATTGAAGCGAATTATCCGCTATGCATATTCGAATGCCTTAATCGGGAAATTGAGATTTATCAATATTTGGAATAATGCGCAGTGCGTTTTTATAATATACTTTCCTTAAAATAGAATCGGGTAGTCCTATACCATACATGGCCCAGAATGCATGGTATTTTTTATGGTATGGAAAATATTCGTCTTCGGTTTCCAGTACTCTGAAATAGGTGGTATATTCTTCAGGCACCCAACTGTCTTTTCCAAATAGTATACGATCCTGATACTTTTCAAAAAACTTCAGCGCCATACGGGGCTGTCTCCCAAGCTCGGCAATCACAGCGCCAAATTCAACATTTACATTCGGCATATCATCCAATAACTGGCTAAGCTTTGCCAGGTTATTAGCATACCACCCAAAATGAGCGGCAATAAAAGTAGTGTGTGGGTGCTTTTTAAACATGCGGTGTTGTTCTTCTATCAAAACTTCCCAGGGTTCGGGATCGGTATTGCTTCTTTTTCTGCCGGGATGTGAGGCTATTTCGAGCCAGCGTTCATTGTGTTCATCTTCAGGATCCCAGAAAGGTTTAGGATCGGCGGTATGAATGAGCACGGGTATTTTAAGTTCACCACATTTTTCCCAAATGGCGTCCAGCCGGGGATCGTCTACTGCAACCCGTTTACCCGTATTATCTTTTACATTAAGGCCAAGGTCTTTAAAGATCTTTAATCCATTGGCGCCATATTTTACTTCTTCTTCAAGTTGCTTCACCTCTCTTTCTGTCCAGCCTTTTTCGCCTATGCCATCAAAGTCGATATTGGCAAAAATGATAAATCGTTTAGGACTGGTCGCATGAATGTTATCAATTTTGGTTCTTAGTTTACTGCCATAATCACCGCTCAGGTTCACCATCACGGCCATATTAAGTTTGTCCATATCCTTTACCAGACCCCTGATATCTGAAACCGACATTGTCCACTGGTGGTTATGCACATCAATGAATGGATACTTTGCATGGGTTAGCTTATGCTCAGGCACCACAAGCGTTGAAGTTGGATTGTATTTTTCAAAGTCCATGTGCGTAGCGGTTTGTGCACAGGCGGTCAGC
>Ga0068855_100001420_pt1 | contig 29751 bp, 23 predicted proteins | sample KBSCornC52_FD_66592 | JGI IMG/M metagenome (GOLD analysis project Ga0068855, IMG submission 66592) | Corn rhizosphere microbial communities from Kellogg Biological Station, Michigan, USA - KBS Corn C5-2 | ecosystem: Host-associated > Plants > Roots > Rhizosphere > Soil ... | reverse complement strand
AGCGATTCCTGCGCGAAGCCGAGACAGCCGCGCAGCTCAATCACCCGAACATCGTGCCGATCTACACCGTCGAAGAGCGGGACAATCTCGTCTACTTCGTGATGTCATACATCAAGGGCGACAACCTCGGACAGCGGCTGCAACAGCACGGTCCCATCGCCCCTGTGGAAGTACGGCGCATTCTGCGAGAAGTCGCCGACGCGCTGTCCTATGCGCACAACCGCAACGTCATCCACCGCGATATCAAGCCGGACAACATCATCATCGATGAGGAGACCGGCCGCGCCATGGTGACGGACTTCGGCATCGCGCGCGCACTCACTGACAGCGGAGATTCGCGGCTCACTGCGACCGGAATGGCGATCGGAACGCCGGCGTACATGTCTCCGGAACAGTCAGCTGGTGACAGCGCCATCGATGGCCGCAGCGATCTGTACTCGCTCGGCGTCGTCGGCTATCAGATGTTGTGCGGACAACCGCCATTCGTCGCCAACAACACGCCGTCCATGCTGGTGAAGCATCTCTCGGAAAAGCCGATACCGGTGGACGAGCGCTGGCCGGATCTGCCGCAGGATCTCTCCCGGGCAGTGATGATGTGCCTCGAGAAGGATCCAGCCGATCGCTTTCCAAACGCCGCCGCGTTCGCGCTGGCGCTCGAGGGCGGCTCGATGCCGACACTCGCGACCCGAGCTTCGGCAGCTGCCTCCACCGTCGGCTCGCGCGCGAGTACCCGCGAGCGCGAAATCACCGAGCCGCTGCGTGATCGTTACACCCCGCCGACGCTGTCGCCCTACGCGCCCACTGAGCCGAGCAGCGAAGAGATCAGCAGGTGGCAGAATCCGAAGGTGGTATCATTCCGACGGAAGCTCGCGCCCTATCTCGCGGTGAACGCGATACTGGTCCCGATATCGCTGTTCTCGAATCACGACTTCATCGCGCTCACGGTCATTTGGACCGTGGCACTCGCCTTCAAGTACTCGAAGCTCTGGGCAGCGGGATTCGATTGGCGCGATGTGTTTCGTCAGCCGCGCAACCGACTCATCTTCGACGTAGCCGCGGAGACGATCGACGACGCCCGGGCGCTGTTCGACGACAAGAAGCGCGAACAGGTTCGGGCGCGCGCGCGGTCGCGAAGCCAGGGAATGTTTGCGCCAATGCCGCCGCTCCCGACGATGCAACCGTTCCAGCCCTATCCAAGGATTGGCGGTCCCACCACGAGCCTGAGCCCGATTCCAGCAGGAGCGCCGGCTCCGTACGCGGATTCGAAGTATGCGTCCGCGATTCGTGAGGCCGAGAGCGATCATCGCGAGATCCATCGCCAGCTCCTCAACATGCCGCCCGACGAGGCGGAACAGATTCCCGAGGTTCCGGCCAGCGCCGATGCCGTATTCAGAAAGGTGCAGCAGCTCGCGCTCTCGCTTTCCGACATGGATCGCAGCACCGGACGCGACACCCCCGAGGCGGTCGAGAGGGAAATAACGACGCTCGAGTCACAGGCGAATCCGCTCGACTATAACGCGAGCGAAGGTCGTGTCCGCCGTCTGGCAATGCTGCGCCGGCAGCGCCGCGCTCTTGTGGAGATCGCGCGCAAGAAAAAGGAAGCGCAGGACAAGCTGGATAACTGCCGCCAGCTTCTGAGATCGATGCGCATGGAACTGGTGCGTTTCCGGACTGGTGGCCTCAACGCCCAGCCGACCGGTCTCACCATGGTTACTCAGCAGGCACAGAGCGTGGTCAGAGAGATGGGCTATCTCTCCGATGCCAACGCCGAGCTCAACGCTCTTTGAGCCTGGGCGCATTGCGCCTTCGCGACGCCAAAACATGATTACTGCACGACGGATCGGAATGGTCTCGTTCTTGGCGGCTTTGCTTGCCTGTCAGCAGCTCGGAGACAAGCGGGGTCAAGGCCTCGACGTACCCGCATTGTCAACCGGAAAGACGATTACGTCTTCAACGCCGGCGAGAATCGATACCGTCGTGCCAGTTGTTCACGTCCCGACGCCCGACACACTGCGTGGGCTCTACGTGAATCGATGGGCGGCCCTCGGTAGCAAGCTCGATCGACTGATCAATGTCGCCAGGACAACCGAGATCAACGCGCTCGTCATCGATGTGAAAGACGACCGGGGATTCGTACTCTATCGGTCGAGTGTGCCGCTCGCGCGGGAGATCGGCGCAGATACCGCCGACGGACACTGGATGTCACGCACGCGGCTGCGCGCGGCGCTCGACACGATGGCCGCGCACGGCATATATCCGATCGCGCGGATCGTCGTCGCAAAGGATCCGCTGCTTGCCCAGAAAAAGCTGGATCTCGCGATCAAACGGAAATCCGATCTCAAGCCCTGGCTCGACAAGAACGGCAACCCGTGGCTCGATCCACACCAGCGCGTCGTCTGGCAGTACGCAGCCGATCTCGCGCGTGAGGCGTACGAGCTCGGCTTCAGTGAGGTCCAGTTCGACTACGTCCGCTTTCCGGACGAGAAAAGGCTCATCACCGAAACCGTCTATCCACTCGCTAATGGTCGTTCACGGGCGCAGGTCATTCGCGATCAGCTCGGGTTCGTACGCGCGGCACTCAAGCCGCGCGGAATTCGAGTTACGGCCGACGTGTTCGGGTTGACCGCGACCGATACCACTGACATGGGAATCGGCCAGCGGTGGGAGATGTTCGTTGACCAGGTGGATGTAGTGCTGCCCATGATCTATCCATCCCACTTCGCGCGCGGCACCTACCGGATTCGCAACCCCAACGCGCATCCGTACGAGACGATCAATCGTGCCCTCAAGGATGCGATCGCACGCACCGATTCTGTCCCCAACGCGGCACTCATCATCCCGTGGTACCAGGATTTCACGCTGGGCGCTCCCCGCTATGGCGCGCCACAGATTCGCGCCCAGAAAAAGGCCGGATACGACAACGGGTTCCAGAGTTGGATACTCTGGAACCCGAAGAGTAACTACACACTCGCGGCACTCGAGCCGCGTTCGTAGCTGAAGTTCAGCTGCTTCCGTTGGCGCGATTGGCCATACGCGCCTTCATCTCAGCCAGGTTCTTGTCGAACGTCGCCTGTTGGTCGGCGGTGAGGATCGCGCGGATCTCAGCGGTCTGCTTGGACTGAATATCCATCATTTTGGCGCGGGTCGCCTCGTCCGGCGGACCACCTGTTGCCTGCACTGACTTGCGCAGCTCCTGCAGCTGCGGAACGTATTTGTCGCGGATCGTCTTGACCTGCGCCTTCTGCGCGTCAGTCAGGTTGATGTCCTTGAGGAGCATCCCGCCCATTCTTTCGCCACGGCCCTGGCCCTGAGGCGGCTCCGTTCCCTGTGCTGCGGCGACCGAGGTCATGCCAACGCAAAGGGCAGCAGCCAGCGTGGCGATGCGAATAGCCTTCATCCTTCTCTCCTGGAGTTGTGTGTTTGACGCCGACCTGGCGCCATGCATTTATACGCCATAGATGGTAAAAAGGTTGGGTCTTCGCGAACCCACCGACAACCGATGGATCTGCAAACGACGAACCCCGGCAGTGGCTGGACCTAGTCCATTATCCTGTAACGACTTACGTCGTTCCGCCTAGCCCCCGGAACGAAATCGTGCTATTCTTCCCCCCGCTGCCGGCGGCTCATCACTTCCGGCTTCGAGTATTTGCCCCCTCAGCGTGTCGAGCGCCGCCTGTGACTGTACCCAGTACGACGGTTGAACTAGCCCCAGCCATGCCAGTGTCGGCCCCCGAGCCAATCTCGTTTCCACTGAGTTGGCTGCTCGAGCACGCATCGCCCCCGATCAAGTATCGGGCGATGACAGAGGTCGCGCGCACAGCCGATCCGGCGTCGCCGGATTTTGACTGGCTTCCATATTCGCATCGGCCCGCGATCAAGCTCGCCGTCACCCAATCTCGGGACGGGATGTGGAGTCAGTCGGTTCTATCGCTCCCGGGTAAGCACTCTACCGATTTCACGAACGTCGGAACGATTCCGGCAGTTCGCCGTCTGGCCGAGTACGGGTGGAGTCATGAGTCACCGCCTCTGGTTCTTGCCCGCCGGATCCTTTTCAGATTGCTCGCCGAGGACAACGACCCAGCGTTCACGTTCGAGCTGGGGACGAAGACGCGGGATGACGACATCGTTCGGCGCACTCGCGGCATTTTCCGGGAGGCCGCCGCGGCAACCCTCGCGCAGCTGGGGTACGAGAACGATCCGAGATTGCGCGGCGCGGCTCGGCGGATTCTCGAGCGCACCGTTTCCTACCTGAACTCACCGCTCGGCGAGAAGCCGTGGATGCGGGTTGGAAACACGCACGTACTCGCGCCCGAGTCCGCTCCACCCTCGATCTACACACTGACGATGCTCGCCTACATGCCGATTTTCCGGCACGAGCACTTCAGTGGCGTCGAGCGCATCTACGACTGGATCACACAGGCGCTTCCACGCCAGGAGACGATTCAGCTCTTTGGAAAGAAGATGGTGCCTCAGCCCCATCTCATCATGGGCGACGTGCTGCCGCATCGGAACGCGGTCGAGGCCGACGTCCCCTTCGCCCTGCTCTGGCTCGAGACGATGGCGCGCCTCAACTTCCTCCGCCGCAACGAAGGATGGATGAAGCTGTACGAGCGGTTCGCCGACGATCGAGATCGGAGCGGCGTGTGGCATCCCCACAAGGGAATGGAGCGGCCGACGACAACGCATCAGTGGGCGTGGTCGACTTTTCCATTGGACGATGGGTCCACTCCGGAATCCAAATGGGCCGACGTCACTTTCCGCATCGGGCTCATCGGAAAACTTCTCGGCCGAGAGATCGAGCTAATCTGACGCGATGATCGGGTTTCGTCGCCGGCACGTTCTCAGTCCCGGCGAGATGTTCCCGGCCGGGGATCCTGCCTATCGTGTGAGTTTCCCCCAGCTTCGCTCGGGAATCAGGATTCGTGCAGTCGAGCGCGGCGATCCAGCCTCACCGCCGGTAATTCTCGTTCCCGGCTGGGGCTGCTCCGTGTACACGTATAACCGCAACATGCCGGCTCTCGCCGACGCCGGATTCCGCGTGATCGCAGTGGACCTCAAGGGACACGGCCTGTCCGACAAACCACTCGCCAGCGGCGAGTACACGATAGAATCGCTGGTCGAACATCTCCGCGACATTCTGGACGCGCTGAATCTCGATCGTCCGGCTCTCGTGGGACATTCCCTTGGCGGATCGCTCATCTACCATTTCGCATCGCGATATCCGGAGCGTGCGAGCTGTCTCGGCATGCTCTCGCCGGTGGGCCTCAAGGGCGTGCCGCTGATGCGCCTATATCGTTTTCTGACACCCGCGGCGCTCACCCCTCTGATTCGAATGATCAAGCCTCGGGTGATCGTAACGCTTGCGTTGATGCGTGTATACGGAAAACGCGCGCATTTCACACAACGCGATGTGGAGGAATACCTCGCGCCGTCCCAGTTTCCGAACTTCGCGCTCGCGATGCGGGAGCTTCTTCATATGTACGATTGGAATGCAGCCGATGGCCATCGGCTCGCGAAAGTCGATCTGCCGGCTGCTGGCGCCTGGGGCAGCCGCGATCACTTGATGCCCGACGATGGGATGGGGATTTACGTCTCGCTGGTCCCGCAGGTTGTCCTGCGGGCGATCCACGATGCCGGTCACATCATTACAGAGGAGACGCCGGACGAAGTAAATGAGGTTTTGATCGCCCTTCTTCGGCGTGCTGGTGTCTAATCTCGGGTCGAGATCGATACCCTGGGTATATTAAGAGTCAGATGACCGAAGAAAACATTGCGGCGGGATTGTCTTTCGCCGAGCTCGACCTGGCCCCCGAAGTTCTACACGCGGTTCGCGACGCCGGGTACACCCATCCCACGCCGATCCAGCAGCAAGCGATTCCCCTCGCTTTGGCAGGTCGAGACCTCATTGGACTCGCGCAGACTGGAACAGGCAAAACGGCGGGCTTCACCCTTCCGATAGTTCACAATCTGATCAGCGCACCGCTCGCCGCCGAAAACGGCGAGCCGGTTCATCGGGTTCGCGTCCTGATTCTGACTCCGACGCGCGAGCTCGCGGCGCAGGTGGAAGAAAGCTTCCGGAAATATGGCAAGTACACCGACCTCCGCGTTGTCCCGATTTTCGGCGGAGTCGGAATCGAACCTCAGTCGAAGGCACTCCTGGCTGGAGTGGACGTCGTGGTGGCAACTCCCGGACGGCTCCTCGATCACATGGAGCGCGAGAACGTTTCTTTTGACGAGCTCGAGGTCCTCGTTCTCGACGAAGCTGATCGCATGCTCGATATGGGATTTGCGCCGCAGCTGAATCGGATCGTGGCCGAGATCCCGCCTTACCGTCAGACGCTTCTTTTCAGCGCGACGATGCCACCCGAGGTCGAAGCACTGGCGAGAAAGTATCTGCGCAAGCCGGTCGTCGTGCAGGTGGGTCGCCGCTCGGAGGCAGCGAGCACCGTTACCCACGCTGTCTACCCGGTGCCGCGCGATCGAAAGAGCACGCTGCTCGTGGAGCTGTTGAAGGAAGCGAACATGGATTCGGTTCTCATCTTCACTCGGACAAAGCACGGCGCCGACCGCGTGGTCTCGCACCTCGAGGATCAGGGAATCGCGGCGACGGCGATGCACGCCGACAAATCACAGGGCGAGCGTACGCGCGCTCTCGAGGATTTCAAGTCTGGCAAGATCCGGGTCCTAGTGGCCACGGATATCGCGCAACGCGGGCTGGATGTCTCGGGCATCAGCCACGTCATCAACTACGATGTGCCGCAGCAGCCTGAAGACTACGTGCACCGCATCGGCCGGACAGGTCGAGCGGCTGCCACCGGCGATGCCTACACTTTCATGTCGCCCGACGAAATCGCGATGGTGCGCACCATCGAGCGCATGCTCGGCCAGCAAATTCCACGAATCTCCGTTCCCGGCTACGATTTCGGGACAACGTCGGATGTCGCGGTGCCGGTCGCAACCGAATCGGAACCGGCGGACATCACGCCACCCACTTCGGTCAATGGCGAAGGCGACCCAGTCGCGACACAAAAACGGTATCGACGGAATCGTTCCGTCGCACGGAGACGCTGAGGTTCGCCGCGCCGTACCCAATTCCGGTCGCCGAATAGGACATCCTAACACGAGTCGTCGAGAGCCGAACCCCATGCTCTGCTCCGATCTCACGCTTTCGAAGCGTGTCGGCTCCTACAGTCACATACATCGTTTCCGCCACGGTGTCGACCTCGACCGTGGCCTGACTGGATCTGGCAATGGCAATGTGTCGGGCGGCGGAGAAAAGCGATTGGATCTCAACCACGGCGCCGTGAACCCGCACTCGGTCGAGCAGTCTGCCCGCCAATGGCATGGCGATGGCGGAGAGTACACACAGGATGCAGACAGAGACCGTGAGCTCGATTACGGTGAATGCGTGTCGTGTCAATGCCTGTCCTTCCGCCGGGTTAGCTGGTTGCATAGCATATGTTAGAAATGCTCTACGTGGCTGTCCCGAATCATTCGACCGTATTCATCCCGTTCCGTCGTGACTTAAAATGAAAGGACTTTTCCTGATGGGCGCTGCCGCCGGCGCGCTCCTTGTTGCCTGCGCTTCGCCACCGCCTCCCTCAACGATTCCGGCGCCCGAGCGCCCGACCCCACCACTCGTTCTTCCTCCATTCAAGATGGATTCAGGCGCTACGCTCGATCGCGTGCCGCCTTTTCAGGCCGGCCCCTTGATAACCTGGGGTCCGCCGCCTGACGGAGTGACGCATCCGGAGCGTGTGCGACGGTACGATCTGCAGCATCAGGTGACGACCGTGCGCTTCGACTGGCTGCGTCACGCCGTGGTTGGAACGACGACTCTCACGATCGCCGGCATCACCGGCGCCGCACCGATCTCGAGTGTTGTGATCGATGCGGGCGACATGACGTTCAAGAGCGTCGCTGTCGGCTCGACTCCGCTGAAATACGACTATGATGGCCGCGCGCTCACGGTTCATTTGCCGTCGCCACTGCGCTCAGCGCAAAAGGTGGGCATCACGATCGAATACGATGGAGCCAATCGGACCAAGGGAGCGTACTTCAGGCCCGCCAAGCACATTGTCTGGACACAAGGCGAGACAGAAGACAACCACTTCTGGGTCCCCACCTACGATTTCCCGAACGACAAGACGACGTGGGAGTTCTATATCTGGACGGCCAAGGGGGAGCGCGCTCTCTCCAATGGCCGCCTTGCGGGATCACGCACCGTCGGAGACAGTATCGAATGGCATTGGGTCCTCGATAAGCCGACATCGACCTACCTGATGACCACGGTCGTCGGGAATTACGTCGTGCTGCAGGATAAGCCGTGGCGAAGCGTACCCGTCGGCTACTGGACTTATCCTGATTCCGTCGACGCAGCGTGGCGCGGCTTCGCCAAGACTCCACAGGCAATCGACGTTTTCTCGCGCAAGACCGGCGTCCCGTATCCCTGGGTCAAGTACGATCAGATCGTCATTCCGGAATTCCAGTACGGTGGAATGGAGAACGTCACAGCGACATCGCAAAACGATGCGGAGATTCTCCATCCGGCGTGGTCGGAGCCGCAGGCCAACTCAGTGGGTCTCATGGCTCACGAGCTTGGGCATCAGTGGTATGGAGACCTGTTGACCACGCGCGACTGGGGAGATGTCTGGCTGAATGAGGGGTTCGCCACTTTCATGGAGCAGATTTTCCGCGAGGAGGACCTCGGCGTCGATGAAGGGGCTTACGATCGCCTCGGCGCGCAGGAGCAGACGATCGACGCTGACCGTCGGACCCGTCGGCCGATTGTGTGGAACAAGTGGGTCAACGATCCCATCGAGGTTTTCTTCAGCGGGCACATCTACCCGAAGGGCGCAACCATCCTTCAGATGCTTCGCCACCAGCTCGGCGACGATCTCTTCTGGAAGGCGATGAATCACTACACGACGGCGCACGCGTATGGCAACGTCGTCACGGACGACCTGCGCAAGGCGTTCGAAGAAACGACAGACAAAGATTACAAGACGTTCTTCAACCAGTGGGTGTACGGAGCCGGGTTCCCGGTATTCCAGGTTTCGTCATTGTACGATCGAGCCGCGCGTCGCCTCGTCATCAGCGCGAAAGAGGTGCAGCCCCGCGACAGCCTCACCGGTTTCTTCGACGTCGACGTCGATGTCGAAGCTCGGACCGACAGTGGTGTAGTTCGCTTCGTCGTGCCGGTTCGGAATGGAACAGGTGAGGCCGGCACGAATCTCAAGGCTGCTCCCCGTTCGATTCGGTGGGACAAGGGAAACTGGGTTCTCGACATAACCGATTTCCCCCGGTCAACGGCGATGCTGCGATATCAGCTGGTCTACGACGATGATGTGCTCGGAAGAATCGAGGCGGTCGACGTGCTCGCGCAGCGCCCAGGTGATCAGGCAGCGCTCAACGCCATCATTCTGTCGACACGCAACGATAAATTCTGGGCGGTGCGCTCACGTGCCGTCGACGCTATCGGCGCTTGGGGAAGCGACGCGACCCGGGCAACCATCCCGCCGATGCGCGGCGTCACCGCCGCTCTCGTCGCCGCAACACGTGATCCGGACCCACGCGTTCGCCAGTCGGCCGCGACCGCTCTTGGACCGCTTACGCTGAGCGGAACTACCGCCAGAGACGTGAACATCCGCCTCCGTGAAATCGCGCGTGGGGATCCGAGTCTCATTGTCCGTGGTGCCGCGCTCGCGTCGGACATTCTCCGCGAAAAGAATGGCGCACTCCCGCTCGCCAAGCAGATGATGGCGGCGCAACTGTGGCAGAATGTGATTCGCACACCGGCGGTCAATGCCTTGAAGGTCGTCGGAACTCCTGAAGCACTCCAGCTGGCGGAACAGTACGCTGCTCCTGCTCAATAAACTTCACCGTCCATCACGGGGCCAATGAAAATCAGCATTGAATATTGCGTCGTTTGAAACTACCAGCCACGAGCCGCCAGTCTGGCGGCTGAGATTCGACAACGCTTCCCCGACGCGGAGCTGCAGATGATTCCGTCGAGAGGCGGCAGGTTCGAGATCATCGCGGATGGAAAACCGATCTACGAGAAATCAAAAACAGGGCGGCACGCCAAGCCGGGTGAAGTCCTATCACTGCTAGAAGAGAAATCGTGAAATCATGAGAATCGCGTTGTCCACCGGTGGAGGCGACGCTCCCGGGCTCAACGCTGTCATACGCGCCGCGGTGCTCTCAGCGTGTAACCGCGGCTGGGAAGTGCTCGGCATCAAGAAAGGCTACGCCGGCCTGCTCGGCGAAGAAGAAGTGATCCCGATGACCGCGGCGACTGTGCGCGGAATCGGTCACCTCGGTGGAACGATCCTGCGCACGACCAACCGCGGGAATCCGTTCAGCTATCCGATCCCCCAACCCGACGGGACGTTCGTGGACAAGGATCGCTCGGATGAGCTTATAGAAAACGCGCGTAAGCTCGGCATCGACGCCCTCATCTCGATCGGCGGGGACGGATCGATGGCAATCGCTCACGAGCTCTGTGAGCGTGGGATGAAGATCGTCTGCGTTCCGAAGACAATCGACAACGACGTGAGCGGAACCATCACGACGTTCGGCTTCGATACCGCCGTGAATACGGCACTCGAAGCGATCGACAAGCTGCACACGACGGCGGAGAGCCACGACCGTGTCATCGTTCTGGAGGTGATGGGCCGCAACGCGGGATTCATCGCATTGCACGCGGGCCTCGCCGGCACGGCTGATGTAATCCTCATTCCAGAAATCCCTTACAACATCGAAAAGGTCTGCGAGAAAATCGCCGCGCGCAGCCGGTCAGGAAGGCACTTCTCCATAGTGGTGATCGCCGAAGGCGCGTATCCAAAGGGAGAGGCTCCAGCAATCCGCGGCAAATCGATGCCGGGCCAGGCGGTCAGAGTCGGCGGAGTGGCCGAGCGTCTCGCCGAAGAGATCGAGCAGCGCACAAAAAAGGAGACGCGCTCACTCATCCTGGGACATCTCCAGCGCGGAGGCCAGCCGACAGGGTATGACCGGTTGTTGGCCGTAAGATTCGGGGGAGCCGCGGTGCGCGCCGTAGGCGAGGGAAAGTGGGATACCATGATCGCGCTCCAGTCCCCGCACATCGTGACAGTCCCCCTCGCAGATGTGCTCAAAATTCCGAAGCGTGTCGAAGTCGATCACGATACGGTATTGACGGCGCGGGCAACGGGTATTTCTTTCGGAGACTGAGCCCCTTCGGGGGCGCCCTTTTTTAGTCTCCGCAGGCGGTGGATTTGAGGCTGCGCCAAATGTGTATCAATCTCTCGCCCGCACGTCCTTTCGAGAGGACACCAGCCCCTTTTTTGGGCCAATCTGCCTGGCGTAAGCCCTTGGGCCACGGTGACTTAGCACAATTTACAGGGTATGGCACCGCCCGTGCACCCCTTTACGGCATGATTCACCGTTTCAACTCCAAACCACTCCCTTCTCTTGTGCGGCTCGCTTTGGGCGCTGCGCTGGGACTTGTCTTCTCGGCCGGCGTCGCGGAAGCGCAGCGACCGGTTCCGGCAAAGCCCCAGGCGCCTGCGACTCAATCGCAGTCGCTTCAGCAGATCGTGCCGCCCGGCTTCTTTCCACCTGCCGGCATGTGCCGCATTTGGATCAATGGTGTGCCGGCAGGACAACAGCCGGCACCGACTGATTGTGCGTCGGCGGTGAGAAATCGCCCCGCGAATGGAAGAGTTCTCTTCGGGGATGATCCGCCGAAGACCAAAAAGGGAAAAACCGACAAGAGCAAGTCGAGCGCAACCGACGAGCTGGTCGATCTAATTACTAGGAGGATAGCACGATGAAGGGATTAGTGATCACACTAGCGCTGGCGGGCCTCGCTTCGACGGGGACGCTCAATGCCCAGGTTTATGGCAGCCGGCCGCTACCGAGCACCAATACTTCCATAAGCGTCGATGGCCAGTGGCGCGTGGTCGGTCGCGACGGAAACGGCAATACGGTTTATGAGCGCCGCACCCAGGACCGCAACGGCAACATCATTGTTCAGCGGGCTGTACGCGATTCTCGCGGTAACATGTCGATCATCAGCTCGAATACGATCGGCAACGTTAATAACGGCAACGTTTATAACCGCAATTGCGCCTACACCCAGAGCACGAACTCTGTCGGCGACATCATTTTTGGTCGCAGCGGCAGCAACGTGAACTGCACCGACGTCGGCAGTCGTGTCGATGGCGGCTGGTATCAGGTCGGTCAGGGTCGCGACAACAACTCTATCTACGAGCGCCGCATCCGCGATAGAAATGGCAACCTGGTAATTCAGCGCGCGCGTCGGAACTCGAACGGCACGTTCACGATCCTCAACACCCACCGCTACGACGACAAGAGCGACAAACAGTGGCGGAAGGAGCAACAGCGCCAGGAAAGGGAGCTGCGGAAGGAACAGCGGGAGCAGGACAAGCGGCTCAGGAAGTCAGACCGCGATGATGACGACGACAATCGACCGGTCGTGCGCGGCGACGATCGCTCCCACAACGGAAACGCGGAAGGGAGAGGCGACGAACACGGCAAGGGCAAAGGCAAGCACAAGGGCAACGACTAACAGAATCTCTTGGATATCGACGGCCCCGGGCGAACAAAAATCGCCCGGGGCCGTTTCGCATCCGGTGCGATGTATGCACCTTCCACAGCGAATGCAGCGCACCGTCACCGACAGATATCTTCCTCCCGACCGCGAGGCGTTCGTCGCGGCCGAGCCGCCGTCGGGGCGAATCATCGTCATCGCGCCTACTCGAGCGGCCTGCGAAACAATAGAGCTCGCGCTCGGCCTCCACATTCCGACGATTCTCGAGAAGCAGCATGGGGAGGAAATCCGCGAGCTGGCGGCGGCGGGGAAGGGATTTGGAATCGTCGCTGGCACGGGCACGGGCAAGACGCTCTCGATTCGCCCAATGGCCGAGACGATTCTCGGCACCGATGCGCTGAAAGTCGGCGTCGTGAATCGCGAGCGCGAGGCGACACCGGAAACGCCGACCTGGAATGTGATCGTCGTGACGACCGGGATCGCGCGCCGCTGGTTTCAGGATGGAGACATCCTGCCTACCGATACGCTGGTTGTCGACGAAATCCACCAGACGTCGGCGGAGCTGGAGCTGTGTCTCGCGCTCGGAAAAAGAGTGGGCTGCCGTTTCATCTGGCTGTCGGCGACCGTCGACCCGAGCTTTTACGCCCGCTACCTCAACGCCGCGGCAGTGCTGGAGACGTCGGCGTTCGACCCGGCGAAGGCGGCGGACGTAAAGATCGTCCGTAAGGATCCCCGAACATTTCTGGACGACCGGTTCCTGCAGCAGGTCGTCAAGGAGCGTCGCGGTGTCGGCATGTTCCTGCCAACGCGGGCGGGGGTCGAGGAGGCGGCAGAGTTGGTGAGAGCTCGCTTCCCCCGAATCAATGCTGCTTTTTATCACGGCGGCGAGCCGATCAGGATAATCCGCCCATTTCTCGAGGGCGAAGAGAAGAAACCCTACTTTCTAGCGATGACAGCGGCGGGGCAGAGCGCTCTCAACGTCCAGGGTCTCGACACCGTCGTGATAGATGACACTCGATTCAGCAACGTCATCGAGCGCGGGAAGAACGTCCTAACCCGTCTTCACCTCGGCGCCAACGAAATTCTGCAGATGGCCGGCCGCGTACATGGCCGCGTCGCAAGCGGAAGAGTTTTCATCCTGTCGGACCGTGACATTCACTTCACATCGCTGAAGCCGACGGCGCCGGAGTTTCAGCTCGCGGGTGATTCCGAGCGCGTCGCGATGACATGCGCGGATCTCGGCGTTGCCGCCGATCAGCTCGAGCTTCCGGTGCCGCTGGACAGGGTCGCATATCGCAGGGCCGTTTCGCTACTCGAGCAGCGGGGCATCATCGAGAACGGAAGGCTCTCGCGCTACGGGAAATCAGTCGAAGCGATGCCTGTGGATCGGCCTTGGGCGGAGCTGTTGGTGAACGCCGACGACGAGCTGGTTCCCTATCTGGCGGTGATGAGCTCGATCGAGTCGTTGCACAGAATGACACGTGAAGAGCGGGATCTCTCCGGCGTCATCGTTCCGGGCAGCGATCACCTCACCGCTTACAACCTGTACGCGGAAGCATTTTCGCACTGCGGATACATCGGCGAAGTCTATGGCCTGCCAAGGCACTTGTTCGACGAGAGCATCGAGAGTTGGGCCGAGCAGCGCGGCGTGCTGGTGAAGGCGATTGAAGATGCGGCGCTGGCCACCGCGAGCATCTACCGTGCCGTCGGCATGGAGCTCCCGACGAAAATGGTGAATGCGCGCGATCACATCTATCGAAAGTTCACGGAGTTGCTCGCGCAGTACATGCCTTTCGACCTCGTCATCGACGAGCACACGGCGGACGGGACGGAGGCTCGCGTTTCGAAGACGAGCGTCGCGGGGAGCTGGGGCGCGATTGCCGGAGACCTGAGGTACTTCGCCGATCGATCAGGCATCCCTAGGGCGGCAATCGAGGGAACTCAGATCCCAATGCAGCTCATTCATCGCTACGCGACGCGCGGAAAAGTCGAAGTCGTCTATGATCCGCGACGAAAGCATGAGCCACTCGTACTGAAGCGATCGCTCGACTATTTCGGGTTCGAGTTGGAGAGCGAGCTGGAAACTGTCGACGTCTTTCCAGAAGATCTGGCGCAGAAGGCGCGGCACGCGCTCGCGGAAGCGATGGCGCGTGGAGAGGCTCGTCACTTCGCGGTGAAACAGAACCGCGACGTGATCGAGGAGATCCGCGAGGCGTATAAACGCTCCGGCGGGACGACAAGGCGTCTTGGCCTGCCCGAATTGGTCGGGCTGTACGAGGAGCAGCTCGCCGGGGTCTCGTCAATGGAAGCATTTCGAACAGCCAGGTTGGCCGTCGACAGAGATCGATTCGTTCCGCGCGATGTACGTGAGCGACTCGAGCGCTTGCCCAATCAGGTCACGATCCGCGATCGGGGCGTCGAGATCGACTACGACGTGGAGGAGCGTGATGGGAAGCGTCTTGGCGTGGCAAGACTTCGGCTGCCTGAAAAGGTCGCGAAGACTCTCACGGCCGACGAAATTCCCGAGCTCGACCGGCCGGTAAGATTCGTGGTGCTGCGGGGGCAGCGCGGCGCGGTCCGCGCCGACACGCTCGACGAGCTGCAGGAGCGTCTCGCACAACCATGGTCGCCGGACGAAGTCGAGGAAACGCAGGACGACCGCACCATGCTGTCCCACGCGGAAAATGAAGTGCGGCGGATTGCCGGGGAGTTTCGGCGGCACCGGAGAGGCGGCGGCGAACGCCACGGCGCTCGACACGGACCGCGCGGAGGATCACGCTCTCATGGGCGAGGTGGCTCGAATACGGGACGAAGGCGGCGTGGGCGCTGACGGCGCCGATCACAAACCATTGCGTCGAGCGGCTCACGCGTACTGGCGCAGGCTGTTCGCATTCGTATAATCCGCGCATGCCAGCACAACACTTCTCTACGCACTTCAGCGAGCATCGGAAAGTCATCGATGCCAGTATTGCTTCGCTTCAATCGGCGTCGGACGCCGCCGCCGAAGCTATCATCTCCTCCCTTGGACGCGGCGGAAAGCTTCTCGCGTTCGGAAACGGTGGGAGCGCGACACAGGCCAGCCACCTAGTCGAAGAGCTGATTGGCCGCTTCAAGGAGACTCGGCGACCACTGCCTGCGATCTCGCTCGTAGGCGACTCGAGTGTTCTCACGTGCATCGCCAACGACTTCGGATACGGCGCTCTCTTCGAACGTCAGGTCGAAGCTTTGGCAGTGATGGGCGATGCGGTCGTTGGAATCACGACGAGCGGCCGCTCCGAGAACGTGCTACGGGGTCTCAAGGCGGCAAAAGACAAGGGCGCGGTTACGATCGCCCTCTGCGGGAAACATGGGCTGCAAGGTGGTGACGCCGACCACGTCATCGCCGTTCCGAGCGAGGAGGGCGCGTACATCCAGGAAGTTCACTTGATGCTGTTGCACGTCTGGTGCATCGCGGTCGACGCGACGATCAAAGCCGGCGGATTGTAGCGCTACACCAGACTGAGTCTGGGTCTCTCCTCTGAGAGCAGGGCGTCTTCGCGGTAGGAAAGCCAACCCGTGGCTTCGTCGGCAATCAACTCCACCTCGGTCCCGAGGGGAAGCGTGAGATTCGGGACTTCGTGGCCGGCGGGAAAGTCCATGAGAATCGGCACGTGGAGATCGGAAACCAGATCCAGAAGAAAATCCTCGAATTCATCCTCTTCGGATCGGTCGAGAGAGAGCTGCCCGAAGACGATTCCCCGGACGTGCCGTAGCAGGCCGGCTGCGCGAAGGTGGAGCAACCTCTCGTCGGCCACAGACATCGGATCACGCGTCTCTTCGAGGAAGAGAATCGCGTCCTTCGTATCGATCTCGTACGGTGTACCGATGCTCTGTTGCACGAGAGAAAGATTTCCGCCTGTGAGCCGACCGACCGCTTTGCCTGGGCGCACGGCACGAGCGACACCACGTCCCAGATCCAACTGCGGGCGTGAGGTGGTGAGAGCCGACAAAAGGGATAGCACCGTTGGGTCGGCACCATCGGGAAAGAGATCGTCGAGCGTTGGGCCATGAAAAACGCGCAAGTGAGCTCGACGCATCAGCCACAGATGCAATGCCGTGATGTCCGAGTATCCCACGAACGATTTGGGATTCCGGCGGAACACGTCCGGGTCGAGGTAGGGGAGGATTCGCGCGGCCCCGTACCCGCCGGTAGCCGCGACGACGGCTTTGACCTGCGGGTTCAGCCAGATCCGCATCAGGTTTTCAGCCCGGCGCTCGTCCTCGCGCTGCTGGAATCGCCGGAAGCGATCGATCTCGCCGCAAAGGGCGACTTTATAGCCGGCGTCTTCCATCGCTTTCGCCCCCCGCAGGAGCCATTCCTGGTGCGGAGCGTACGACGGAGCAACTACTCCTATTGTATCGCCTTTGACTAGCGGCGCTGGCCGGCTCAAGACCGGCGTGCGTACTGGCGCGGGATGGAATTGAAGCGATTGCGCGCCGACTATCGGCGCCTCCGTCAACTCTGCGGGGTACGCTCCGAATGACTCGCTCATCGTCGTTTATCGAAGCGCATTAACGGTTGGCCACTACTAGATTCAAGGTATGTCTGACGCGTCGGTGAAGGGGCTGGGTCCGGGCGGGACCTCTATCCCCACCACAGGAAATATGCAGGCCAGCACCCCGAAAGGAACTGGGGAAGCAACGTACTTTCGGAAAGGTTTCGGGTTGAAATCCGAGATACAGTCCGAACTGGATTCCGACTATACGGGCCACCTGGTAGACCTCCTCAAGGACCGGGATTTTTCCCTGACGGTGGGCGATGTAACCATCCGTTTGGCTAAGGAGTTCGGCTTTTGTTATGGGGTCGAGCGGGCAGTGGAATACGCATACCAGGCCAGAAAGAAGTTCCCGGATCGTACCATCTACCTGGCCGGTGAGATCATCCATAATCCGCACGTGAACTCGAAACTTCAGGGGATGGGGATCACGTTTCTCATGCCGGAGACGGCGGGAAATGGGAAGAGGGAGGCGGGAAGCGGGAGAATCGATTTCACCGGGGTCAAGCCTGAGGATGTCGTTATTCTGCCAGCGTTCGGGGTCACCATTCAGGACTTCGAACTCCTGCGGCAGATCGGGTGCGTGATGGTCGACACTACCTGCGGCTCGGTTCTGAACGTGTGGAAGCGGGTGGAAAGTTATGCGCGCGATGGATTCACGTCGCTCATTCACGGCAAGTATTACCATGAGGAAACGCGCGCGACCGCGTCGCAGGCGGAGAAATATGAAGGCGGCCAGTACCTTATCGTTCGCAATATCGACGAGGCCAGCCAAGTGTGCGAATTCCTCGAGGGCCGGCTGAGCGCCAACGCACTGATGGAGCGATTTGCTCACGCGGCATCTCCCAGCTTTGACCCCGCGCGCGATCTCAGGCGCATTGGCGTCGCCAACCAGACCACGATGCTGGCCCGTGAGTCGCTGGCGATCGGCGAGCTCGTCGGAGCCTCGATGGCACGTGCCCGGGGGGTCGATTACGCGAAGGACAATTTTCGAACGTTCGACACGATTTGCAGCGCGACTCAGGAGCGTCAGGATGCTGTGGTCGAGCTGTTGCGCGAGCCCCTCGACGTGATGGTTGTGATCGGCGGTTACAACTCCAGCAACACCATGTCACTGGCGGCTCTCTGCTCAGAGACTGTCCGCACCTACCACGTCGAGGACGCCGACGACATCGATCCGTCCTCCGGTACTATCCGTCACCGCCCTCCCGGCGCCAAAGAAGATGTCGAATCTTCGGACTGGATTTCACGTACGGCCCAGGTAAGGGTCGGTGTGACTGCTGGCGCCAGCACGCCCAACAACAAGATTGGCGAGGCAGTTGGCAGGATTTTCGCTACTAGGGGTATCGACCCGAAAACAATCCGGTAGGAACAGCGACCGGTTGTACCAGTTTGGCTTCGGATAACGTCAAACTATTGGAGGGTTTCGAAACCGGTTGTACTTTCTTCCGTGGGTCGAAACCAATGTTTTTGGGGTATAGACTGTATGGCAACAAGGGACATTAAACCCATGGAGGTCGAATGGACGTGTATGGTTCGGATATCGCCCCTGACGAGGAGGCGGCTGGTGGTATGGAGACGACGCCCGGAGTGGGGAGTTGGTTCCAGCGGGGATCCAGCAACGAGTCCGCGCTGAACGACCGGGGTATCGCAGTTCCGGTCAACGCCATGCTCGCTCGCGTGCGCGAAGCGGATGCACTCACCTTCGATAATGAGGAAGACCAGTAAGCCAGACTTCGTCAGAAGAAAAAAGGCCACCGATCGGTGGCCTTTTTTGTTTTCCGCTCCCTGGCGACCAGATAATTCTGATCTTCCGATCGTGGTTCCCCAGTGCACGGGGATTGGCGAACTTCCGCACATGATGCCCGCGGCCGACTGATGGATCCACACGCATTTCTCCAGAACCTCGCAGTAGTACTCTGCGTTGCCGCGGTCGCAACCGTTCTTTTCCAGCGGCTGCACCAACCGGTCATCTTCGGATATCTCCTCGCCGGGATGATCATCGGTCCGCACATCCGGATTCCGCTCGTCGCGGATCCGCAAACCGTGCGGGCACTCTCCGAGCTGGGCGTCATCCTGCTGATGTTCTCGCTGGGCCTCGAGTTCAGCATCAGGAAGCTGGTCCAGGTGAGTCAGAAGGCGGGCGCGGTGGCGCTGTTTGAGTGCAGCATCATGGTGTCCGTCGGGTACCTGGTCGGGCAGATGCTCGGGCTGACGCGAATGGAGAGCATTTTCGTGGGCGCGATCGTCGGCATCTCCAGTACCACGATCATCGTGAAGGCGTTCCAGGAGCAGAAAGTGAAGGGGCGCGTCACGGAGCTCGTGTTCGGGATCCTCATCATCGAAGACCTGATCGCGATCTTCCTTCTGACAATACTGACGACTATCTCGCGCTCGGGCGCCGTATCACCGACCGACATTCTCGTCACCGCCATGAGGCTGGCGATGTTCCTCGCCGCGCTCATCGGGTTCGGGATTCTCACCGTGCCCAGGGCGATCCGTGCAGTGCAGAAGCTCGGGCAGCCGGAAACCACACTCGTCGCCAGCATCGGTATCTGCTTTGCCGCCGCGCTCATCGCGCTCGCGTTCGGCTACTCCGTGGCGCTTGGCGCCTTCATTGCCGGCTCGCTCGTGGCCGAATCCGGACATGAGAGCGAGATCGAAGCTCTCGTCCGTCCAGTGCGGGACATGTTCGCGGCGATCTTTTTCGTATCCGTTGGAATGATCATCGATCCGGCGGCGCTGACCGAACACTGGAAAGCCGTTCTTGCCCTGACCCTGGCGGTGATCGTCGGAAAAGTTCTGGCCGTCACTGTCGGTTCCTTTCTCGCCGGCCACGGCCGTCGGACGGCAATGAAAGCCGGTATGAGCCTCGCGCAAATCGGGGAATTCTCATTCATCATTGCGAGTGTCGGGGTGGCGTCAGGTGTGGTTCGCAGCTGGTTGTACCCGGTCGCGATCGGAGTCTCCGCCATCACGACGCTCACGACACCGCTTCTGATCAAGCTCTCCAATCGAGCAGCAGCATCGATCGATCGTTGGCTCCCGGAACCCATTCAAACCGTGGCCGCTCTCTACGGTTCGTGGATAGAACGCGTCCGCAGCTCACCGCGGGTGCCGACCGAGCGATCGGCGACGAATCGCAATATCCGGATAATTCTCCTCGATGGGGCATTGATCACGACCGTGGTGATCGGTGTCGATGTCGAGGTCGACAGGCTCAGTCGAATCCTTGGCGACCTGACCGGCATGACGCCCGATCGTGTTCGCTTCATGGTCGTGCTGATTGCGGGCCTGGTCACTGTGCCCCTCATCTTCGGCCTGATCACGAGCGCGCGCGCACTCGGAAACCGTCTCGCCCGCCGTGCCTTCGCTGACGCGCAGAAGGGAAAGGTCGATCCCGCCGACGCGCCGAGGCGAGCGCTGGTAATTCTTATACAGGTGGCCGTCGTGCTTGCTGTGGGAATTCCGGTCGTCGCGATCACGGAGCCGTTCCTTCCGCCATACCAGGGTGCGTTTGTGCTGGCCGTGCTGATGCTGTTGCTTCTCGCCGCCCTCTGGAGGAACGCATCCAATCTGCAGGGACACGCGCGTGCGGGCGCGCAGATCATCGCATCCGCGCTCGCGAACCAGATGGCATCGGTCGATGGAGCCTCCGACGAGACGACGCTGCTCGAGGATGTGAATGCGATCCTTCCCGGACTCGGCGAGCCGGTCGCGATACGGGTTATTCCGCAGAGTATCGCGGTAGGGAAAAGTCTCGCGCAACTCAATTTGCGCGGCGCGACTGGCGCCACTGTGTTGGCCATTCGCAGAGGAGCCGAGCAGATTCCGACTCCGCTGGGGCGCGAGGTAATTCGGGCGAACGATGTGGTGGCAGTCGCGGGGGCGCACGATGCGCTCGCTGTAGCGCGGGCAATCTTCTCTCCCGACCTTTCTCGCGCGCGAGATGAGTTGGAGGGCGCCGAAATTCAATCCGAGCTGGAGGCGCTGAACGATGCGCTGCTGGTGGAGCAAAAGCGCACGCCGCGAAGTTTTCTGCCCTAGTTCGTGGTGCGCGCTTTCTGATAGTCCATCGCGCGCGGTCGGCGTGGGGTATCCTCTCCGACCAAGCGAGCGTAGCGCCTGAGAGGAACCCCTCGCCCGACTGACCGGCAGAGGTCGTAGTCTTGCAACTGAGCGTATCGGCGCGGCGATTGTATCGAGCCGAGTACCGATGGCGATACGAGAAACAAAAAGGCCGCCTCGATGCAGCGAGGCGGCCTAATTGTCGGGTGGGCTATTCGCCCGCCGCGCGCCGGCGCTTGGATCGCCTCGGCGTCGCGGATTTCTTTCTGCTGATCGGTACCACACCGATCTCGGCGGCCGGCTCGAGCTCGGCGGGAGCGGCGGGCACGGTGTGCGGCTGCTTGTAGACCTGTCGCTTGCCCTCGTAGTTCTTGAAGATGACTTCGTCGTCGGTAATCGACTCCAGGTACTCGGGCAGGAGCGGCACCTTTCCACCGCCGCCCGGCGAGTCGATCACGAATTGGGGAACCGCGAGGCCGGAGGTCCAGCCGCGGAGAGCCTGCATGATCTCGAGACCTTTCTGCACCGTGGTGCGGAAGTGTTCACCACCCGCCACCTGGTCCGCCATATATAGGTAGTAGGGGCGAACTCGGGCTTTGAGCAGCTCGTGCATCAGCTTCATCATCACCTTGGGGTCGTCGTTGACTCCCTTGAGCAGCACCGTCTGGCAGCCGAGGGAGACGCCTGCTCTCGAGAGGCGGTCGAGGGCGGCAACGGCGGCCGGGGTCAGCTCGCTCGGATGATTGAAGTGCGTGTTCATGAAGATCGGGTGGTACTTCTGAACCATCTCGCAGAATTCCGGCGTGATCCGCTCGGGCAAATGCGAAGTGATCCGGCTCCCGAGGCGGATGATCTCGATGTGCGGGATCGCGCGGAGCTGCTGGAAGAGGTACTCCAGTCTCCGGTCGCTCAGCATCATCGGGTCGCCACCGCTCATGATGACGTCGCGGATCTCCGTATGCTCACGGAGATACTTGAAGGCAGAATCGTACTGATTGAGCGGTATCTTCTCGGGATCGCCGACTTTGCGGCGTCGCGTGCAGAAGCGGCAGTACGAGGCGCAAACCGGGCTGACGAGAAACAACGCCCTGTCCGGATAGCGATGCGTGATATTCGGCACCGGCGAGTCGCCGTCCTCATCGAGAGAATCAATCACGCCGTCGACGACATCGAGCTCCTCGACGGTCGGGACGTATTGATTCCACATCGGATCGCCCACTTCCTTGATCTGCTCGAGAGCAGCAGGAGTGATCCGCATCTGGAAGTTGTCGAAAGCCGGCTTCAGAGCCTCGACGTCAATGACGTCGCGCCCGAACTTGTCGGCCAGCTTCTCGAGACTCGCGATGCTCTGATCCTTGATGATCTGTTGCCAATCGCTCATTCGTGCACCACTCCGGCCCCGCTAGGGGCGTTGTAGATGATCCGAACATCCTCGGATCGGGGCAAAACGCCGGCGCCGAACGACTCGATGCCGGATTCCTGCATTACTCGAATCACTCTCAACCCAGACCGGACAGCCTTAGTGTCTTCGCCCACCGCTCGGTGTAGTTCTCTCCGCGCCTGGCGAGAGCATGATCGCAGATCCGGCGGATAAGATCGGAATAGCCGATGGCTGCGACGCCAGCCATGCGCGCCAGTCCTGCGGTCGGTGAAATGTCCGGATTCGCGTTTACCTCGAGAAGCCACGGGCGGCCGGACTGATCGATGCGGAAGTCACAGCGACCGTACCCCTCACCGCCGACGACGCTCCAGGCAGTGCGTGCGATCGTGATCAGCTCGTTGGCGAGATCTTCGGATAGTTCAGCCGGGCAATTCGGTTTCGCGCCCAGATCCTCGTCACTTCCCGTCTCCCACTTCGATCGGTACGAGACGATGTGCCACATCCCGCGCGGCATCTGGGCGAAATCGATCTCGGCAATGGGCATTGTCTCGTCACCGACGATTCCGACATTGACCTCACGACCCGGGATGAAGCGCTGGACCAGCACTTCGTCCCAGCCCTCGAACATTGCTTCGATTCTGGCTGAGAGAGCACGCATGCTCCGGACGACAGATCGCTGCTCGATGCCGACGGAGGCGTCCTCGGCGACCGGCTTGCAGATGGCCGGAAATCCAACGCTCGTGATTTCATCGCCCCGGCGGACGTGGCTCCAGCGAGGAACGGGCAATCCGGCGCGGTCGAGCACTCCGTTGACGACGTTCTTTCTGAGAGTGAGCGCAGCGGTCCAGCTGGAGCTTCCGGTGAAAGGAATTCCAAGCAGCTCGAGCACCGAGATGACCATCGGCTCGTATATGGCTTCTCCGTCAATACCTTCGACGAGATTGAAGATCAGATCGAACTTTCCTCTCCGGACGCGCTCGACCCAGCGGCCGTCGTTGCTTACCGGCACGCGAACGACTTCAGTCGCCCAGTCGAGCAAAGCGCTCTCGACTGCCTCGATTGAGTCGAGCAGCTGCACCTCCGGAGCTTTTCCGAGGGCCGAAAGGCCGTCGAACAGCAACGCAATTTTCATCTGATATTCCTCCGCGTGGTATCGGTCACGCCGATCCGCTGGCGGCGAGCGCTGGAGCGCCCAGTACTCCGCTGCCATGCGAACGGGAGCGATCGAGATCGACTCCCTGCCGCGCGGCAGCATACTTCAGACAATTTTGAATGAGCTCTTCATAGCCGATTCCCGCCGCGCGAGCGGCTTTCGGCAGGCATGAATTGTCCGCCGGATCGGGAAGAATTCCCGGCAGCGGGTTCACTTCGAGCACGTTCGGTTTTCCGGAAGCATCGAGACGGACATCGATTCTCGCCCAGTCTCTGCAGCCCAGCACACGGAAGGCATCGAGCGTCACACGCTCGATAGACGCTTGAAGCTCCCGTGTGATACGCGCCGGACACTGGAAAATGTCGAGCGGATTCTCGGGACGGTCCCAAACGAACTTCGCATCGTAGCTGTAGATGGGAAGCGCGCCTTTGGGCAGCGTCTCGAAATTCATTCCAACGATGGGTAGCACGGTGGCATCGCCCCCGTTGCCGACGACGGCACAAGTGAATTCCTTGCCCGGTAGGTATTCCTCGACGAGTACCGGCTGCCTGTAGTTCTCGAGGAGAAAAGCGGTCTGCCGGGAGAGGTGTCCGCGATCGAAGCAAAGGTTCGCGTCGGTGATTCCCTTGGACGACCCTTCGTGGAGCGGCTTGACGAAAAGAGGAAACGCGAGCTGCTCGGTGACGGCCGCGAGATCTTCGACTCGCTCGACGACGGCAAACCTCGGAGTCGGGATGCCGTGAAAGGTCAGCGTCTCCTTCGTTCGCGCCTTGTCGAGGCAAAGGGTCAGCGTGAAGGGATCGCTTCCGGAGTAGGGAATCCCGTAAAACTCGCAGATCGCCGGCACGTGGGATTCGCGATTCACCCCGTGAAATCCTTCGGCGATGTTGAAGACGATATCGGGATTCGCCTGACGAAGTCTCTCGGGAAAATCCTCTTTCGCCTCTAAGCGGACCACTTTTCCGAGACGGGAAAGGGCCGCTTCCACGGCGGCGATTGTAGTTGGACTATCCCACTCGGCGAACTCGTCGCGGGCAATTAGCTCCGCGATGGTAAGACCAAGAATTCTACTGGGAGGTTCTTCATCGGGGCGCGGAAGCTCCCCGTCTTCCTGACGGCCGCCCTCAGAAACCGGGCTGGTGAGCTCTGTTGGCTCGGGCTTTTGATTGTAGGCTAGTCCGATAACGGTCATCGACACCCTACGAACGATCAAGCGATCGAATCATTGATGACGAGTATATAAACGCGGACCACCAGGCGCAATAATTATTCCGCGTTTTGGAAAAGAAAAAAATTTCCCGAAAAAACTTTTTTGGAGTCCAGGATTTTTTTGGGAGTTTTTTTGGAGGACCGCTCTCAGACTTTGTGGTAGACGATCCGCGCCGCCTCTATCCGATCCTCGGCTCGATAGAGCTCGAAGTCGGAGAAGAAGGCGGGAGTCTCCCTCTGAAGCAGCTTGAGCACCGCGATGGCGCAACGACGAATCTCGAGCTCCGCTCCTTCGCTCGAGCGAAGCTCCAGCATCGTTCTCCATGCTCTCGCATTGGCGGTCACGACGATTTTCGTCTCGGTAGAGTTGGGAAGAACTCCTCTGGCGGCCTCTCTCGCCATTTTGCGCCGGTGGACCTTGTCGGCGACCCAGCTATAGCGTTCCATCAGATGCTCGACGAGTCGAACATAGCTTTGCTGGGCCTGATCGATCTGGGTCTGCCACTCTTTTTCGAGAGCTTCCTCTCCCACAATCGCCGGCGGCACGACGAAATTCGCCTGCGACTCGTCGACATACCGCTGACTCAGCTGGCTATACGCGAATCCGGCCCGATGGCGAACCAGCTCGTGGGTCAGGGAGCGGCTGACTCCTTCGAGCAGAATAGAATAGTTCGCGTGCTCGAGAACGCTTCCATGTCCCTGCTTCTTGATGTTCTCGAGGTACTCGCGTGTCTCTCGATTGGCCGGGTTCTTCTGACTCATGTAGCAGAGACGGCCCGCGTATTCGGCTAGTCTCTCTCCATCGGTACTCTCTCCGAGCCAGCGGACCTTCAGATGGTCCGGCTCGAGAAACATGGGACGCGCGAGGAGGGTTACTACCGGCTCTGTGTAGTACAAGAATTTCTTCGGGAAAAGGAAACTGCAAACGGAAGACTACCTGCTTGGGGCTGACAGCGGGACAGCGATTGGGCTGCGGGCTTCTTTCCTCCGCTACGAACTCGCGAAGGCGGCAGAAAGCTAAGATGATCCGCCGATCAGCGACAGCCGGAAACGATCGTACGCGCGAGCCTTTACCAGATCGTCGAGCGCCGCTCTGGCTTTTTCGGGAAGAGGGGGGAGCGACGGATCGTACTTGATGTCGGTGATCGCCTTCTGCTGCGGGAGCGGGACCTTCACGCCGGCGTTGAAAATGTTCGACGGATCGAACGCAGTCTTGATCAGGGCAAAGGCGCTGATCGCGTCTTTGTGCCATACCCGCTTGAGCAAAGGCGTCCTGATTCTGCCATCACCGTGCTCTCCCGTGAGCGTACCGCCGAGCCGCGCCGTAAGTCCGACGACATCGTCCAGGAGATCCGAGACTGTCTTACGCCAATCCGGCTGGCGGACGTCGATCAGCGGATTCACATGGACATGGGCATCTCCGGCATGGCCGAAAATCACACCGCTCACTTCCCGCTTCGCCAATGCGTTCCTTACTCCCTGGATGTAATCCGGAAGCTTCGGCAGCGGCACGGCTCCGTCCTCGATGAACTGCATCGACGTTTTGTGTTCGAGCTCAGACAGGATCGGGCTCGCAGCGTGTCGGAGCTCCCAGAGGTCGTGTTCTGCGTCGGGCGTCAGCGCCACATCTACCTCGCGCGCGCCGGAATCCTCGAACGCCTTCGCCAGCCGCTTCACACCCTCTGCCGCGGCATCGGCGTTGTCGGCCTCGACTTCCGCGAGAAGAATTGCCGCGGTCCCTTCCATCTGCTTACTGAACTTTTCGTCGCCACTGCGCGCCGCGGCGGCGTATGCCAGGAACGTCCGATCGAGAAGCTCGCACGCACTTGCTCCGGACTCGACGGCCTTCGTCGCCGCCACCGTCGCCTCTTCCAGCGACGAAAAAGTTCCAAGCAGGCTACTGGTCGCCGCGGGCAGGGGAGCCAGTTTGAGCTGTACCGAGACAATGATCGCCAGCGTACCTTCACTTCCGACAAGCAGGTCCACGAGATCAGCTTTCGCGGCATAGTCGTGAATCGCATATCCCGACGATTCCTTGCGAACGCCGAGATGCAGGATCGGCCGGCGCGTGTCGCTCGAGACGATCGCGCCATGGACGTCGCGGAGGAATCGTGCGATCGCCTGAATTCTCCTCGGAGCCTCCTCCCCCCGAGTGATTACAGCCCTGTCTCCATCGCTGAACACGCAATCAATCGCGTTGACCCATGGGCGAGTCGAGCCGTAGCGGAGACTGTGGGGGCCCGCTGCGTTGGTCGAGACCATCCCACCCAAAGTGCAAAAGCTTCCACTGGATGGATCGACCGGGAATCGCAGCCCCTTTCTCCTCGCGGCCACGTCCAGCGCCGACCAGATAACTCCCGGTTCGGCCCACACCGTACGGTTCCGCTCGTCGATCCTGCCAAGATGGTTGATACGCGAAAGATCCACGACGACGTCGGGACCGATCGCTCCGCCAGCCATACTGCTTCCCGAGCCGCGCGGGATGAGATTGGTCCGCGTCTCCGCCGCCCACTTCACGAGTGCGACGACATCCTCGGCGTCTACCGGAACGGCGACAGCTGCTGGAATCGAACGCCCGATACCGGCAGCCTCGGAATAAACGGCGCGAGCTAGAGCGTCCTCGCGAAAATAGCCGCGGAATCCCGGAAGGCTCACAATCCGAGACTGCTCACGCCGGGCGGAGTCGTCGAGTAATCATAGAATCCTTTCCCCGATTTCCTGCCCAACATTCCCGCCAGCACCATTCGCTTGAGCAAAGGCGGCGGAGCGTAGCGGCTATCCCTGTACTCAGCGAACATGATCTCGGCGATCTTGTACACGGTATCGAGGCCGACGAAGTCGAGAAGCGTGAACGGTCCCATTGGGTGTCCGGCGCCGAGCTGCATTCCTTTGTCGATGTCCTCGATCGAGGCGACGTTGGATTCGAGCGCCCTGATCGCGTCGACCATGTAGGGGATCAAAAGCAGATTCACGACGAATCCGGAGCTGTCCTTTGCCCGAATCGGCTCCTTGTCGAGCCGCCGAACGAAATCGAGCGCGCGCTCTTCAGTCTCTTTGCTGGTGGTGATTGTCCGGATGACTTCCACCAGTTTCATCAGCGGCACCGGGTTGAAGAAGTGCATGCCGAGCATTCGATCAGGTCGTCCGCTCGCGGCCGCCATCGCAATGATCGTGAGACTCGAGGTGTTCGAGGCGAAGATAGCATCGGGATGGGCGATCTGGTTCAGCTGCGACCAGAGATCGTTCTTGACCGCCAGGTCCTCGACGACTGCTTCTATGAACAGATCGGCGTCGGCCAATTCCTTGAGATCGGTGACGAAGCGAAGATTGGCCAGCGTCTTGTCGCGCACCGAGTCGGTCACTTTTCCGCGCTCGATCCCTTTGGCGAGGGATTTCTCGATCGACTGTCGCGCCTTGAGACCGAGCGCGTCCGACACTTCGCGCACTGTCGTGGGAAACCCGGCCGCTGCCGATACCTGGGCGATCCCGCTTCCCATCAAGCCTCCGCCGAGGACGGCGACCTTTCCGATTTTCTTCATCGAGCGACTCCCCGTCTCGAGCGATTGCGGTCCAATCTATCCCCTCGGCAACCGCGTCCGCGAAGAAATCACACCGAGGAGTCCTGGTCTCTCGAACTCGCCGTGCTCGAGCCGGTCGAGGATCTGTTCCAGCGCGAGCTGAACGCTGGAGAGCACATCGCGGTGCGACCGTGCCACTCTGTACGCCGCGAACGTGCCGCCCGCGAAGGGAAGAACGGCAAATCCGGCCGCGATGAAGAGTGGAATGTGGGCGACAATGAGTCCGAGGCCGACGATTCCGCTCGCGGCTGCTCCCATCGTCCCCAGAAAACCTCCGATCCCAACCCGGCGCGCTCTGCTCGCATGAATGTCGGCGTCGAGCCGGACGACGACGCGCGTGGCGTCGACGGGAAGCACCGTCGCGGACACCCGGCTCGCATCCATCAGATAGAAGCCGCGGCCACTGACGTTGACAGTGCGCCTCAGTTTGCCGAACAGTCCCCGCTGCGGCTCCCAGGTGATTCGATCGGCGAAACGGCGCTGCACCTGAAGGCATTCGTCCTGGAGCATCCATCTATCGATGGTCGCCAGCACATCTCGTGGAGTTCCCGGGACCGTCCTCGTCGCCGTGGCGAAGCTGGCCCCGGCGATTTGCGCCACGATACCACGCTCTTCGGGAACGTTGATGCGAGTTCTTTCTTCGGCCAACGCCTGATTGATCGTCGCCGGATTCAGCCCGACTTCGTTACCGATGTCGAGCACCTGACTCTCGCTGATCAGATCACTGGATTCGGGAAGCGCGCTTGCGCCCTGAAGCTCCGCGGCCCGCGCGAGCACCCGCTCGAGCGCCTGGCGATCCAGCAGTGTCTGCCGTGCCGGGAGGGGCGCCGGCGGTGGAGACTTCTTCTCATCGGGCATGCAGAATTATATCTGCTTATATCCCTCCGAGTACGACATCCAGCTGGCGGCTCAGGGCGTCGCGAATAGTATCGGCGAGCGCGAATGTAGCTATGAACGTCGCCTGAAGGTTCGCCCCCGGCGCCCGGTTCACCGACTTCAAATAGTAGCGCATGTATCCGTCGAGAAGCTCCGGCGATGTGCGTTGGATGAGAAGCGCGCCGCCACGGACGGCTGCCGAGCTCTGGTAGCGCTCGCCAAGTCCGGTTCTGCGCTGCTCCGGCGTGATGTTGTCGTTGACGGCGGTGCTGGCGATTCCGCTTACTGCTTCGTGCGCGATCACGTAGACCGCCTCGACCGCGTCACTCGGGCGTTCCGGAAAAGTCACCGTAAGCATGTTCGACTGCTTGCCGCTGGTTATCGATCGACCCTCGCCA
>Ga0068855_100001414_pt1 | contig 29795 bp, 26 predicted proteins | sample KBSCornC52_FD_66592 | JGI IMG/M metagenome (GOLD analysis project Ga0068855, IMG submission 66592) | Corn rhizosphere microbial communities from Kellogg Biological Station, Michigan, USA - KBS Corn C5-2 | ecosystem: Host-associated > Plants > Roots > Rhizosphere > Soil ... | reverse complement strand
TACTGCCTCACGAACTTAGCAGGATCGACCTGGTGTCCGTCTTTCAGCACTTCGAAATGCAGGTGCGGGCCGGTCGAGCGGCCGGTGGAACCGACGAGGGAAATAGGTTGGCCCTTCTGCACGATTTGTCCTTCTTCCACCAGCAGCTTCTCGTTGTGCGCATAACGCGTGACATAGCCGTTGCCGTGGTTGATCTCGACGGTGTTGCCGTATCCGAAGCGTTCGCGTGACCACGTGATGAGGCCCGAAGCTGCGGCCATGACTTGCGTGCCCTGCGGCGTCGCGAAGTCGATACCGCGGTGAAACTCTCCGTGTCCATTGAACGGATCGACACGGCTGCCGAAGTAGGAGGAAATCCAGCCGGCGGCAATCGGACGGCCGTCCGGGATGACTTTGCGGCTCAGGTTGCTCGTAACGATGAGATTTTCGAGCACGCCGAGCTGCCCCTCGCGATCCTTAATCTTGGCCGCGAGGTCATCGAGAATGCCCGTGAGATCCGGTGCCGTCACCGAGAACGAGTCGCCCTCGGGACCGCCTTGAGCGGGATGATGATCGAAATCGAACTCACCTTTGTCCAAATGAGATATTTCAGTGAGTCGCTTGCCGAGCGCGTCCAAACGGATGACGTGAGCATTCATCTCGCCCACGCGACTTGCCAATGCGTCCAAACGTTCCTGCACCTGCCGCCTCGAATCGGCAATCTGCGCACGTTGCACGGCGATTTGCCGGGTCCAATCGCCCAGTTGTATCCCAGGATGAAACAGTGTGCCGCGGGAGCCGAGCGCAAGCCCAAGCGTGAACACACTGGCGAGCACACCCAAACAACAACAGGAACTCAGCACGAGAAACCAAGGCCGATTGAGTTCGATCTGGCGGGCGCCCCCCAGGCGCTTGGAATAAAGAATGATGTTCATGCCGGGCTCAACTCGCACGGCACTCGGAAGTTGCGGAACATCGCGAATTGCGGCGCAAATAGGCCGCGTATTCAGACCAGCACTGGATGTGTGTAGCTTCCATCGTGGCAACCCCGCTATCGTGGCTCCGGCACCGCGCCGTGACCCTTAGACCGGTGGCTTTGCGTCCCCGCTTTTCAACGGGTTTGCCCTTGTCAGTCGCGCCGACTATGCAGAATGCAGTAGCGCGCTGGCAAGCAGAGTTGCTGAATTCCTGGCATTTTGAGCTTATGTCCGATCGTTCCAAACAGGGTTTGCAACCCATCCTTGCAGGCTTGGGCTCACGCATCGCCGCGCTCGAGCAACGCGCACAAAAGACCATCGAGCTCGCGGAGAAAGTGCGCGCGGCACTGCCCGAGCCCGAAAAACTCCATGTAGTGTCAGCGAGTTATCGTACGGACACGCTCGTCGTGCTCATGGACTCGGCTGCGTGGTGTCCGCAAGTTCGCTATGCCGAAGCAGAGCTGCGCGAACGACTCGTCGCCGCAGGTGAGACACGGTTCACAAAATTACGTGTTCGCGTAGGAAGAAAAGCGCCGCTGAAATCGAGCATGGAAGATTCCAACGAGGGCCGCAAAAGAGATGACGTCAGCGAGGATTAAGGTCAAATTTGCGCAGCTTCTGACCGCCAACTCAACGCCACCCTCAACCTTGATATCACGCCGTTGCAGCCGCCCCTGCATATGAAATGGGCGCATCCTTGGAATCGCTGAACGTGACTTCTTCCCAGGCGGCTTGGTCGGCAATCAAGGTCCTGAGCAACTTGTTATTGAGCCCGTGGCCGGATTTGTAGCCGCTGAACTCACCGATGAGGCTATGGCCGAGCAAATACAAATCGCCGATGGCGTCCAGGATTTTGTGCTTCACGAATTCGTCTTCGTACCGCAAACCGTCCTCGTTCAAGATGCGGTAGTCATCTAAAACAATGGCATTATCGAGCGTGCCGCCCAACGCCAGGTTGCGCGAACGCAAAAACTCCAGGTCCCTCATGAACCCAAACGTGCGCGCACGGCTCACTTCCTTCAAAAAGGAGGTGGTGGAGAAATCCATCGAGGCCGTTTGCGAGCGCTTCTTGAAGACGGGATGATTGAATTCGATTTCGAAATTCACTTTGAAGCCGTTGAACGGCTCGAACTGCGCCCACTTGTCGCCCTCTTCGACGCGGATCTTTCGCAAGATACGCACGAAGCGCTTCGCGGCACTTTGTTCTTCGATCCCCGCCGATTGCAACAGAAAGACGAACGGGCCCGCGCTGCCGTCCATGATCGGCACCTCCGGCGCGGAAAGATCGACATAGGCGTTATCGATGCCGAGACCGGCAAATGCAGACAACAGATGTTCGACCGTCGAAACCTTGGCATCGCCATTGGTCAACGTCGTGCCAAGCATGGTCTCGCTGACGTTTTCAGCGCGCGCATAAATATCGACCGGCTCGTCCAAATCAGTGCGACGAAACACCACGCCCGAATTCACCGGCGCCGGACGCAACACCATCAGAACTTTCTTACCCGTGTGCAGGCCCACGCCGGTCGCGCGTATGACATTTTTTAGCGTACGTTGTCTAAGCATCCGCGCACCGTAACATAAGTAGCGTAATGCGAGGAAGGCAGGGAAGGCCCTAGGCGCTAGCCAGAAAGAAGCTGCTCACAACTTCTTTTCTTGCTAACAGCCTAGCGCCTTCCGCACTGGCTTCTTCAGTCCGCCTGCCGGCGCAAGAACGCCGGAATATCCAGCAGCGAATCGTCGCCCATGGCCAACCCATCGCCGACGGCACGACGTGCGGGTGCGCCTTGCTGCTCACGTTGATTGCGAATGTAAGTCGGCACATTCAGATCATCCAACGTGGGCACGTGGCGAGCCGAGCGGCCACCTGCGATCGCAGTCATGCGGCGGCTGTCCATTTCCGGCTGAGCCTGCTTCTGCTCCGGACGGCCGATGCCCGTAGCTACGACTGTGACGCGGATCTCTTCGCGCATCTCCGGATCGATCACGCAGCCCACGACCACGTTGGCATCTTCCGAGGCATAACGCTTCACTGTGTCGCCCACTGTGCTGAACTCGCTGGTGCGCAGATCGGGTCCTGCAGTCACGTTGATGAGTAGACCGTGTGCGCCTTGCAAATTCACGTCCTCGAGCAACGGACTCGATACCGCAGCTTCTGCTGCTTCACGCGCGCGGTTCTCGCCGCGAGCAGAACCCGAGCCCATCATGGCCATGCCGGTTTCGGCCATCACCGTACGCACGTCGGCGAAGTCGACGTTGATCATGCCAGGCCGCGTGATGAGCTCGGCGATACCTTGCACCGCACCTTGCAACACTTGATTCGCTGCTTTGAACGCATCGAGCAAGGTCACATCGCCACCCAACACCGTGAGCAGCTTCTGATTGGGAATCGTGATCAGCGAGTCGACGTGCTTACCCAGCTCGGCGATACCGTGATCCGCGATGGAGCCGCGCTTGTTACCTTCCATCTCGAAAGGTCTGGTCACCACGGCAACCGTGAGAATGCCGAGCTCCTTCGCGACTTGAGCAACCACCGGTGCCGCTCCCGTGCCCGTGCCGCCGCCCATGCCGGCGGTGATGAAGAGCATGTCCGAGCCTTCGATCATCTCGATGATGCGATCGCGATCTTCCATCGCGGCCTGGCGGCCCACTTCGGGATCTGCGCCGGCGCCCAAGCCCTTGGTGATGTTGCAACCGATCTGCAACCCCACTTTGACCTTGTTGTGCTTGATCGCCTGCGCATCGGTGTTGATGCAAATGAAGTCCACACCTTCGATGCCGGTCTGCACCATGTGCGCAACGGCATTGCCGCCGCCGCCGCCCACACCGATGACTTTGATCACTGCACCTTGGCTTTCTGTATCAGCAAGTACAAACATAGTTAGTCCCCTCTATGCATAGGATTCAAAAATAAAAAATCAAAAAACTCTCGACCCTGCTTACGGGACACGGGGTTCGGCGTTTGGGATTCGCACTCGTGAAATGCGAACTCCGTACTCCGATCCCCGCGCTACCGTGTTGTAGCCCAACTCCTTCGTCAGAAATTCCCCTGAAACCAAGCCTTCATCCGATCCCACACGTTGCGCGCACCGCCCAAGCTCAAGGGCGATTCGCGCCGATGGCGCAGATAGTTCTCGCGTCCGTAGAGCAAGAGACCGACACCCGTCGAGTGAATTGGATTACGCACCACATCGGCCAATCCCGTGACGTGCTGCGGCGTGCCCAAACGCACGGGCATGTGAAACACTTCTTCGGCGAGTTCGACTACACCTTCCATCTTTGCGCTGCCGCCGGTGAGCACGACGCCCGCCGCAATGACTTCTTCGAATCCAGAGCGGCGCAATTCTTCGCGCACGAGAGCAAACAATTCTTCGTAACGAGGCTCGACGACCTCGGCCAATGTCTGACGCGCCAAGCGGCGCGGCGGCCTGTCGCCCACGCTCGGGACCTCGATGGTTTCGTCGGAGTTCGCGAGTTGCGATAGTGCGCAGGCGAATTTGACCTTGATCTCTTCGGCGTGATGGGTCGGCGTGCGCAGACTCACAGCGATATCGTTCGTCACTTGATCTCCAGCGATCGGAATGACCGCCGTGTGACGAATCGCGCCGCCGGAAAACACCGCGATGTCGGTCGTGCCGCCGCCGATGTCCACCAAACAAACGCCGAGCTCTTTCTCGTCGTCGGCAAGCACCGCATAGCTGGACGCAAGCTGTTCGAGCACCACGTCTTCAACGGTGAGTCCACATCGCTGCACGCACTTCACGATGTTCTGCGCGGCACTTTCCGCGCCGGTCACGATGTGCACCTTGGCTTCGAGACGCACACCCGACATGCCGATGGGTTCGCGAATGCCTTCCTGGTTATCGATGATGAATTCCTGCGGCAGAATGTGCAGGATCTTTTGATCTGCCGGAATCGCCACAGCGCGCGCCGCATCGATCACTCGATCCACGTCGTCCGAGCTCACTTCTTTGTTGCGAATCGCGACGATGCCGTGCGAGTTCAAACTACGTACGTGGCTGCCGGCGATACCCGCATACACGGAATGAATCTCACAGCCCGCCATCAATTCGGCTTCCTCGACCGCGCGTTGGATGGATTGCACGGTCGATTCGATGTTCACGACCACACCCTTCTTGAGACCGCGCGAAGGATGCGAACCGACGCCGATCACTTCGATGGTGCCGTCGCTCGCGAGTTCGCCCACGATGGCAACCACCTTGGAAGTGCCGATGTCGAGACCTACCGTGAGGTTGCGTTCGGTCTTTCTAGGCATTGGGTCGTGCTTCCTCTTTTTTTGTCGCCGGCATGCCGCCGTTCCATCCGACGGCGAACCCGTTGCTGTAGCGCATATCGATGTAAGAGATTTGTTCGGCGTGCGTAGCGATCATCGGACTCGCAACGCGAATGAACCGCTGCAAACGAGCGTCGACATCTTGTCGGCCGAGCCGCACATCGACGCCATTCGTGAGCACGAGATCCCATGCACCGCGCGCATCGAGCATCACGCGCCCCAAGCGCAAATTGACCGACAGCAGGCGCGGATAGGTATCTAGATACAGTTTGGCGACTTGCGCCTGCGTACCTTCCGGCCCATCCAGACGCGGCAACTCGGGCGGGAGATAACGCGAGTCCTTCAAGAACATCTCACCGCGAATATTGAGCAGTCCCGACTCGCCCCACCGGGCCGCGGCGACTTGTTCAGTCACGTACACACGTAACCCGTCCGGCCAACTGCGCTCGACGCGTGCGTGGTCGACCCACGCGATGGTTTGAATCGCGTTCTTGACCGCTTTCAAATCGACGGACAACAAGCCTCGCTTGGCGAACGGCGCAACGGCTTGTTCGATTTGCAGCGAAGAGACGCGCGCAAACTTGCCCACGACTTCGACGCGACGCACGGGCTGATCCAATGTCTTGAGCAATCCCCAAGTGAGCGGCGCGAGCAGCAAGATACCGCCGACGATGGTGCAGCCGCGCTGGTGCTCGCGCACGAAAGCGAAGTAATCCTTCTGCACGATCTCCGACGATTCCTTGCGACGATTGCGCTTGGCGAACCACATGATCAGCTGCGGCCCTCCGTAACGAAACTCGTCTCGAGAATGCGCCACACTAGATCGTCGAACTCGATGCCGCGAACGCGCGCGGCCTTGGGCACGAGCGAATGGCTCGTCATCCCAGGCGTCGTGTTGACCTCGAGCAGGAAATTCTTGCCGCTGCGATCGCGCATGACATCGACGCGGCCCCAACCCCAACAACCCGCTGCCTTGAATGCCGCGAGTGCCAGCGCACGCATTTCGTCTTCCGCCGCGCCTTGCAATCCCGGACATAGATATTGAGTGTCGTCAGCGACGTACTTGGCGTGATAGTCGTAGTACTCGCCTGCAGGCACGATCTTGATGGTGGGCAACGCCTCGTCGCCCAAAATACCGACCGTGTATTCGCCGCCCTCGATCAGTTGCTCCATCAAAAGCTCGCCGCGATAGCGCTGCGCTAGCGCAACCGCTTGTGAGAGATCCGCTTGTTTGAAGACACGACTCACACCGACGCTCGAACCTTCGCATGAAGGTTTCATGATGAGCGGCAGGCCGATCGTGGCCGCGGCAGCGGTGAGATCCGCTTCAGATGAAATGCGCACGTAACGCGGTGTGGAGAGTCCGGCGGAGAGCCATACTTGTTTGGTGCGAATCTTGTCCAGCGTAAGCGCGGCACCCAGCACGCCTGAACCCGTATAAGGCACGCGTAGCGACTCGAGCAGACCTTGCACGACACCGTTCTCGCCATCGCCTCCATGCATGATGTTGAACACGCGATCGAACTTCTGGGTCGTGAGCGCTTGCACGAGCGCCGGAATGCCGTCGACGATCGTGGCATCGACACCTTTGCGCTTGAGCGCATCGAGCACGTTGCGGCCCGATTCGAGCGATACATCGCGTTCGCTCGAATCGCCGCCCAACAGCACGGCGACGCGACCGAAGTCTTTCGGGTTAGTGATGGAAGAAATCATGACAGCAGCCTCTCCCCGACAATCCGCACCTCCGGCTGCAAACGCACACCCTGCACGCGCTCGACCGTATGCATCACGTGCTCTATCAGTTGCTCGATGTCTGCGGCCGTCGCAGTGCCATCATTGATGATGAAATTGGCGTGCTTCTCGGAGACGCGCGCACCGCCGATGCGAAAGCCTTTGAGGCCCGCTTGATCGATCAGGCGTGCGGCGTGATTGCCGGGTGGATTGGTGAACACCGAGCCGCACGACAACTCGCCGATGGGCTGTGCGGCTTTGCGTTGTGCGAGAAGCGCGCGAATCTGCTCGTTGCTCGCACCCGGCTTGGGCTCGAATTGAAGTCGCGCGCCCAAGAACCACTCGTTGGCAGGGCCCACGACATGTCGATAAGACACTTCGTAGTCCGTCTTCGGTCGCGTATGCAACTGACCCGCGCGATCCATGATCTCGACGCTTACGACATGCGTCCACGTCTCGCCGCCGAACGCGCCGGCGTTCATAGCGAGCGCGCCGCCCAATGTGCCCGGAATGCCGGCGAAGAATTCGGCCGGTCCCAAACCCCACTTGATGCATTGCTTGGCGAGCTTGGCGCATGCAACACCAGCGCCGCACCACACTTCGGTGTCGCTTAGACGCTTGAGTTCATCGAGCGAGCCATGTGTTTCGATCACCGCAGCACGCAGGCCGCCATCTCGCACGAGCAGATTGCTGCCGAGCCCCACCCAAAACAGGGTTTTGTCCGCATCGAGTGAGCGCACGAACTCAGCGAGATCCGCTTTGTCTCGAGGATTGAAGAGCACGTCGGCAGGACCACCCACACGCCACGAGGTGTGCCGCGACATGGGCTCGTTGTACAACACGCGGCCGGAGAATTCGGGCGGCAAGGAGAGTGCGTTCATGCACCGGCTCCTTTCGCAAGCGCGTGTGTGAGCTCAGCAGGCACGCCACCGATGCTGCCTGCGCCCATCGTGACGATGACGTCACCGTCACGCACGATGCGGGCAAGCGTCTGCGGCAACTGCTCCACACCTTTGACCAACACGGGTTCGACACTGCCGCGCGAACGAATTGCACGACAGAGTGCGGTACCGTCGGCTCCCACGATCGGGGCTTCACCCGCCGCGTACACTTCAGTAACTACGAGCGCGTCTACATCGGCAAGTACGCGCGCAAAGTCGTCCAACAAATCACGCGTGCGCGAATAACGATGCGGCTGGAATGCCAACACGATGCGACGGCCCGGCCAGCCCTGACGAATTGCATCGAGCGTGGCGGCGATTTCAGTGGGGTGATGACCGTAGTCATCGACGATAGTGACGCGTCCCGCCGGCGTCTGCACATCACCATACTGTTGCAAGCGCCGATCGATCCCTTGGAAATGGGCGAGCGCTGTTTGAATCGCAGCATCGGCGACTTCGAGCTCGGTGGCGACAGCGATGGCCGCAAGCGAGTTGAGTACGTTGTGCGTGCCCGGCAAGTTGACACGCACAGCTAGCGGCGGCTTGCCGGGACGCACGACATCGAACGACGATTGCATGCCGTGGCGAACGACATTGATCGCACGCACGTCGGCGTCGGATTCAATGCCATAAGTAACGAAGGGACGCGCGATGTGCGGCAATAAACTGCGCGCCTCGGCATCGTCGGCACACACCACCGCGAGCCCGTAGAACGGCAGGTTGTGCAGGAAATCGACGAAGCTTTGTTTGAGGCGTTCGAAGTTGCCGTCGTGAGTGCTGAGATGATCTGCATCGACATTGGTCACGATGGCGATCATGGGCTGCAGATGCATGAACGACGCATCGCTCTCATCGGCTTCGGCCACCAGATAGCGGCCCGTGCCCAACCGCGCGTTGCTTCCTGCACTCTTCAAGCGCCCGCCGATCACGAAGGTCGGATCCAAACCGCCTTCCGCCAGCAAACTCGCAACCATGCTCGTGGTTGTCGTTTTACCGTGCGTACCCGCAACGGCGACGGCATAGCGAAAGCGCATCAACTCGCCCAGCATTTCCGCACGCTGCACTACCGGGATGCGATGCGCATGCGCTTCCATCACTTCCGGATTCGCAACACTCACCGCGCTCGATACGACAAGCACGTCGGCGCCCGCGATGTTAGATGCAGCGTGACCGTAGACGATGCGCGCGCCGAGCGACTCCAAACGACGTGTCACGGCATTCGGCTTCAAGTCCGAACCCTGTACGTCGTACCCCAAGTTCACTAGCACTTCGGCAATGCCGCCCATGCCGCTGCCGCCGATGCCGACCAAGTGAATACGCTGAATGCGCCGCATGCGATCGGTCATGCGACACCTCCTGCAGCGGTGACACATGCATCAGCTAAACGCACGTCGGCATCGGTGATGGCTTGCGCGCGTGCATTCACTGCCATGCGAGCCAACCGGTCGCGCCCCTGCGCAAACAATGTTTTTAGTTCCGTCGCGAGTCGCGGTGGCGTCAGCTCGTGTTCCGGAATCAGCAGCGCTGCGTCTGCATTCACGAGGAACTGAGCATTGCGTGTTTGATGATCATCGACGGCTGCAGCGAACGGGACGAGCACAGCGCCCACGCCCGCCGCCGCGAGTTCGGAGACCGTCAATGCGCCGGCGCGAGATACAACAATGTCCGCCCATTCATACGTCGCACCCATATCGTCGATGAACGCACGCACGTCGGCGTCGACGTCGTGTTTGCGATAGAGCTCGACGGTCTGCGCATGGTGACGCTCGCCCGCTTGATGAATCACTTGCGGACGCAATTCCCGCGGCAACAACGTGAGCGCCGCAGGTACGACTGCATTCAAACGCGCAGCACCTTGACTGCCGCCGAAGACGAACAAACGAATCGGCCCGTTGCGTTCGCCGAATCGCTGTGCAGGTTGTGACAAAGCGGTGATCTCGCGGCGCACGGGATTACCCACTTGTTCGGCACGGACACCGCCGGGAAAACTGCGTGGAAATGCTTCGAGCACGCGATCGGCAAGTTTTGCGAGCATGCGGTTGGTGAGACCGGCCACGGCATTTTGTTCGTGAATGACGAGCGGCCGACGCGTGAGCCACGCTGCAACACCACCAGGGCCACTCACGAAGCCACCCGCCCCCAACACCACCACGGGCGCACGACGACGCATCACGGCCAAACTCTGTCGAATCGCACGCGCCAATCGGAACGGCGCGCCGAGCCACGCGCTCCAGCCTTTGCCACGCACACCGCTCACGGTGATCCACTCGATCGGAATTTGATGCTGTGGTACGAGTCGCGCTTCGAGTCCACGCTGCGTACCCAACCACACGGGTTCATAGCCACGCTCGCGCAATACACGTGCAGCTGCAAGCGCAGGAAACACGTGCCCGCCCGTGCCGCCGGCCATGATGAGCACTACGCCTTTGCTCGTCGCGGCGCTCATGGAGTTCGTTCCTTCTTGGGCATGGCGGAACGACCGGACAACTGCGTTTCGTGTGCGACACGAAACACCATGCCCAACCAGCCGAGCGTGACCAACAAACTCGAACCGCCGTAGGACAGCAGCGGCAGCGTCAGTCCCTTGGTGGGCAGCAGACCCATATTCACGCCCACGTTCACGAACGTTTGCAGACCCACCCACAAACCGAACGATGCCGCGACGTAAGATTGAAAGCGCAGGCCCGCCTCCGCCGCCAAGCGTGCGATGTGTAGCGAACGCCAAACCAAGAGCACGAACAGCGCGAGCGTAACGACGATGCCGACGAGTCCGAACTCTTCGGCCAACACTGCAAACACAAAGTCGGTGTGCGCTTCGGGCAAGTAGAAAAGTTTTTGCACGCTCGCACCCAACCCGACGCCGAAAATTTCGCCGCGGCCGATGGCGATCAAAGACTGCGTGAGTTGAAACCCGGAGTTGAACGGATCGGCCCACGGATCGACGAAGCCGATCAACCGCTTTACGCGATACGGCGACGACACGGCGATCAAACTCATGCCCACGACGGCAAGCGTGACGAGCGCGAGGAAATGCCGGAACTTGACGCCCGCCAAGAACAAAATGCCGAGGCCCGTTGCGACCAACACCGTCGCCGCACCGAAATCAGGCTCGATCAATAGCAGTAGCGCGGCAACCATCAACAAACCGAGGGGTTTCAAAAAGCCTTTGATATCGGTCTTGAGCTCTTCTTGGCGCCGCACCGCGTAGCCTGCGAGATAGATCAGCAACAGCACGCGCGCCAGCTCCGATACTTGGAAATTCATGAAGCCGAGACGCGCCCAACGACGGCTGCCGTTCACAGAGTGGCCGATCCCCGGAATCAGCACGAGCACCAGCATTGCGAATGCGGTGATCATGAGCGGCACGGCAAGCCGCTCCCAAATATGCATGGGAATGGTCACTGCAATGGCGCAGGCCGCCAGCCCGAGCAGTACGAAGATGAGCTGATGCTCGAAGTAGTAGAACGGATTGTTGAGCGAACGCTCCGCCACGGAAACCGACGCTGAGGTCACCATGACGAGTCCGATCAACAACAGCGTGCTGGTCGACAAGGTGAGCACGGGATCGAACGAGATCTTGCGTGAGCGCGCGGGCGAACGCGGAAACGTGAGTGATGCAGCACTCATGACGCGAGACTCCTGGCCGCTTCAGCAAACACGTCGCCGCGATGTGAGTAATCGCGGAACATATCGAGACTTGCGCACGCAGGCGATAACAACACCGTGTCGCCTGGATTAGCAACCTGAGATGCACGCTTCACCGCCCCCGGCATGTCCCCTGCAAACTCGACGGCACACACCGGCCGCAATACGGACGCAAGCTGTTGCGCGTCTTGTCCGATGAGAACGACGTGATGCACCTTGCCGCGGAACGCATCCGCAAGCGGCGCGAAGTCCTGTCCCTTGCCCTGCCCGCCTGCAATGATCACGAGCGGACCGGCCAACCCTTGGACTGCCGCCAGCGTCGCGCCGACGTTCGTGCCCTTCGAGTCATCGATATAACGAATACCGGCGACATCGATCACCCATTGCGAGCGATGCGGCAGCCCTGCGAAGTCGCGCAGCGCTTGCACGCATCGATCGAGGTCGAGACCGAGCGCTGCGCAAAGTGCGAGCGATGCCAATGCATTCGCAGCATTGTGGAGTCCGGCGATCTTGAGCTCGGACATCGCAACCAACGGCTGTCCGTTTTTCATGAGCTCGACAGTACCGTTGCGCGTGCGAATGCCGAACTCGGCATGCGTATCGCCGTGCAGACTGAACCCGAGCGTGCGTTGTCCAGGACGCGGCATGCGCCGCACGGCATCGTCATCGACATTGATTACGGCGGCAGCGCACCGATCGAAGATGCGCGCCTTGGCCTCCGCGTATTCGTCCATGCTCTCGTAACGATCCATGTGATCGGACGTCACGTTGAGCACGGTCGCAGCTGCGGTCGCTAGCGAACGCGTAGTCTCCAATTGGAAACTCGAAAGTTCGAGCACGTAGAAATCGGGAACCGGATCCTCGAGCAGATCGAGTGCTGCTCTGCCGAGATTGCCGCCCGCAATCGCGCGCCGCCCGCAAGCATCGATCATGAGCTTCACAAGCGTAGTGACAGTGCTTTTGCCGTTCGTGCCTGTGATACCGACGATCGGCGCACGCGCTTCGTGTGCAAAGAGCTCGATATCACCCACCACCGGCAAGCCGCGCGCCAGCGCTTCGGCCAACATGGGTTCTCGCACCGAGACGCCCGGTGAAGCAATGATCTGCGACGCGCCATCCAACAGCGCTTGGTCGAATCCACCCAAATGCAACTCAACATCGGGCGCGAACTCTCGCAGCTTCGCGAGTTCAGGCGGCGCTACACGACTATCCGTGACAGCAAAGTCGACGCCGCGTGCGCGCAAATATTTAGCGCACGAGAGTCCCGTGCGCCCGAGACCCACGACGACGGCCCGCGCAGCGCTGTGCGCGCTGCGTGTCATGTCGTGTTTTCGGGCGCCGCTCATCATGGTTTCAGCGCACCTTCAACGTTGCGAGACCGATCAACACGAGAATCACCGTGATGATCCAAAAGCGCACGATGACTTTAGGCTCGGCCCACCCCTTGAGTTCGAAGTGGTGGTGAATCGGCGCCATGCGAAAAATGCGTTTACCGGTGAGCTTGAACGACATCACTTGCAACATCACCGAGACTGTTTCCATCACGAACACGCCGCCCATGACGAAGAGCACGATCTCTTGATGCACGATGACAGCGACGACACCTAGCGCCGCGCCGAGCGCCAATGCGCCGATATCGCCCATGAATACCTGCGCCGGATACGTGTTGAACCATAGAAAGCCGAGTCCGGCGCCCACTAGCGCCGCGCAAAACACCAGCAACTCGCCCGCGCCCGGAATGTGCGGAATGGAAAGATAGTTCGCGAACACGGTGTTACCGCTCGCATAGGCAAACACACCGAGTGCGCCGCCGACCATCACCGCCGGCATGATCGCGAGACCATCGAGACCGTCGGTGAGATTCACAGCATTGCTCGCACCGACGATCACAAAATAAGTGAGCAACACGTATCCCCAGCCGAGCGGCACTGCCACGCTTTTGAACAGCGGCACGAAGAGCGCGGTTTCAGCCGGTGTTTTGGCCGTCGAGTACAACGCGAACGCGAACCCCAAGCCGGCGACGGTTTGCCAAAAATATTTATAACGCGCGATCAGACCGCGGCTATTGCCGACGACGAGCTTGAGATAGTCGTCCCAGAAGCCGATCAGACCGAATGCCAGCGTGACACCGAGCGTGATCCACACGAAGCGATTGGTGAGATCCGCCCACAGAAACGTGCTCGCACCGATCGCAACCAAAATCAATGCTCCGCCCATGGTCGGCGTGCCCGCTTTGGGCAAATGCGATTTGGGACCGTCGCTGCGCACGCGCTGACCGATCTGCTTTTCGGTGAACGTGCGGATCATCCACGGCCCGATCAGAAACGACAGCACCAACGCCGTGAGCGCACCCAAGATGGCGCGGAACGTCAAGTAATTGAAGAGACGAAAGCCCGCGTAGAGCTCGGTCAGTTGTTGTGTGAAATAGAGCAGCACTTGTAATTGCCTTTATTGCGTCCGCTCAGTGCGTGGAAGAAGACGAAGGATTGAGGGAGAGCGCTTGCGCCGCGCGTTCGAGACGATTGGAGCGCGAACCTTTGATCAATAGCGTGATCTGCGGTTCGATCTCCGCTTTGGCTTGTTCGACGAGCGCATCCAAACTCGAGAACCATTGCGCGCCGGGACCGAATGCATCGACCGCATGGCGGGTATGCGTGCCGACCGCAAACAGTCGTTCGATGCCGCACGCTTGCGCATAACGCCCGACTTCAGCGTGCAACGCGTCGCTCTCGGGACCGAGCTCCATCATGTCGCCTAAAATCAGCCAGCGACGGCCGCCGCGCATTTGCAACGCATCGAGTCCCGCTTTGAGAGAACTCGGATTCGCGTTGTAAGAATCGTCGATGAGATACGCACCGCCGATGGCAGGTTTGAGTTCGAGCCGCCCGCCTACCGGGCGCATTGCTGCGAAGCCTTCTTTGATTTGCGCAAGCGTTGCGCCAGCGGCAAATGCAGCAGCAGCCGCACCCAATGCGTTCCTCAAGTTATGCAGTCCCGCGAGGTGCAAGACGACTCGATCATTGCCGAGCGGTGTAATCAGATCGAATTCGCTGCGGAAACCGTGTTGTTCGTTGTTGGCGGAAATGTTTTTCGCCGTGAAATCTGCAGGCTGGGCTACACCGAAAGTCACCACGCGCCCCGCACCGCTGGTGGCGCGCCAAGTCTCCGCGTACACGTCATCGACATTGATCACGGCGGTATCTTTGCTCGTGAGTCCGCGAAACATTTCGCCTTTGCCGCGCGCGACACCTTCCAATCCGCCGAAGCCTTCCAAGTGAGCGGCGCCTGCATTGGTCACGAGCCCGACGGTGGGCTCGGCGATTTCAACCAACGCTGCGATCTCGCCTTGGTGATTGGCGCCCATCTCGATCACCGCCGATCGATGCGAGGCATCGAGCCCCAGCAGCGTGAGCGGTACACCGATGTGATTGTTGAGATTGCCTCGCGTCACCCAGCAAGGTCCGCCGCGGCTCAAAATCGAGCCGATGATTTCTTTGGTGGTGGTTTTGCCATTGCTGCCGGTCACTGCCACCACGGGTATTTGGAAATTGCGACGCCATTCGCGCGCGAATTGCGACAACGCGGCGAGCGCATCGGGCACGACGACTTGCGGCAGATCGATCGTCAATTGGCGCTCGACCAACGCAGCGGCAGCACCTGCCGTTGCAGCGGTACTCACAAATGCGTGGCCGTCGAAGTTCGGACCTTTGAGCGCGACGAAGAGCGCGCCGGCTTGAATAGTGCGTGAGTCGGTCGAGACGCTCGTGAAAGCACGCTCGGCGCCGATCAATTTGCCATGCGCGATGCGCGCAAGATCGTTCAATGTCCTCTTGATCATGCGAGTCTCCCCAATACACCTACAACGACTTCGCGGTCGCTGAAGTGGCGAGTCTCGGCACCGACGATTTGATAGTCCTCGTGGCCTTTGCCTGCAATGAGCACGGCGTCTTGCGCAGACGCAGAAAGAATCGCCTGCTCGATAGCGTGCATACGATCATGCTCGACGATGGCCGCGGACGGCTGGGTCATGCCCGTAAGAATGTCACGGACAATGTGTGTAGGATTTTCGCTGCGCGGGTTGTCATCGGTCACAATGACACGATCGGCATGACGTTCGGCGATGGCGCCCATTTGCGGCCGCTTGCCGGAATCACGATCGCCGCCGCAACCGAACACGCAAACGAGTCGTCCGCTGCAATGAGCGCGTGTCGCAAGCAAGGCTTTCTCAAGGGCATCGGGTGTGTGCGCATAATCGACAACGATCAGCGGTCGCTGTGGACGGGCAAACGTTTCCATGCGTCCCGGCGGCGCGCTGCAACGTTCCAGCGCACGAACCGCTTCGTCGAGTGGAATGTTCCAGCCGAGCAGCACGGCGAGCACCCCGAGTAAATTCTCGGCATTGAAGTCGCCGATCAAGCGCGAGCGCAATACGCTCTTGCCCCAACTGCTCGCCAACTCGAGCTCGAGTCCTTGCGCGCCGTGAACGTGTTTGACGCTCATGACGTAATTGCAGTTGAGTTGTCGCGCGAGCTGATCCGCATCGCGTCCGTGAAGCGTCAACGTCTTCGCATCTGCATGCATGTATGCAAGCCGGCGGCCGAAGTCATCGGCAACATTGATCACGCGATGACGTACTTCGGGCCTCGCAAAGAGCAGTGCTTTTGCTTCACCGTACGCTGCAAACGTGCCGTGATAGTCGAGATGATCGCGCGTGAGGTTCGTAAACATTGCGGTATCGATGCGCACCGCGTTCACGCGATCTTGATGAAGCGCGTGCGAAGACACTTCCATGCCGATGGCTTGCGCTCCGTCGTCGAGCAAATTCGCGAGCCGACGATGTACGGTGACGACATCAGGCGTCGTGTGCGTACCCGATTGCAACGCGTACGGCCGACCTTGTCCGAGAGTACCGAGATAGCCGGCACCTCGACCCAAAAACTCGCACGCTTGCGCAAGCAAATAAGCACTGGTCGTCTTGCCGTTCGTGCCTGTGACTGCAGCGATCGTGAGTTTCTCCGACGGCGATTCGAAGAATCGATTCGCGAGTGCTCCGAGCAGACGCGACAGCTCAGGAATTGCAATAGCTCGCACATTCGCGAGTGCCGCGACATTTAGTGATGCGGACGGCTCGTACAACACGATGGCTGCACCGTTTGCTTGAGCGCTTGCCGCATGCATAGCTCCGTGGGTTCGCAAACCCGGCACGGCGATGAATGCACTTCCAACGGTCGCCGCGCGGCTGTCGAGCGTGATGTCCGTAATTTCGATTTCCGGCAGGCGCGCAACGACGTCCTCAGCAACGAGTCCGGTCAAGAGGTCGCGAAGTTTTCTGGCACGCCGCATGGGTGTCATCTCCGCAGAGGCAACGCCGTCGAACTGCACGAGTGCGTTCATGGTGTTACGCTCGTCTGCACGAACGTGGCTGCCGGCACTGTTTCAAGTCCGTCTGGAGCCACTGCCATGAGTCTCAGCGCTCCCGCCATCACACTAGCGAATACGGGCGCGGCGACGTCGCCGCCGTAGTAGCGCCCGTCCGAAGGCTCATCGATAACGACGATGGCCGCGAGCTTGGGACGAGTCGCCGGCACGATGCCACCAAACACCGCCATGTAACGGTCTGTCGAATAGCCCCCGTTTTCTGCTTTGTGTGCGGTGCCCGTTTTACCTGCAACGCGATAGCCAATGAGCGCTGCGCGATTGCCTGTTCCTTGCTCAGACACGACGCTTTCCATCATGTGCAACAGCTGACTCGCGACATGCGCATCGATGACTCGCTGACCCTGCACCGGACCGTCGACTCGGCGCATCGACACTGGACGGACGATGCCTCCAGCGCCCAATACTGCATACGCATGAGCAAGCTGCAAAGGCGTCACGGATAAACCGTAACCATAGGACATGGTTGCCTGATTGATGGGACGCCACTGACCGTAGTTCGTAAGCAAGCCGGCCGCTTCGCCCGGAAAGCCGCTGCCGGTCACTTGCCCGAAGCCGAACGAGTCCAGCATTTGCCACATGGCGCGAGGTGCCAACGTCAACGCCATTTTGGTCATGCCGACATTGCTCGACTTGGCGATGATGGTCGTGAGCGTTGCGGCACCGAGCGGATGCTCGTCGTGCACGGTCTTGATGCCCACACGCACCATGCCGGGTGATGTGTCGATCACCGTATCCGGCGAATAATGACCGCTGGCAATACCCGCCGCAGCGACGAACGGTTTGATGCTGGAACCGGGCTCGAAGATGTCGGTGGCGGCGCGATTGCGGAAATGCGCCGCCTCGAGCTGCTCGCGATCATTGGGATTGAAAGATGGCTGGTTCACCATCGCCAGCACTTCGCCAGTATCTACATCGAGCACCACCATCGAGCCCGCTTTCGCATTGTGCTGTTGGATGGCGGCCTTGAGCTCGCGATAAGCCAGGTATTGCACGCGCACGTCGATGCTCGTGACCAAATCCTGACCGGGCCGCGGCGCCTTGATGCTCTCGATGTCTTCGACTTGCCGGCCGTAGCGATCTTGAATCACACGCTTCGCGCCGGGCTCGCCGGCCAGCCAACGGTCGTACGCAAGCTCGAGTCCTTCTTGGCCCGTGTCGTCGACGCTCGTGAAGCCGAGCACATGGCCCGTGACCTCACCCGCCGGGTAATAACGACGATATTCACGCAGCACGTACACGCCGGGAATATTGAGCGCCTTCACTTGCGCTGCATCTTGCGGGCGCATGTGCCGCACGAGAAACAAGAACTCGCGATCGAGGTTGCTGCTTACGCGCTGCGCTAGCCACTGTTTATCGCGATTCAACGCTTCAGCGAGCCGCGGCCATTGATCTTGCGCTTGCTTGAGCTCGCGTGGATTGACCCAAATCGTGTCGACCGGCGTGCTCACGGCGAGCGGTTCGCCCGAGCGATCGAGAATCGCGCCGCGATGTGCCGACAACTTCGCAACGCGCGTGTAACGCGCATCGCCCTGGCCTTCGAGAAATCCACCGTCAAGAATTTGCAAATCCACGGCGCGCGCAACCAGCCCCACACCCGCGAGCGCGAGCAATCCGATCACCAGACGCATGCGTCCGCGGAATTGTTCGGGTGAAAAGCTCTTGCTCTCGTTGCGCACGTTGAAGGTGTGTGTCTCGGTGTACCTGCAGCCTTACGGCTGAACGATGCGAACCTCATCGGGCCGCGGAATTACCATCTTCAAATCGTCATGCGCCATTTGCTCGACGCGTCCGTAAGTCGACCAGGTGCTTTGTTCGAGCTTGAGCTGCCCCCACTCCGTGTCGAGTGCGTCGCGCTCCCTTTGCAGTCGCTGTAGCTCTACGAAAAGGCTGCGAGATTGATGCTTGCTCAAAACAGCCGCGACTGCCGATACCAGCAACAGCGTCCACACGAAAGCCACGCACAAGTTCGTAACGATCTTCATGCGGCGAGCTTCTCCGCAGTTCGTAACACAGCGCTGCGCGCACGCGGGTTGCGTTCGATTTCCGCTTCCGTCGCATGCACAGCCTTACCGATGCGCTTGAGCTTCGGGCGCGCATGCGCAGGCACGCTGGGCAACCCCGCATACACTGCGTCCTCTCTCTCGTTGTGCTGCATGAATTCCTTCACCATCGTGTCTTCGAGAGAATGGAAGCTGATCACGCATAAACGGCCGCCCGGCCGCAGCACGACCAAACTTTGTTTGAGCGCTTCTTCGAGCTGCGTGAGCTCGCCGTTGAGCACGATGCGAATCGCTTGAAACGTGCGCGTGGCCGGATGTTTGCCCGGCTCGTGCTTGGGCACAGCTTTCGCAATCACTTCGGCCAATTGTTTAGTCGTCGTAATCGGCTGCTCCTTGCGATATGCGACGATGGCTCGCGCGATCGTTTTTGCGAAACGATCCTGACCGAAGGCGCTAATTGCGCGTGCGATATCTCGTTCCGACGCTCGCGCAATCCACTGTGCCGCCGTAACACCCGAGGTGTTATCCATGCGCATGTCGAGCGGACCTTCTTGCGAGAAACTAAATCCGCGTGCTGCGTCATCGAGCTGCGGAGACGAAACACCGAGATCCAACAACACGCCGCTCAATTCACCTTTCACGCCGAGCTCTTCGGTCACATCACTCATGTGACTGAACGAAGCGTGCCGTATCGACACACGCGATTCATCGGCGAATCGAGAACGTGCAGCAGCTACCGCTTGCGGATCGCGATCGAGCGCAATCAAACGACCGCTCGGACCCAAGCGCGCCAGAATTTCAGTCGCGTGACCGCCGCGACCGAAAGTGCCGTCCAAATAACAACCATCTTCGCGCACATTGAGCGCGGCGAGCACTTCGTCGAGGAGTACCGGCACGTGGGTGTACATGCGCTGCTCCCCTAGAACGACAAGTTGCCGAATTCAGGCGGCAATTCCGTATCGCCGACATCGCCTTTGAGCCACTGCTCGCGCTGCTCGTTCCAGTGAGTCTCATCCCAAAGTTCGAAGCGACTGCCCTGCCCGATGAGCATGGCTTGGCGATCCAACTGCGCGAACTCGCGCAGTTTCGGGGGAATGAGAACGCGGCCGTGACCGTCCAGTTCGATCTCGGTGGCATGGCCGAGCATCAGTCGCTGCAGCCGCCGCGCGGCGGCATTCAAGGTGGGCAAGCGCACGAGCTTGCGCTCGATCTCTTCCCAATCGGGAAACGGATAAATGAGCAGGCAGCGGTCGGAGAGGTCGACGGTCGCAACCAGACGGCCGTCCGAGCGCTCGGCAATGTCTTCCCGATACCGGGTCGGCATGGCGAGACGCCCTTTGGCATCCAGCGTGACCTTGTTAGCGCCTCGAAACATTCCCCGATCGACCCTCAGCTCGGCAAAACCACTACACCCCACACCATTCCCTGATGTCCCATCGAATCCCACTCTCTCCCACTTTGTTGCACTATAGATCGAAAAGACCGCAAGTCAACGAAAGTGCTGGGGATTTCCCTTTTCGCGACAGCGACTTAGCCCCCAGCGCCCAAGACGGCATTGCGCCTCATGCACTGCTTTGAGGCGAATCAAAAAGTTAAGCGGCTTTTGTCAAACAAAATGCAGGAGAGCATCGCGACGAAAACGGGTGCCGACCCGGCACTGAGGGAGAGTTTCCGCGCGCATTTGCGCAAACGTCGGGCAGGAGATGCGCGAGGGGTGAAAGAAAGTGGCGAATTGGGCGCTGTGGCAAAGGCGCTAGGTGAAGTAGGCGCTAGGCAAGGAAGCCAGAAAGTTGCTGCGCATTTTTTTTAATAGCGCCTAGAGCCTAGTGGCCTAGCGCCTCGATCTGCCCGGCAACGCGGGGCAGAGAAGGGAGTCGGCCGATAAGCCGGGTTCTGTCGTGGACAACCATTCATCTGGGGCTCGTGTCACCACGAGCCTCAAGCGACCTACCCGGGAACACATGCGGGCCGCATGTGCGGCGCGAAGCCGCTTGCTCCCCTATTTGGTCTTGCTCCGAGTGGGGTTTGCCGTGCCGCCGAATGTTGCCACCGGCGCGGTGCGCTCTTACCGCACCGTTTCACCCTTACCACCCCCTCCCTGCCCTCCCCCGCAATGCGGGGGAGGGTTAGGGCGGAGGTTAGGCGGTTTGCTTTCTGTTGCACTTTCCGTGGGCTCACGCCCCCCAGGCGTTACCTGGCACTTTGCCCTTGGAGCCCGGACTTTCCTCCACGCTTGCGCGCAGCGGTTGCCTGGCCGACTCCCGGCGCGGATGTTGAAGCCCTGTGGCACGAGAAGCAAGTAGAAGCTGATGAAACTCGCGGAATACGCGCCGAAGGTGAATTGATCGTTAAGTACAGCTAAAGGGTTTCGGACTTTGTAGAACCGCTCCGCCGCAGCGCCAGCTCGTAAAGCTCGTTGCGTTTGGCACCGGTCAGACGGGCCGCAAGTTTCGCGGCTTGTGAAGGCGAAAGTTCTTCGAGAAGGGTGTTGAGGACGGAGGCTGCATCCATTCTGGCGGCCGCAATCCCAACTTCCGCAGGAGCACCCTCTACGAGAATGACGATTTCTCCGCGAGCCATATTCGAATCTGCCTGCACCTGAACGCACAGCTCCCGAAGTGAGCCGTGGTACACCGTCTCGAATGCCTTGGTGAGTTCGCGACAAACCACGCCGCGCCGTTCTGTCCCGAGCAATTCGGCCATGTCCTGCAGGGTTTCTTCCAAGCGATGCGGAGCTTCATAAAAGACTAGCGTGCGCTCCTCCTCCTTCACTGAGCCCAGCCGCTGACGCCGCGCGGATTTCTTTGCCGCGAGAAATCCTTCGAAGACGAATCGATCGGTCGCCAGGCCGCCGACCGAGAGAGCCGCTGTCAATGCGCTAGGCCCCGGTACGGGCACGACGCGAACGTTGGCAGCCACTGCTGCTTTTACGAGCGAGTAACCGGGATCGCTAATCAGCGGCGTCCCCGCATCGGACACGAGAGCGAGGGAAATCCCACTACGCAACTTATCGAGTAACTCGGCCACTCGTGCCGATTCATTGTGCTCGTGAACCGAAACGAGCGGCGTTCCGATGCCTAACGTCCGCAGCATATTGCCCGTATGCCGAGTGTCTTCGGCAGCAACGAGCGCAACATTGCTCAGCACCTCACGCGCACGCGGACTCAGATCGCCCAAATTGCCGATCGGCGTCGCGACGACGTACAGAGTGCCGTGGGATGAGGATGACGAGGACACGACGATTGCACCGCTATAATGACGAACTCTCGAAGTTTACGACACGCAGCGTACTTGCCGATTCATGCTGCGTTGGAGCTCACTTACATGCAAGGCCGCCTGGTTTATTTAGCCGCCCTCATCCTCGCTTCGTGTCTGCTGGCCGCATGCGTGACGCCGCAAGGTCCGCAGACGGGCTATCCAAATCAAGAGCGCCAGCTGGCCCAAGCCGAAAAACTCTCCAAGAGCGGCGACCCTCTCGGCGCGGGACGCGCCTACCAAACCCTTGCGCAGCAATCCGGCGGCGAACTTCGCGACCGTTTCAATCTGCGCGCGGCTCGCGAATTCTTGGACGGCGGCGACGTGCAACAAGCGCAGAAACTCGTGAGTTCCGTGGGAGACAATGTCCCGAGCAGCGATTTCGCACTGCGCGCGGCAGTGTTAGCTGACATCGCGCTCCGTACCGGACATGCCGATCGGGCGCTCGCGGAATTGGATCGCGTGGCACTGCCTCTACCGCGTGAGTGGGCGCCAGATCTCCTGCAGGTTCGCACGCAAGCACTGTTCGCACTCGGTCGACCCGTGCAGGCTGTGAATACCGCGTTGGAGCGCGAGAAGCTTCTCAGCACTCCTCAAGATGTCACTCAGAACCGTCGCATGATTTGGGAAGGCGTACAACAAAGCGCCGCGGCCCACGTCGATTTACGTCCACCCCCCGGTGTCTCGTCCGTTGTGGCTGGCTGGCTGGAACTCGGCCGTGTTGCATTGGCTACGGGACGCAATCCGTTCACTGCAAACGCAACGCTGCGCGATTGGAAGTCTCGCTATCCCAGTCATCCCGCCAACGAATTGCTGAGCACCGAGGTGCTGCCGCAGCTCGGACAGAATCTCGCATATCCCCCTCAGTTAGCACTGCTACTGCCGCTCTCGGGCAAACAACAACAAGCAGGCGCAGCGGTGCGTGATGGTTTCATGGCCGCGCTCTTACAACAAGATGCAGCCACGCGACCTGCACTCAACATCTACGACACTGCGCAAGCAGGCGCTGTTGCTGCATATCGCCGCGCGGTCAGCGATGGAGCGCAATTCGTCGTCGGACCTTTGCTCAAAGAAGATGTGGCGAGCATTGCGCAGTTACCCGATGCAACAGTACCCACCCTTGCGCTCAACGATCTGCCGGAAAACGTGAACGCGCCCTCTTCGCTGTTTCAATTTGGACTCGCTCCCGAAGACGAAGCGCATCAAGTTGCAGACCGCATCGTGAACGACGGCCTCCGCAGCGGCATCGCGCTCTTGCCCAACAACGAATGGGGCAAGCGTCTATTCCGCGCGTTCGACGGAGAATTGAAAGCTCGCGGCGGCTCATTGGTGGGCCTGCGCTTCTATGACCCGGCCTCGCGCGATTATTCGCAACCCATCACCGATGTTCTGCTCATTGGAGAAAGCCGCGCTCGTGCGAACGCGTTGAATGGAGCGCTCGGTGTGCGGCTCGAATTCGAACCGCGCCGCCGCAGCGACGTCGAATTCGTGTTCGTAGCTGCACTGCCCGTGCAGGGACGCTCGCTCAAACCTGCGCTCAAATTTCATTTGTCCGGTGAAGATCTGCCCGTCTATGCGACATCGGAAATCTACGAACCCGATGCAGCTTCGAATACGGATCTCGATGGCGTGATCTTTCCCGACATGCCGTCGATCATTTCTCCGGACGAAGTGTCGAGCGAATTGCGCGCCAGCTTGTTGAAGTATTGGCCGACAAGAGCACGCGGGCGCGCGCGTTTGTATGCATTTGGTTTCGATGCCTATCGACTCGTACCGATGTTGCGCACAGCATCGCGCTCGGCGAGCGCAATCGACGGCATGACGGGACGATTAACGGTCGACAACACCGGCAAGGTACAAAGAACGTTGGAGTGGGCGAGAGTAGTCAACGGCCAGCCGCAACCGGTCAGCGGCCCGCAACCCACGGCGCTGCTCGCGCCGTAAATAAGGAACTCACATGAATTACCGCAAGGACGCGGGAATTGCTGCCGAAGAATTGGCACGCCGACACCTGGAAGCGGCAGGACTCACCTTCGTGCTGCGTAACTATCGATGCAAAGCTGGTGAACTCGATCTAGTGATGATCGAGAAACGCGCGTTAGTGCTCGTGGAAGTTCGCTATCGGAGTTTTTCGCAGTTCGGCAGCGCTGCTGCTTCGGTCGATATCTGGAAGCAGCGCAAGTTCGTTACCGCCGCGCGGCACTTATTGCTGACACATGCAGAGCTACGACGCTATCCCGCCCGCTTCGACGTCGTTGCCGTTGATCACTGCGCAAGCGCGAATCGCATCGAGTGGATCAAAGGCGCGTTTATGATTTAACTACTTCACTACCTTCAATGTCGGCCGCTTGCCCGGTTCGGGCCCGGAAGGTTTGCTCGGCGGCGACGATGGCGGGCCGGAAGGCGGAGGAGAGCTCGGTTCTTCGTTCTCCGAAAAGATCATTCCTTGACCGGTTTCGCGCGCATAGACACCGAGGACTGCGACGATCGGCACCGACACATCGAATGCAACGGTGCCGAAGCGTGCGCGAAATTTCACCCCGTCATTGCCGAGCACGAGCCCCTGTGTGGCCGAGTGGCTGATGTTCAAAATAATCTTGCCGCCCTGCACGTACTGGCGCGGCACTTCCACACCTTCCAGCGCGGCATCGACAACGATGTGCGGCGTCTGGTTGTTGTCCGTGATCCACTCGTGCATGGCCCGTAACAAGTACGGGCGTCGCGATGTGAGTTGGGGCTCGGACATGATTGGCGGAAAGCAGTTGGTAGTTAGCAGTTGGCCAGAACGTGCACGCGCGCTTCTACCTACAGCCCAGAGCCTACAGCCTAGAGCCTTCCTATTTCACCTTCTTCCAGTATTCCTTCTTGAGGAGATAGGCGAACAACAAGAACACCAGCAAGTAGCCGAGCACGTAGTAACCCAAGCTCTGGCGCTCGAGCTGCATGGGCTCGCCGATGTAGTCGAGGAAATTCACCGTGTCGCGTACGAACTGGTCGTACTCTTCGGGGGACATCTTGCCTTGGGTGACGAGTTCGAATCCTTTGAACTTCTTCACCATGTTCTTCTGCGCGTCGGTTTCGCCCTCGTACACCGCCTTTTGCACGCCCTGCAGTTCCCACAACACGTGCGGCATGGCAGCGCCCGGCAACACAGTGTTGTTCACACCCGTGGGCCGGCTCGGATCGAGGTAGAACGACTTCAAAAAGCTATAGATATAGTCCGGTCCGCGACTGCGCGAGACCAACGACAGATCCGGAGGCTGGCGGCCGAACCAGCGCTTCGCGTCGTCCGCCGAGATCGCGTTTTGCATGGTGTCGGAAGGACGCACGCCGGTGAACATCAGGTTCTCCATGAGCTGCGTTTCCGTGAGCCCCAAGCCTTGCGCCAACCGGCTATAGCGAACGTATTTGGCCGAATGGCAGCCGTAACAGTAGTTCACGAAGTTGCGCGCGCCTCTCTGCAAAGAAGCTACGTTGCTAACGTCGTTGTTCGCGTGTTCGAAATGTCCTTCGGCAGCAAACGTCGCGGAGCAGGCAAAGACGGTTAGGAAAGCGAGCGCTCGCAGCGCTTTGTTCTTAATGGGCATGGTAAGTCACTCTCTCCGGAACCGGCTTCGTCTTATCGGCGCTGGTGTACCAGGGCATCAGAATGAAGAACGCGAAATACAACACAGAGAAGATCTGTGCCGCCTTGGTGTACGCCGGCGTCGCAGGCTGCATTCCTAAGAAGCCGAGCGCCACGAAGCTGATCGCGAACTCGAACAAGAAGAATTTGTACAGCCAGCCGCGATAGCGAATCGACTTCACTTTGCCGCGATCGAGCCACGGCAAGAAGAAAAACGACACGACCGCCAGCCCCATGAGCGCCACGCCCATCAGCTTGTTCGGCACGGCGCGCAGGATTGCGTAGAACGGTGTGAAGTACCACACCGGCGCAATGTGCTCGGGCGTTTGCAGACGATCGGCGGGATCGAAGTTGGCGTGTTCGAGGAAGTATCCGCCCATGGTCGGCGCGAAGAAGATAATTCCGGCGAACACCATCAAGAACACCACCACGCCCACCAGGTCTTTCACCGTATAGAACGGATGGAACTGAATGCCGTCCACGGGATGTCCGTCGGCACCTTTGAGCTTCTTGATCTCGATGCCGTCCGGATTGTTGGAACCGACTTCATGCAGCGCCAGGATGTGCGCCACGACCAAGAACACCAAGGCGAGCGGCAACGCGACCACGTGCAATGCAAAGAAGCGGTTCAGAGTCACGTCGGAGATGTAGTAATCGCCGCGAATCCACTCCAGCAATGCATTGCCGACGTAGGGAATCGCGCCGAAGAGCGAGGTAATCACCTGTGCGCCCCAGTACGACATGTTGCCCCAGGGCAGCAGATAGCCGAAGAAGGCTTCGGCCATCAGGCATAGATAGATGAACATGCCGAAGATCCACAGCAATTCGCGCGGATATTTGTACGAGCCGTACATCAAGCCGCGGAACATGTGCAGATACACGACGATGAAGAACATCGACGCGCCGGTGGAGTGCATGTAGCGGATGAGCCAGCCCCAATCCACGTCGCGCATGATGTATTCGACGGAAGCGAATGCATCGTTCGCGGAAGGCTTGTAGTTCATCGTCAGGAAAATGCCCGTGACGATTTGCAGCACCAACACGAGCAGCGCCAGCGAGCCGAAGTAGTACCAGAAGTTGAAATTCTTCGGCGCGTAGTATTCCCCGGCATGTTCGTTGAACATTTTCGTGAGGGGGAAGCGCGCATCGATCCATGCGCGAAACGCGTTCAGGCGCGAGCCCGTACGATCGTAGATATCGCCTTGATGGGTGCTCATTAAGCGGCTCCGGAGTCAGCGCCGATCTGAATGCGGGTATCGGCGAGATAACGATAGGGCGGCACGCGCAAATTGAGCGGTGCAGGCACGTCTTTCAACACGCGGCCCGCCAAATCGAACTTCGACCCGTGGCACGGGCAATAGAAACCGCCCGGCCAATCCGCACCGAGCTCGGGATCGGCGGCTTGAAAGCGCGAAAGCGGAGCGCATCCGAGATGCGTGCACACCCCCACCAGGACGAGATATTCGGGTTTGATGGAGCGTATTTCATTCTTCGCATACGCAGGCTGATCGGATTCTTCCGACTTCGGATCGCGCAGCCGCGCATCATTCGCGGGCAAATTGGCCACCATCTCGGGCGTCCGGTGCACGATGTAAATGGCTTGGCCGCGCCATTCCACTTTCATCATCGCACCTAGTTCCAATTTGCCGATGTCCACCTCGACCGGCGCGCCGAGCGCTTGCGCCCGCACGCTCGGGCGCCATGAAGCTAGGAACGGCACCGCCGTCGCTACCGCACCGACGACGCCCGTTACGGTCGTCGCCACCAGCAGGAAGTGACGCCTGCCCTCATCGACTTGTTCAGCTTCTGCAGTCATCCAACATTCTCCGGAAATCTCGCGCGGTAACGCCCGCACACAAGCGCGCGCTGCTCGTTTTGCGAACAGGATCCACCGACTCGTGCAAGTGGATGTGGTTTCAAAGATTCAAGGAATTGCGCATTATACACATACACACGGGGCGTCTTTGAAGCAGAAGCCGCGAGTTGCCCGCAAGCACTACGGCAAACACATCCATCACGAGCCGCTCGATCGATGCCCACAGCACGCGCCACATTGGGATTTCTGTTGCGATGGACCGTGGTCGGCCTGGCGGTCGCGTGCGTCATTATTCTGGCGCGCCTGCGTCTTGCGCCGGCGCAACGGTCCACACCGGCGCCAGTCGTCGCTGCGCAGCCTGCTGCGCACACAGCCGCCGCAGAAATCTCCTTTGCAGATGCCGTCGCGCGAGCGGCACCCGCCGTCGTCAACATCTACACGACGCGCGTGCTCACGGAGCGCATTCTTCCGCCCGAACTCGACAAGTACTTTCAAGATCAGCCGCCCGTGCGGCAGCAGGTGCAAGGCAGTCTCGGCTCGGGCGTGATCGTCGATACACAGGGCCATGTCGTCACCAACAATCATGTCATCGCGCAGGCGCAAGAAATCAGATTGCAATTGGCTGACGGACGCGTCACGCCGGTCACCATCGTCGGCACCGATCCCGACACGGACATTGCCGTTCTGCGCATCGACCTCAAGCCCATTCCCATCATGCCCACCGGCCGCTCGGACGAACTGCGAGTAGGCGATCCCGTGCTCGCGATCGGCAGCCCCTTCGGTCTGTCGCAAACGGTGACCCACGGTATCGTGAGCGCCACCGGCCGCGGCCAGCTCGGTCTCACTACGTTCGAGAACTTCATACAAACCGATGCAGCCATCAATCTCGGCAATTCAGGCGGCGCTCTCATCAATGGTCGCGGCGAACTGGTCGGCATCAATACCGCCGCGTTGAGCTCGTCTTCGGGAATCGAAGGCATTGGGTTCGCCATTCCCGTCAACTTGGTCCGCGGCGTCATGGACCAAATCATTCGCTACGGCCGGGTTAGACGCGGTTACCTCGGGGTTACCCCCCGTGTTCCCGCACGTGGACAGGCCGAGCCAGATCAGGCGCACGCCCAAGGCGTGCAACTCATCGATGTGGATGCCAGCGGACCTGCGGGGCGCGCAGGCATACGCGCAGGCGATGTCATCACCGCCATCAATGGAGAATCAGTGAACACCTGGTTCGATGCTCGCAACCGCATTGCCAGCATGGAGCCGGGCGCCAAGGTGAAAATTGCCGGGCTGCGTGGACGGAAGGCTTTCGAAGTCACGGTGACGGTCGAAGAACGGCCGCCGAGTGGGAAGTAGTTCGTGGCAAGCAAGGAGTTAGCGGTTAGGAGTTAGGGGTTAGTCAGAGTGCGCGGGCGTATGTCTCGACGCTTCTGACTAACTCCTAACTGCTAACTCCTGCGTGAGGACACACGCCGAATGCGAGCGCCCAATTGTTCCAGCTTTTCCTCGATACATTCGTAACCGCGGTCGATGTGATAAATGCGATCGACATCGGTCGTGCCGTCGGCCACGAGTCCCGTCAACACCAAACTTGCGGATGCCCGCAAATCCGTTGCCATCACAGGTGCGGCGGTGAGTTTCGGGACGCCGTGAATGATCGCGGTATTGCCCTCCATGCGAATGTCCGCGCCGAGGCGGCGCATCTCCAACATATGCATGAAGCGATTTTCGAAAATCGTTTCGATGACGGTCCCCACACCTTCGGCAACCGTGTTGAGTGCGGCGAATTGCGCCTGCATGTCCGTGGGAAATGCCGGATAAGGCGCCGTGCGAATATCCACCGCTTTGGGCCGACGGCCGCGCATGTCCACTTCGATCCAGGAGTCGCCGGTAGCCACTTCTACGCCCGCTTCCTTGAGCTTGAGCAGCACCGCGTCGAGATGATCGGGACGCGTATTCTTAGTTCGCACGACGCCACCGGTAATGGCTCCAGCAATCAAATACGTACCTGTCTCGATACGATCGGGCAAGACGGAGTACGCAGTGCGACCGAGACTCTTCACTCCTTCGATAACGATTCGATCAGTGCCCGCACC
>Ga0068855_100001412_pt1 | contig 29813 bp, 24 predicted proteins | sample KBSCornC52_FD_66592 | JGI IMG/M metagenome (GOLD analysis project Ga0068855, IMG submission 66592) | Corn rhizosphere microbial communities from Kellogg Biological Station, Michigan, USA - KBS Corn C5-2 | ecosystem: Host-associated > Plants > Roots > Rhizosphere > Soil ... | reverse complement strand
CTCTCACCGGGGGGCGACGGGTTCATGGCGTGACACTTTACCCGTTCGCAGCGGCGCCTGTCAGGAGTAGCTTTTGCCGGAGCCGGGGCCCCGGGGGAACTCTTGCGGGGGCTCTCCCTCCATATCCCATGGCGCAGGTCTTTACGCCGGGCGCGGTCCTCGCCCTCAAGCTCGCTCTCCTCGGCGGGCTCGGTGTGCTCGCGGCGGGGTCCGTCGCCGCCTACCATTATCTTCAAGGTCCCGAAACCCTCGCGGAAGCGCCGCGGCAGCCGATCCCTTTCAGCCACAAGCACCACGTGGGCGACGACGGCATCGATTGCCGTTATTGCCACGACGGCGTCGAGGTCGCGGCCTTCGCCGGGATCCCGTCCACGCAGGTGTGCATGACCTGCCACTCGCAGCTCTTCACGGACGCCCCCGTGCTCGAGCCGCTGCGCGAGAGCGCCGCGCGCGGGAAGCCCCTGCGCTGGGCGCGCGTGCACGACCTGCCGGACTTCGTGTACTTCGACCACGGCATCCACGTGAAGAAGGGCGTGGGCTGCGTGGAGTGCCACGGCCGCGTGGACCGGATGCCCGTCGTGCGCCGCGTCGCTTCCCTCGAGATGCAGTGGTGCCTCGAATGCCATCGCAATCCGGAGCCGCATCTGCGACCCGCGCGCTTCGAGTTCGACATGCGCCCGACCGCGGAGATCCGCGCGCTCGCCGGGGCCCCGAAGACGACGCTCGCCTCCACGCGCCGCCTCACCGATTGCTCGACCTGCCACCGCTAGGGCCACGCCGATGTCCGAGCCCATCCGCCTGTGGCGCTCGCTCGATGAGCTCGAAGCCGGGCTCGCCGGCGGGCCTTCCGCGTTTTCCGCCGCGCGCCGCGACTTCCTGAAGCTCGCGGCGGCCGCCGCCGCCCTGGCGGGCGCCGGTTGCAGCCGGCCCGTGGAGGAGATCGTTCCGTATGTCCATCCGACCGGCTCGGCGCCGGGGGTCCCCCGCTACTTCGCGACCGCGATGACGCTGGAAGGGTGCGCGAGCGGCGTGCTCGTCGAGAGCAACATGGGCCGGCCCACGAAGGTCGAGGGAAATCCGGCGCATCCGGCGAGCCTGGGGGCGACGGACGTCCAGGCGCAGGCGTCCGTGCTGCAGCTCTGGGACCCGGACCGCTCAGGAGCGATCCGGCACCGCGGTGCCATCGCGCCGCGCGCCGAGCTCGAGGCCGAATGGCACGACGCGCTGGCGGCGCTCGAGGCGAGGGGCGGCGAGGGGCTTCGCATCCTCACCGGCTACACGAGCTCGCCCACCTTCGCGGCCCAGATGGACGCGGTGCTGAAACGCTTTCCGGCGGCGCGGTGGCACCGCTGGGAGGCGCTCCATCGCGACAACTCCCTCGAGGGCGCGCGGCTCGCGCTCGGGCGGGCCCTCGCGCCCGTCTACCGCTTCGACGCCGCGGACGTGGTCGTGGCTCTCGACGCGGATTTCCTGGGCGAGGGCCCGGGCCACGTGCGCTACGCGCGCGACTTCGCCGGGCGCCGCAAGCCGCGCGGCGGCGCTCCGATGAATCGGCTCTACGCCGTGGAGACCGCGCCCACGCTGGCGGGGGCCATGGCCGACCACCGCGCCGCGCTCTCGCCGCCGGCGCTCCTGCGGTGGCTGGGGCAGCTCGACACGGCGCTGCGCGGGGAGCCCGGGGCCGAGCTCCCGCTCGCGCGCGCCGCGGCGCGGGATCTCCAGGCGCATCGGGGACGCGCGCTCGTGCTCGCCGGCGAAAGCCTTCCCCCCGAGGCGCATGCGCTCGTGCACCGTATCAACGCCGAGCTGGGGGCGGCCGGCTCGACGGTCGCGTACGTCGAGCCCGTGGCGGGAGACGTGCATTGCGCGGCGTCGCTACGCGAGCTCGTCTCGGACCTGGGCGCGGGGCGGGTCGAGGCGCTCGTGATGCTGGGCGTCAATCCCGCGTACGACGCGCCCGCGGACGCGGACTTCGCCGCCGCGTTGCGCAGGGCCCCTCGAACGCTCCACCAGGGCCTCTACGACGACGAGACGGCGGCGCTTTGCGCGTGGCACGTCCCCGAGGCCCATTACCTCGAGGACTGGAGCGACGCCCGCGCCTTCGACGGCACGGCGAGCGTCGTGCAGCCGCTCATCGCGCCGCTGCACGGGGCGCTCTCGCGCCACGAGGTGATGGCGCTCCTCGCCGGAACGCCGGGGCGCCCGCGCGATTTCGTGCGCGCGCAGTGGCGCGGCCGAAAGGCGGAAGCGGACTTCGAGGACTCCTGGCGCGCGGCGCTTCGCGAAGGCGTGATTCCCGGCACCGCGTTCCGCCCCGTGTCGGCCACCGCGCGCCGGGTCGACTTCACGCCGCCGCCGGCCGTGACGGGCGCATGGACGGTGCGCTTGAGGGCGGATCCCTCGGTGCGGGACGGCACATTCGCGAACAACGCGTGGCTGCAGGAGCTCCCGAAGCCGCACAGCAAGCTCACCTGGGACAACGCCGCCTTCATGAGCGCGGAATCGGCGGCGAAGCTGGGGGTAAGGACGGGCGACACGATCGAGGTGGCCTCGGGGCCGGGGCGCGTGGAGGCGCCCGTGTGGATCCTCCCCGACCATGCCGACGGCGCCGTCACCATGGCCCTGGGATTCGGACGGTCGCGCGCGGGACGCGTGGGCAACGGGGTGGGCGTCGACGCCTACGCCCTGCGCACCTTCGCGGCGCCCTGGGCCGCGGGCGCGGCGGTCCGGAAGGTGGCGGGCCGCCACGTGTTCGCCACGACGCAGAACCACGACCGCATGGAAGGCCGCGAGCCGGTGCGCGTGGTCCGCGCGGACGAAGCGGCCCGCGGCGCGCGCATCCCGGACGAGACGCCGAAGGAGTCGCTCTATCCCCCGTGGACCTACGACAGCTACCGCTGGGGAATGGTGATCGACCTGAACGCCTGCATCGGCTGCAACGCCTGCACGATCGCCTGCCAGGCCGAGAACAACATTCCGACCGTGGGAGCCGAGCAGGTGCGGCGCGGGCGCGAGATGCACTGGATCCGCGTCGACCGCTACTACGAGGGACCGGCGAAGGACCCGCGCACCTATTTCCAGCCGGTGCCTTGCATGCAATGCGAAGACGCCCCGTGCGAGGCGGTCTGCCCCGTGGGGGCGACCGTGCACGACAGCGAGGGCATCAATGTCCAGGTCTACAACCGCTGCGTGGGGACGCGGTTCTGCTCGAACAACTGCCCGTACAAGGTGCGGCGCTTCAATTTCCTGCATTTCGCGGCCGGCCCCGCCGAGCCGCCGCTGGAGGCGCGCAATCCCGAGGTGACCGTGCGCATGCGCGGCGTGATGGAGAAGTGCAACTACTGCCTGCAGCGGATCACGCGCGCGCGCCTGGAGACGGATCGCGAGGGGCGGCGCATCGCCGACGGCGAGGTGGTGACGGCGTGCCAGGCCGCGTGCCCGACGCGCGCGATCACGTTCGGGGATCTCGCGGACCCGGAGAGCGCCGTGAGCGCGGCCGCCCGCTCGCCGCTGGACTACGCGCTCCTGGCGGAGCTCAACACCCGCCCGCGCACGACGTACCTGGCCCGGGTCGTGAATCCCAACCCGGACGCGCAACGCGAGGCGTGACGTGGCCGAGCTCCTCTCCCCGCGCTGGGGCTATGCCAGCATCACCGACAAGATCTCGGACATCGTGCTCCGGCGCCCGGTGCACTGGATCTGGGGAGCGGGATTCGCGGTGGCGGGCGCGCTCTCGGTCGCCTTCTTCGGGCTCATGGGCTGGCTCTTCCTCGCGGGCGTCGGCATCTGGGGCGTCAACATCCCGACGGCCTGGGGATTCGCGATCGGCAACTTCGTGTGGTGGATCGGCATCGGCCACGCCGGCACGTTCATCTCGGCTTTCCTGCTGCTGCTGCGCCAGAAGTGGCGCAACTCCATCAACCGCTTCGCCGAGGCGATGACGCTCTTCGCGGCGGGAATCGCCGGGCTCTGGCCGATCCTGCACCTGGGCCGTCCCTGGTTCGCGTACTGGCTCACGCCCTATCCGGACGTGATGAACGTCTGGCCGCAGTGGCGCAGCCCCCTCGTGTGGGACATCTTCGCGATCTCGACGTACCTGCTGGTCTCGCTCCTCTTCTGGTACGTGGGGCTCATTCCGGACCTCGCGACCCTGCGCGACCGCGCGGAGAGCCGTGCGAAGCGCGTGGCCTACGGCCTCTTCGCGCTGGGCTGGAGGGGAGAGGCCCGGCACTGGGCGCGCTTCGAGAGCGCCTACCTCCTCCTCGCCGGGCTCGCGGCACCCCTCGTGATCTCGGTCCACAGCGTGGTCTCGCTCGACTTCGCCATCGGGAACACGCCGGGCTACCACTCGACCATCTTCCCGCCGTACTTCGTGGCGGGCGCGCTCTTCTCCGGCTTCGCGATGGTGCTGGTCCTCGCGATCCCGATGCGGAAGTTCTTCCGGCTGGAGGCGTTCATCACGCTTCGCCACCTCGACAACGCGGCGAAGATCATGCTCGCGACGGAGCTGATCCTCGCCTACGGCTACCTCGCCGAGGTCTTCACCGGCTTCTACAGCGGCGACCGCTACGAGGTCGCGATCACGGTGAACCGGATGGTGGGCCCGTACGCGCCGGTCTACTGGACGCTCATCGTCCTCAACGTCGTGCTGCCGCAGGTGCTCTGGTTCCGCCGCGCGCGCCGCTCGATCCCCGTCCTCTTCACGCTGGGCATCCTCGTCAACATCGGCATGTGGATGGAGCGCTTCATGATCGTGGTGACGGGGCTCGCGCAGGACTTCCTTCCCTCGTCGTGGGGACTCTTCATCCCGACCTGGGTCGACTGGACGATGCTCGCCGGCTCGATCGGGCTCTTCGCGCTCCTCTTCCTCCTCTTCCTGCGCGCGCTTCCCGCCATCTCGATCTTCGAGATGCGCGAGATCGCCGCCGAGGAGAGCGCGTGAGCGCCCTCCATGGCTTGATGGCGGAGATCCGCGGCCCGGAGGCGCTGGTGGAGGCGGTGCGCCGAGCGCGCGCGGCGGGATACCGGCGCATCGACGCGTACTCGCCCTTCCCGGTGGAGGGCCTCGCGGACGCGATCGGCTTTTCCGGAAGCCGGATTCCGCTCGCGACCCTCATGGGCGGGATCGCGGGAGGCCTGGGCGGCTTCTTCCTGCAGTGGTATTCCGCGGTGGTGTCGTACCCGGTGAACGTCGGCGGGCGCCCGCTCGACAGCTGGCCGGAGTTCATCCCGGTGACCTTCGAGACCACCGTGCTCGGTGCGGCCGTGACAGCGGTGATCGCGATGCTCGCGGCGAACGGCCTCCCCCGCCTGCGCCATCCGGTGTTCGACGCGCCGCACTTCGACCATGCGACGCGGAACCGCTTCTTCCTGTGCATCCTCGCCGACGACGAGCGTTTCGAGGCCGCTTCCGCCCGCCGCTTCCTCGAGGCGATCGAGCCCATCCGGGTCGTGGAGGTGCCGGCGTGCGAATGACGAGGAGAGGGATCCCCGCCTTTGCGAGGACGACGGGAGCCCTGGCGGCGATCGCCGCCGCGGTGGCTCTCGCCGGTTGCGAGAAGCTCGCACGGAACATGTACGACGGCGCGAAGGAAAAGCCGCTGCGGCCGAGCGCGGCCTTCGACGATGGAAGCTCGTCGCGGCCGCGAGTCGAAGGGACCGTCGAGCACGCGCGCGGAATCCTCGCCGGCACGTCGAGCGGGCGGGTGGGGCGCGAAGCGGAGGACCGCAGGCTCGCCGCGGAGCGCGCGAGCGCCATCCCCTATCCGGTCGACCTGGCGCTGCTGCGCCGCGGCCGCGAGCGCTTCGACATCTACTGCGCGCCGTGCCACAGCCGCCTGGGCGACGGCGATGGGATGGTCGCGCGCCGCGGCTTCCCGCATCCCCCGTCGTACCACATCGAACGGCTTCGCGAGGCCCCGGACCGGCATTTCTACGACGTGATCACGAACGGCTACGGCGTCATGTACCCGTACGGGGACCGCGTCGCGCCCGAGGACCGCTGGGCGATCGTGGCCTACATCCGCGCGTTGCAGCTCTCCCAGGACCCGCCGCGGGAGGCGCGATGACGGGGCTCCTCCAGTCGTATCTCTTCGCGTGGCTCTTCCTCGTCTCCCTCTCGCTGGGATCGATGGCGAACCTCATGGTGCATTCGCTCACGGGCGGGCGCTGGGGCGAGCCGGTGCGCCCCGCCTGGATCGCGGCCACGCGCCTCATGCCGCTCGTGGCGATCCTCTTCATCCCGATCCTCCTCGGGACAGGGCGGCTCTATCCGTGGGTCGCGACACCCGGCCCCTACCTCAACGTGCCGTTCTTCGTGGCGCGCTCGATCGCCTATCTCGCGATCTGGATCGCGCTCGGGGCCGCGTTCCTGCGCGCCGACCGGGCGACCGTGGATCCCGCGAGCGGCGGAAGCGCCGGGGCGCGGCGGATCGCGGCGGCCGGGCTCATCGTCTACGCGTTCACCGCCTCGCTCGCGGCCGTGGACTGGATCATGTCCCTCACGCCGCACTGGTACTCGAGCGCGTTCGGCCTGGTGGTCGCGACCGGGCAGATGCTGGCCGGCGCGGCCTTCGGCGTCGCCGTCGCCGCCGGGTCGCTCGGGGCGTTCGCGCGCACGCCGCGACCGCTGCCGGACGAGCCCCTGCGGCAGAGGTTCCACGACCTGGGGAACCTGCTCCTCATGTATGTCCTCACGTGGGCGTACCTCGCGTACACGCAATTCCTGATCATCTGGTCGGAGAACCTTCCGCACGAGATCCGCTGGTACGTGCCGCGGGTGCAGACGGGCTGGGCGGCGCTGGGCATCTTCCTCGTGGCGTTCCACTTCTTCCTTCCGCTCGTCATCCTCCTCTCGCGCACGGCCAAGCGCTCGCCCGCTTTTTTGGGCGCCATCGCCCTGGGTCTTCTCGCGGCGCATCTCGCGGATGCGTTCTGGCTCGTCGTGCCCACGTTCCGAAGCGAGGGATTCGCGATCTCCTGGACGGACATCGCGGCGCTCGCCGTCCTGGGAATCGCATGGGGCGGGGCGTGGCGGCGCGCGGCGCCCCGTGCGCGCGATCCGGCGGCATCCGAGGAGCCCGTCCGTGGCTGAAGCGCGCGAGCCGGCCCTGCACGAGGCGGCCACGCTTTCGCTTCGCGGCATCGCCGCGGGCGCGGGCGTCATCGCGGCCGGCATCGCGCTGGCACTCGCCGTCCCCTGGCTCGTGATCGACCGGGAGAAGGTGCCGGACAACGCGCCCAACGACGCCGCGCGGCCCGCGATCCGGGGTCCGGTCCAGGAGACGGCGCCGCTCGAGGACATCGGCGCCTTCCGCCGCGAGAAGACCCGCTACCTGGAAAGCGACGGCGTCGATCCCAGGACCGGCCGGCCGCACATCTCGATCGAGCGCGCGATGGAGATGCTCGCTGCGCGCGCATCGTCTCCTTCCGGAGCGAAGCGATGAGCGTGCGCGACCTGCTCGCCGGAGCCGCCGCGGCCTGCTTCGTGGCGGTTTCATGGGCGGCGGCCGCGCACGGGCCCGACCCCACGCGGGGCGTGGCCTTCGAGCCGCGCCTGGGGACGCAGCTCCCCATGGGCCTCCCGTTCACCGACGAGGGGGGCCGGGATCTTCCGCTCGGTCGCGCCCTCGGGGGAAAGCCCGCCGTGCTCGTGCTGGGATATCTCGCCTGCAAGGACCTCTGCCCGACGACGCTCGCCGGCGTCACCCAGGCGCTCGACGCGAGCGGACTCGCGCCGGGTCGCGACTACCGTGCGCTCTTCGTGAGCATCGATCCGCGCGAGACGGCGGCGGGGCTGCGGCGGGAGAGGGACGCGCGAATCCCCGCGGATTTCCGAAGCGCGTGGACCTTCCTGCGCGGCGACGCGCCCAGCGTCGCGCGGCTCGCGGCCGCCGAGGGCTTCCGCTACCGATACGAGCCCGGGCGCGATGCCTTCGCGCACGCGGCCGGCCTCGTCGTGGTGACGCCCGGCGGCGTGGTCTCGGGCGATTTTCCCGGCGTGCGGTTCGACCCCCACGCGCTCGGGGCGGCGCTCCGGAAGGCGGGAGAGGGCGGCGTCAGCGCTCCCCCAAGCCCGCTCCTTCTCCTTTGCTATCACTTCGATCCGCTCACCGGCCGCTATACGCTCGCGATCCTCGACTGGCTCCGGGCCGCGATCGCGGCGTTCCTGGCCGGCGCCGCCTTCTGGGCATGGCGCCTGCGGGCGCGAAAGGCGGCGCCGCGATGAACGAGCGCGCCGGCTGGGTCCTCCCCGCCGCTTCGGAGGCGGCGCAACGCGTCGACCGCATCTTCTTCGTCCTCCTCGCGGTGACGAGCGTGGTCGCGATCGCGATCGCCGTCGTGATCGTCGTCTTCTGCATCCGCTATCGCCGCTCGGCGCGCGCGGACCGCTCGAACGCCCCGGCGGGCAAGCCCTGGCTGGAATACACGTGGACCGCCGCGCCGATGGCGATCTTCCTCGGCTTCTTCGCCTGGGGCGCCGTGGTGTACGCGGGTTTCTACGGCCACGCCGACGGCGCCATGCCGATCTTCGTGGTGGGGAAACAATGGATGTGGCGTGTCGAGCATCCCGACGGGCGCCGCGAGATCGACGAGCTCCACGTGCCGCTCGGACAGAAGGTGCGGCTCGTCTTCGCGACCGAGGACGTGATCCACAGCTTCTACGTTCCGGCGTTCCGCATGAAGCAGGACGCGGTGCCGGGCCGCTACACCGAGGTGACCCTCACGCCCACGCGCCTCGGCACCTACGAGATGCACTGCACCGAGTATTGCGGCACGGACCACGCGCGCATGGGCGGCCGCGTGATCGTGATGCGCCCGGAGGACTTCGCCCGCTGGCTCGCCGAAGGCGGCCGGCGCTCGAGCATGGCCGCGCGCGGCTTCGCGGCGTTCCGGCGCCTGGGCTGCAGCGGCTGCCACGATCCGCGCTCGACCGTCCACGCGCCGGACCTCACGGGGCTCTATGGCCGCACCGTCCACCTGCAGGACGGGCGCACCGTGGTCGCCGACGACGCCTACATCCGGGACTCGATCCTGCTGCCGAAGCGCGACGTCGTGGCGGGGTTCGATCCGGTGATGCCGAGCTTCCAGGGACAGGCGAGCGAGGAGGACATCCTCGACCTCATCGCATACCTCAAATCCACCGGCGGGCGGGAGCCGTGAGCGCGACCTTGCCCGGAAGCTACCTCACGCAGGGCTACACGCTCGGGTCCTGGCTCGCGACCCGCGACCACAAGCGGATCGGGATCCTCTACGCGATCGCCGTCACGCTCTTCTTCTTCCTCGGCGGCGCCGCGGCGACCCTCATCCGGCTGGAGCTCGCCACACCCGCGGGCGACCTCGTGAGCGCGGACACGTACAACAAGCTCTTCACCGTCCACGGCGTCGTGATGGTGTGGTTCTTCCTGATCCCGTCGATCCCGGCCACGCTGGGAAATTTCCTGGTGCCGCTCATGATCGGCGCACGCGAGGTGGCGTTCCCGAGGTTGAACATCCTCTCCTGGTACATCTACGTGCTGGGCGGCCTCTTCACCGTGGCGATGCTGGTCGAGGGCGGCGTCGACACGGGCTGGACCTTCTACACGCCGTTCTCGACCATGTTCTCCAACACGCACGTCATCGCGGCGGCGGCGGGCGTCTTCATCGTGGGCTTCTCCTCGATCCTCACGGGCCTGAACTTCATCGTCACGGTCCATCGCATGCGCGCCCCGGGCATGACGTGGTTCCGGCTGCCCCTCTTCGTGTGGGCGCTCTACGCGACGAGCCTGATCCTCGTGCTCGCCACCCCCGTGCTCGCCATGACGCTCACCCTGATGGCGCTGGAGCGGGTCCTCCACATCGGCATCTTCGATCCCGCGCTGGGCGGCGATCCGCTCCTCTTCCAGCACCTCTTCTGGTTCTACTCGCACCCCGCGGTGTACATCATGGTGCTGCCGGCGATGGGCGTGGTGAGCGAGATCATCACCTGCTTCGCGCGGAAGCGGATCTTCGGCTACCGGTTCATGGCCTACGCGATCCTGGGGATCGCGGCCTTCGGCTTCCTCGTCTGGGGCCACCACATGTTCGTCTCGGGGCAATCCGTGTATGCCGGGATGGTCTTCTCGATGCTCTCGTTCATGGTCGCGGTGCCCTCCGCGATCAAGGTGTTCAACTGGACGGCGACGCTCTACAAGGGCTCGATCGTCTTCTCCGCCCCGATGCTCTACGCGCTGGGGTTCGTGGGCCTCTTCACGATCGGCGGCATGACGGGCCTCTATCTCGCCACGCTCGCCGTGGACGTCCACCTCACCGACACCTACTTCGTGGTCGCGCATTTCCACTACATCATGGTGGGCGGCGCGGTGATGGCCTACCTGGGCGGGATCCACTACTGGTGGCCCAAGATCACCGGGCGCCTGTATTCCGAGGCGTGGGGACGCGTCGCCGCGCTCGTGATCTTCTTCGGCTTCAACCTCACGTTCTTCCCGCAGTACCTGCTGGGCTACCTCGGCATGCCGCGGCGATACCACGAGTACGCGCCGGACCTCCAGCTCCTGAACGTGCTCTCCTCGGGGGGCGCCTCGATCCTCGCCGTGGGCTACCTGCTCCCGCTCGCCTACCTCGGCTGGTCGCTCTTCAAGGGCCCGCCGGCGGGCCGCAACCCCTGGCACGCGAAGGGGCTCGAGTGGACGACCTCCTCGCCGCCGCCGCCCGAGAATTTCCGCGAGGTGCCGGTCGTGACGGAGGCACCCTACGCCTACGACCCCGAGGAGCCGGTGCGATGAGCGCCGCGCCTTCCCCGGTCCCGGCCGCGATCCCGGCGGACATTCCGTGGCGCCGCGAGACCGATTCGCTCGGCATGTGGATCTTCCTCGCGACCGAGGCGATGTTCTTCGGCGTGCTCTTCCTCGCCTATGCCCATGCGCGGATCGCCGACCCGGCGGGCTTCGGCGTCGCGAGCCGGCTCACGCACGCGTGGCTGGGGACGACCAACACCGCGATCCTCCTCACGAGCAGCCTCACGATGGCGCTCGCCGTGCGAAACGGCTGGGCGGGCCGGCGGCGATCGGTGATCGCGCTCCTGTGGGCCACGGCGGCGCTCGGCGCCGCGTTCATCGCCGTGAAGGGCGTCGAGTATGCGCTCGAGTGGCGCGACGGCCTCGTCCCCGTGCTGCGCTTCACGTACGCGGGAAGCCACGCGCAGGCCGTGGAGCGCTTCTTCTTCCTCTACTTCGCGATGACGGGCGTGCACGCCGTGCACCTGTCGATCGGGGTCGCGCTCGTGGCGTGGCTCGCGGTCCGCGACCGCGATCCGTCGCACCCGGTCCGGCGGCGCGAGACCGCCGAATGCCTGGGCCTCTACTGGCACTTCGTGGACGCGGTCTGGATCTTCCTCTACCCGCTCATCTACCTCGTGGAGCTCTGGCGATGAACTCGCCCCCGCCCGTCCGGGTCTATCTCTTCACGTGGCTGGCGCTCATGGCGCTCCTGGCGGCGACCTTCACGGCGGCCCATTTCCGCCTGGGCGCCGCGAACGCTGCGGTCGGGCTCGCCATCGCCGCGGCCAAGGTCGCGCTCGTCGGCCTTTTCTTCATGCACCTGCGGCGGGCGTCGGCGCTGATCGCGATATTCGCCGTGGGCGCGCTCTTCTGGATCGCGATCCTGTTCGGCCTGAGCGGCGCGGACTATGCCACCCGCCAGGTCTCGCCGGCGCCGTGGACCGCGCCCGACGGCCACTGAATGGAGGCAACCGTGCGCAATCCCGGGATCGTCGTCATCAGCGGAGCGTCCGCGGCCGCCATCGGGGGGCTGGGGGCGCTCGCATGGCGAAGGAGGCTCAAATGAAGCCGGTCGGATCCACGCTCTGGGTGATCGCGGAGGGCTACATCCCGCCCTCGGGCACCGGGGGCTCGCGCGAGCTGGAAAGCCACGAGACCGCGTGCATGCTGAACGCCGGGGATGCCGACGCGCACGTGCGGATCACGATCTTCTTCCGCGACCGGGAGCCCGCCGGACCGTACCGGGTGACGGTCGCGGCGCGCCGCACGCTCCACCTGCGGTTCAACGACCTCACCGATCCGGCCCCGGTGCCGAGGAACACGGATTACGCGAGCGTGATCGAGTCGGACGTGCCGATCGTGGTCCAGCACACGCGGCTCGACTCGCGGCAGGCGGCGCTGGCGCTCCTCAGCACGATGGCCTATCCCGCGGCGTGACGTGGAGATCCCCGGCGATTTCCCCGAGATCGGCGACTACGCGCTGATCGGCAACTGCCGGACCGCGGCGCTGGTCTCCCGCCGGGGCTCGGTCGAGTGGATGTGCGTCCCCAACTTCTCCGGGCCGTCGCTCTTCGGGGCGATCCTCGATCGGGACGCGGGCCATTTCGCGATCGCGCCCACGGGCGACTACGAGGTGACGCGCCGCTACGACGGCCCCACCAACGTGCTTCGCACGACCTTCGGGGCCGCGCGCGGGACGGTCGAGCTCACCGATTGCCTCGTGCTGCCGGACGTGCGGGAGGCCGAGCTCTATCCGCAGCACGAGCTCCTGCGCCGTGTCGCATGCACGCAGGGCGAGGTCGAGATCGAGGTGTCGTTCGCGCCGCGTCCCGACTATGGGCGCGTGCGGCCCTCGTTCGCCAAGCGCGGGAAGCTGGGATGGCAGATGGTGCGCTGCCCGTTCGGCGCGATGCTCGCGACCGACGTGGAGCTCGCGTCCGAGCCCGGGCGCTTTCGCCTCGCCGGCCGCGCGCGGCTCAAGGCCGGGGACGTCCGCTGGCTCTCCTTCACCTACGACGAAAGCGACGCGAGCGTGGTGCCGCCGCTGGGAGATGCGGCGGCGGGCCGCCTCGAGACGACCCTCGGCTGGTGGCGGGAATGGAGCGCACGCTCCCGCTACGAGGGCCCGCACCGGGAGCTCGTGCTGCGCAGCGTTCTCGTCCTGAAGCTCCTCACGTCCGGCACGAGCGGCGCGGTGCTCGCGGCGCCTACGACGTCGCTCCCGGAAGTGGAGGGCGGTCCGCGTAACTGGGATTACCGCTTCTGCTGGATCCGCGACAGCGCCCTCGTGCTGCACGCGTTCCTGCGCCTGGGCTACCTCGAGGAGGCCGAGGGATTCCTCGAGTGGCTGCTGCACGCGACGCGCCTCACGTGGCAGCGCTTCCAGGTGATGTACGACCTGTACGGCGAGGTGAAGCTCGACGAGAAGGAGCTCAAGCACCTGGGCGGGTACCGGGGCGCCAGGCCCGTGCGCGTGGGAAACGCCGCGCACGCGCAGCTCCAGCTCGACATCTACGGCGAGCTCATGGCCTCCGTCTTGCGGTACGTGAACGCGGGAGGCACGCTCGACCGCGTCGAGAGCGCGATGCTCGCGGGCGTCGGCCGCCACGTGCTGAAGCTCTGGCGCGAGCCGGACCAGGGCATCTGGGAGACGCGGCGCGAGCCGCAGCTCCACACCTTCTCGAAGGCGATGTGCTGGGTGGCGCTCGATTGCGTACGCCAGCTCTCCCAGCGGTTTCCGATGTCCATCGACGGGAAGCGCGTGGCCGGCGCGTGCGAGGCGATCCGCGCGGAGATCGAGTCGCGCGGCTTCGACGCGGAGGCGGGAAGCTACGTGGGCTACTACGGCGGGAAGGATACCGACGCGAGCCTCCTCCTCCTCGCGCGCTACGGCTACTGCGAGCCCGGCAACCCGCGGATGGAGGGGACGTACCGCTACATCACGAAGACGCTTTGCAGGAACGGGCTCATCCACCGCTATCCGGACGACACGAACTACGACGGGATCACCGCGCCGGAGAACGCCTTCGCGCCGTGCAACTTCTGGGCGGCGGAATACCTCGCCAACGCGGGCCACCAGGAGGAGGCGGCGAAGCTCTTCGAGCGGCTCTGCGGCTACGCGAACGACGTGGGACTCTTCGCCGAGGAGATCGGCACGCGAAGCGGCAAGCCCATCGGCAATTTCCCCCAGGCCTTCACCCACGTGAGCCTCATCTCGGCGGCCACCGCCCTCTACCAGGCGAAGACGGCATGAGCGGGGAGGAAAGATGACCGGCACCGCGGGCGAGATCGTCGCGATCCTCATCTGGGGCTTCGCGGCGACCGCGGCCCTGAGCGGCGTGATGTTCGGCGCGCAGCGCCTGGGCTACTCCCGGCTGAGCCTCCCGTTCCTCATCGGGACGATGTTCACCGGGGACCGCTCGTCCGCCCACGCGTTGGGCCTGCTCTTCTACCTCCTGGGCGGCTGGCTCTTCGCGTTCGTCTACTACTTCATCTTCGCGAGCATCGGAAGGACCGGCTGGGAGCTGGGGCTCCTCCTGGGCGCGGTGCACGGCGCGGTGCTCCTCGTGATGCTGCTGCCGCTCCTGCCGCAGCTCCACCCGCGCATGGCGAGCGAGTACGAGGGCCCGGTGCGGGGGCGAAGGCTGCAGCCGCCGGGGTTCCTCGCGCTGAACTACGGCTACCGGACGCCGCTCACGACGATCGTGGCGCATGCCCTCTACGGATTGATCCTCGGCGCGAGGCTCACACTTACGTGAACGCCGCGGGCGCCCAGCGACAAAAGGGCACGCGCACGGTCCTCTACGCGGCGCTCGCGGGCAACGTGCTGGTCGCGGCGACCAAGTTCGCCGCCGCCGCGATCACCGGAAGCGCCGCGATGCTTTCCGAGGCGGTGCACTCGCTCGCCGACACCGTGAACGAGATGCTCCTCATCTACGGCGCCTGGCGCGCCGAGCGCCCTCCCGACGAGCGGCATCCGTTCGGCTACGGGCGCGAAGTGTATTTCTGGAGCTTCATGGTCTCGGTGCTGCTCTTCGCCCTGGGCGCCGGCGTCTCCATCTGGGAGGGCGTGCGCCACGTCCTCCAGCCCCACCCGGTCGAGCTACCGGTGGTGAGCTATGCCGTCCTCGGACTCGCGTCGATCTTCGAGGCGGGGTCGTGGTGGTTCGCGTTCCGGGAATTTCGCGCGCGCCAGGGCTCGCGCGGGTTCCTCCAGGTCGCACGCGAGACCAAGGACCCGTCGACGGTCATGGTGTTCTTCGAGGATACGGCGGCGCTCATCGGCATCGCGCTCGCCGCGGCGGGGACGGCCGCCGCGCAGCTCCTCGGTGAGCCAGTGTTCGACGGCGCGGCCTCGATCGCCATCGGCTTGCTGCTCGCCGCGATCGCGCTCTTCACGGCACGCGAGAACAAGCAGCTCCTGATCGGCGAGGCTGCCCGGCCGTCGCTCGTCCGTGCCGTGGGAAGCCTCGCCCGCCGCGAGCGCGGCGTCGCCTGCTACAACGGGATGCTTACGATCCAGCTGGCGCCCCGCGAGGTGGTGGTGGCGCTGAGCCTCGACTTCGACGAGGCGCTGCGCGCCTCCGAGCTGCAGGACGTGGTCGCGAGCCTCGAGGCGAGCATCCGGAAGCGACATCCCGAGGTGGTGCTGGTCCTGGTCAAGCCGCAGTCCCCGGAGAGCTACCGGAAGGCGCACGCGCGCTGGATGGCCGGTCCCTGATCGCCATCGCGAGGACCTCCGCGAGATGCAGCGGAAGGTGTCCCGTCGCCTGCGCGACCTGCTCGCGGCAGCTGAAGCCGTTGGCGACGATGAGCGTCTTCGGATCGGCCTCGCGCAGCCGGGGGAGGAGCACGCGCTCGGCACAGGCCATGGAGATGTCGTACCGGGACTTCTCGAACCCGAAGAAGCCCGCCATGCCGCAGCAGCCCGAGTCCAGCACCTCGTAGTCGACGCCCGCGCGCGCGAGCGCCTTGCCGTGCGCCTCCATGCCGAGGATGGATTGCTGGTGGCAGTGGGCGTGGACGATGGCGCGGCGTCCGAGGGCCTCGGGACGAAAGCCGTCCGCGGCGAGGGCCTCTTCGAGGAGGACCACCTGGCCGCTCAGCCGCCGTGCGCGCTCGTCGCGGAAGAAGAGGTTCGGGAGCTCGTCGCGGAACGTGCTCGCGCACGCGGGCTCCAGCACGACCACCGGCGTGCCGATGGCGATGTCCTCGTCCAGCGCTTCCATCACCTTGCGCAGGTAGGCTCGGGCCCGGTCGAGCATGCCGAACTCGTAGAGCGGGCGGCCGCAGCACAGGCGTATTCCCGGAATCTCCACGTGGCAGCCCGCCGCCTCGAGGACGCGCACCGCGGCGTGCGCGGTCTGCGGATGGAAATGATCGTTGAAGGTGTCCGGCCAGAGGATCACGCGGCGTCCGGCGGGACTCTCGTGCCCCGCGAAGCCCGCGCGGAAGGTGCGCGGCGCGAAGCGGGGAATCGCGCGCGCCGGGTGCACGCCCGCCACCGCGCGCGCGATGTCCGCGAAGGGACGCGCGTGCGTGAGGAAATTCACGAGGCCCGGCGCATGCGAGGCGAGCCGCGCCCAGCGGTCGACGAGGCCGAAGGCGTACGCGGCGCGGGGCTTGAGGCGCCCCTGGTAGTGCTTCGCCATGAACTCCGCCTTGTACGTCGCCATGTCGACGTGCACGGGGCACTCGCCCTTGCAGCCCTTGCACGAGAGGCAGAGGTCGAGCGCCTCGCGCACGGCGTCGGATTTCCAGCCGCGCGGGAGCGCGTCGCCGCGGAGCATCTCGAAGAGGAGGTGCGCGCGTCCGCGCGTCGAATGCATCTCCTCCATCGTCACCTTGTAGCTCGGGCACATGACGCCCGTCTTCTTGCGGCATTCGCCGACACCCACGCAGCGCAGCGCCGCCCGCGCGAAGTCGTTGCGGTCGTCGGGATAGCGGAACTGCGTCTCGACCGCCGGCGGCGCGTAGCGGGGGCCGAGGCGCAGGTTCTGGTCCGGCGCGTAGGCGTCGACCACCTTCCCGGGATTCATCTTCCCGTCCGGGTCCCAGATCCGCTTGAAGTCGCGGAACGCGCCCATCAGCTCGTCGCCGAACATGATGGGGAGGAGCGCCGCCTTCGACTGGCCGTCGCCGTGCTCGCCGAGATCGATCCGCCCAGGCTCACGACGAGATGCGCCGCGTCGTCGAGGAAGCGCCGGAACTTGGCGACGCCGGGCGCCGTCTCGAGGTCGAAGTCGATGCGCGTGTGCACGCAGCCCTGGCCGAAATGGCCGTAGAGGTCGCATTCGTATCCGTAGCGCTCGAGGAGCGCGCGCAGCTTCCGCAGGTACTGGCCGACGCGCCCGGGCGGCACGGACGAATCCTCCCAGCCTTCCCACGTGATGGGCTTCGAGGGCACGTGCGCCGTGGCGCCCAGGCCAGACTTCCGCACCTCCCAGATGAGCGCCTCCTCCCGCGGGTCGTCGAAGAGCTTCATCGATGGCGCGCCCTTGCGATCCTTGAGCCCGTCCATCGCGCGGCGCGCTTTCGCGTGCGATTCGCCGCGGTCCGCGCCGCCGAATTCCACGAAGAGCCAGCCGCGGCCCGGCGGCAGGAGCTTCACGTCCTGCGGGTGGAGGTGCACCGCCTTCATGTCCGCGACCAGCCGGTCGTCGATGCCTTCGAGGCCGATGGGACCCAGCTCGAGGATCTCCGGCACGTGGTCCCCGGCCTCGTAGACGCTCTCGTAGCCCAGCACGAGGAGCGAGCGGCCGGGCGGGCTTTCCACCAGGCGCACCTTCGCCCCGAGGACCACGACGCACGTGCCCTCCGAGCCCACGAGCGCGCGGGCGACGTTGAAGCCCTTCTCGGGCAGGAGCGCGGGGAGGTTGTATCCGGAGACGCGGCGCGGGATCGGCGGGAACCGCCGGCGGATCTCGTCCGCGTGGCGGTCGCGCAGCGCGCGCAGCGCCGCGAAGACTTCCGCCTTCCGTCCCCCGGCGGCGATGGCGGCGGCGATCTCGGCTTCGGGCGTCTCGCCCAGGATCATCCGCGTGCCGTCGTAGGTGAGGACGTCCAGCTCGATCACGTTGTCCACCGTCTCGCCCGCCATGACCGAGTGCACGCCGCACGAGTTGTTGCCGATCATGCCGCCCAGCGTGTTGTGGTCGTGCGTGGAGGGGTCCGGCCCGAAGGTGAGGTGGTGGCGCTCGGCGGCGTTCCGGAGATCGTCCAGCACCACGCCGGGCTGCACCCGCGCGAAGCGGCCGGCGGGATCGAGCGCCTCGATGCGATGGAGGTGCTTGGTGAAGTCGACCACGACCGCGACGTTGCAGCATTGGCCGCAGAGGCTCGTGCCGCCGCCCCGGGGAAGGACCGGCGCGCCGTGCTCGCGGCACGCGGCCACGGTGCGCACGACGTCCTCGATCGTCCTGGGGATCACCACGCCGATCGGGACCTGGCGGTAATTGGATGCGTCGGTCGCGTAGAGCGCGCGGCTTGCGTCGTCGAAACGCACCTCGCCCTCGACCGCGCGGCGAAGCGACGCCTCGAGGCTCGCGACGTCCAGCGGCGGGGCGGCGCGGCGCCGGAGGGACTTCGGATCGACGAACTGGGTGCTCATCGGACCCGGAAGCGCTCGGCGTCCCGCTCGCGAAGCGCGAGGCCCAGGCCGGGGCGCGAGCGGTCCGGCGCGAGGAGGCCGTTCCGCGGCGCGGGCGCGCCCTCGAAGAGCATCGACTCGATCCGCACGTGGTCGTGGAACCATTCGAGATGCACGGCGCGCCTGGCGGCGCAGCAAAGGGAAACGTGGAGCGCCGGCGCGCAATGGCTGGAGAGCGGCGTCCCGAAGGCGTCCGCGACGGCCGCCGCGTCCCTGAAGCCCGTCACGCCGCCGCAGCGCGTGGCGTCCGCCTGGATCGCGTCCACCGCCCCGGCGCTGAGCATGCGCCGGAAGTAGGGGAGGTCGTAGCCGTATTCGCCCGCCGCGATCGCCATGCCGGGAGGGCGCGTATCGCGCAGGAGCCGAAGCCCCTCGAGATCGTCCGAGGAGACCGGCTCCTCGAACCAGCGCAGGTCGTCCTGCGCGAAACGCTCGGCCTGCTCGAGCGCCACTTCGCGCGTGTAGCCCCCGTTCGCGTCCACGAAGAGGCGGGCGTCGCCGATGGCTTCGCGGGCCGCGTGCACGCGCGCCGCATCGGCCGCGGCGTCCCGCCCGACCTTCATCTTCACCGCGGGGAGGCCCTCCCGCGCCCAGCCGCCGAGCTGGTCCCGCAGCCGGTCGGTCCCGTACGACGTGAAGCCGCCGCTGCCGTAGGCGGGGATGGAATCGCGGGCGGCGCCGAGGAGGTCCACCAACGCCACGCCGAGCGCGCGCGCCTTGAGGTCCCAGAGCGCCGTGTCGACCGCGGAGATCGCCATCGAGCAGATGCCCGGGCGGCCCAGGTTGCGGATCGCGCGCACCATGTCGATCCAGCGGGCGTTCACGCTCCACGCGTCGCGCCCCCGGAGGAGCGGGGCGAGCTTGTCGCGGATGAGGACGGCCGTGGCGGTGTCGGCATAGGTATAGCCGAGGCCGCGATGCCCGCCGCCTTCGACGTGCACGACGACGAGCGTCGTGGCGTCCCACTCGAGCGTGCCGTCGGACTCCGGCGCGTCGGTGGGAATCGTGAAGGCGTCCACCGCGATCCCCGCGATGGGCGCCGTGGCACGGCCGCCGTCCATGCCGCTACTTGCCCGCGGGAACGAGCGACGCCCAGACGTCCTTCGCGGAGGCCTTCACGATGCCGAGCGCGTCCGCGTCGCCCTTGAGGAGCGCCTCGACGTACGCCTTCGCCTGCTTGCTGCTGATGTGCGGCGGGATCGGCGGCACGTTCGGGTCCGCCATGACCTCGATCAGCGTCGGCCGGTCCGCCGAGAACGCCTGGTCCCACGCCGGCCCCAGGGCATCGGGGCGCTCGACGCGGATGCCGGCGAGGCCCAGGAGCTCCGCGTAGCGCGCGTACGGAAAATCCGGCACGTCCTGGGAGGCGGCGAACTTGGGATCGCCTTCCATCACGCGCTGCTCCCAGGTGACCTGGTTGAGATCCCGGTTGTTGAGCACCATGATCGCGAGCCGCGGGTCCGCCCAGCGCTTCCAGTACTTGGCGATCGTGATGAGGCCGTTGATGCCGTTCATCTGCATGGCACCATCGCCCACCATGGCGACCACGGGGCAATCCGGGTTTGTGAACTTCGCGGCGATGGCGTAGGGCACGCCGGGGCCCATCGTCGCGAGGCCGCCCGAGAGCGAGGCCTTCATGCCGCGCCGGATCTTCACGTCGCGGGCGTACCAGTTGGCGACGGAGCCCGAGTCCGCGGTGAGGATGCAGCGGTCCGGAAGCCGCGACGAAAGCTCCCAGAAGACGCGCTGCGGATTGATCGGATTCGCCTCGTTCATCGCGCGCTTCTCGAGCACGCGCCACCAGCGCTCGACGTTCTCCTCGATCGACTGGCGCCACGCGCGGTCGTCCTTCCGCGCGAGGAGCGGGATGAGGGCCCGGAGCGTCGCCTTGGAATCGCCCACGAGCGAGAGCTCCATCGGGTAGCGCAGGCTCACCATGCGGCCGTCGATGTCGATCTGCACGCCGCGCGCCTTCCCCTCCTCGGGAAGGAACTCCGAGTACGGGAAGGCGGATCCCACCATGAGGAGCGTGTCGCACTCGGTCATCAGGTCCCAGCTGGGCTTGGTGCCGAGAAGTCCGATGGAGCCGGTCACGAAGGGGAGGTCGTCCGGAACCGCGGCCTTGCCGAGGAGCGCCTTGGCGATACCGGCGCCCAGCAGCTCCGCGGTCTCGATGAGCTCGTCGGTCGCGTGGAGCGACCCGGCGCCCGCGAGGATGGCGACCTTCTTTCCGGCGTTGAGGATCTCCGCGGCCTTCTCGAGCGCGGAGCTTTCGGGAACCTTGCTGTGGAGCGCCATGCCGATGCCCGAATGCACGGTGCCGTGCTCGCGCGCCGGCGTCTCGATCGCTTCCACGTTCTGCAGGTCGTTCGGGACGATGATGCAGGTGACCGTCCGGTGCTCGAGCGCGATGCGCACGGCGCGATCGACGAGGTGGCGCATCTGCTCCGGCATGGCGGCCATGTGGACGTACTCGTTCGCGACGTCCTTGAAGAGCGAGATGAGGTCGACCTCCTGCTGGTAGTCCCCGCCCATGGACTCGCGCTTCTGCTGGCCCACGATGGCGAGCACCGGCTGGTGGTCCGCCTTCGCGTCGTAGAGGCCGTTCAGGAGGTGGATTGCGCCCGGGCCGGAGGTGGCGAGGCACACGCCGATCTCGCCGCTGAACTTCGCGTGGGCGCACGCCATGAACGCGGCGAGCTCCTCGTGGCGCGCCTGGATGAACTCGATCTCGTCGTTCCTGCCGAGGGCGCCCATGATCCCGTTGATGCCGTCGCCCGGGTAGCCGTAGATGCGGCGGATGCCCCATGCATGAAGGCGCTTCAGCATGAAATCCGCGACGGTCTCGGCCATGGAGGTCTCCGGAGGAATGAAGCGCGCGTCGCCGGGCGGCTGGCACGGAGGCTTGCATGTTAGAGGCCCGGACTCGAGGCCGGTTCCAACGCGGCTGGCGTGCCCATTCGGCCCTCGGTGCGCCCTGCGCTCGCGGCGGCGTGGTAAGCCGATTGGCTCACTATTAGGGTGGACCGGAAAGGGGCATCGCAAGGAAAGTTCAGTTCCGGTCGTTACACCGATACCCCTCACGCAATTGCTGGCTCGGAGAGTGCAGTATCATTCGCACAAATTGCGCCTCCGGCTCGTTGCAGAGGGGATTTTCATGTCACGCCTTGACGCCGACGTATCGAGGACGGAACAAGATGAAGGCGATCCGCTGATATTCGCCCGGGTGGTGGAACGGTATACACCGGGCGCTTAAAACGCCCCGCCGAAAGGCATGTCGGTTCGAATCCGGCCCCGGGCACCACTTGACAGCACGCAACAACGGACGCGGTGCCTTGAACGCCGCAAGCGGAGGCGGAACCCATGCGGCTCTTGATTGCTACCTTGTTCTCGGTCCTCGTGAGCCTCGCCACGGTCGACGTTTCCGCCGCACCGCTTGCCGCCGATTTCCCAGCCGGCCTGCAAGTTCCCGCGGATGCGCGTCCCGGTGCCGCGTTCGACGTGGACAGGGCCACGGCGTCGTATCTGGCGCTCCTGTCGCCCGCGCAGCGCGAGCGCTCGGACGCGTACTTCGAAGGCGGCTACTGGGTCGCCTTCTGGACGCTCGCCTACGGCCTCGGCGTGGCGTTCGTGCTGCTCGCGACCGGGCTTTCGGTTCGCATGCGCGATGCCGCCGAGCGCGTGAGCCGGCGGCCGTGGCTCTCGACGCTGGTCTATGCGCTCCTGTGGGTCGCGGTGAGCTTCGTGCTGGCGGCCCCGTTCTCGATCTACACGGACTTCGTCCGCGAGCACCAGTACGGGCTTTCGGAGCAGCCGTTCGGGAGCTGGCTCGGGGACCAGCTGAAGGGCCTCGCCGTCCAGATCGTGCTCATGCCCATCATCCTCGTCGCGATCTACGCCGCCGTGCGGCGCGCGGGCGCGCGGTGGTGGATGTGGGCGACCGCGATCTTCTTCGGGTTCACGCTCGTCACCACGATGATCGCCCCGGTCTTCATCGCGCCGCTCTTCAACCATTACCAGCCCCTGCCGGCGGGACCGGTTCGGGACGCCGTCCTCTCGCTCGCCCGCGCGAACGAGGTCCCGACCGGGCATGTCGAGTGGTTCGACGCCTCGAAGCAGACGACCCGGATCAGCGCCAACGTCTCGGGCCTCTGGGGCACGACGCGCCTCGCCCTCAACGACAACCTGCTTAAGGGGACGTCGCGTCCGGAGATCAAGGCCGTGCTGGGCCACGAGATGGGCCACTATGTCCTGCACCACGAGTTCCGCTTCACGGTCTACCTCACGCTCGTCTTCGGCGTCGCCTTCGGCCTGCTGCACGCGGCGTTCGATCGCGCGCTCGCGCGGTGGGGCCCGCGCTGGCGCCTGCGGGACCGCGCCGACCCGGCGGCGTTGCCGCTCGCGATGGCGATCCTCTCGGTCGTCCTCTACCTCGCGGGTCCGCTCCTGAACGCTATCGGCCGGGAAGCCGAGAACGAGGCGGACGCGTACGGCCTCAACGCCGCGCGGGAGCCCTACGGCTTCGCGATGGTGTCGATGCGGCTCTCCACGTACCGGAAGATCGCGCCGGGGCCGATCGAGGAAATCCTCTTCTTCGACCACCCGAGCGGCTACGAGCGCGTGCACCGCGCGATGACGTGGCTGCGCGAGAACCCTTCGGCGGAGCTCGCGGCGCAGGCGGCCGGTCGCTGACCTCCGCGGCGCGACTCAGAACCGCTGCCGGACGAGCCGCGTGCTGCGGCCGTTGGGGAGCGTCATCACCGCCGCGTCCGGCGCGGTGAACTCGATCGCGAGCGGGGCCACCGAGTTGCTCACCTGGTGGTTCGGCTGCCATGCGCCCGTGAGCGTCTGCCCGCCGCCGTAGCTCAGCCACGTGTTCGAGAAGCGGGTGCCCGTGGGGCCGCCCATGGAACCCACGGCGATGTACCACACGGGATTGCCCGCGTCGTCGTACATGTAGCCGGCCACGTCGAGGACACCGCCCTGCCATTCGAGGAAGAACCCGCGTCCCGATTCGTCCGGGTTCCACCACCAGCCGCTTTCGGGCGTGTTCGCCGCGGGCGGGAGCGAAAGCCCGTTCGGCACGACGTCGAAGCGCTCGATGGGCACGGAGCCGCCCGGCCAGAGGAGCGTCCCGTGGCTGCCGTCGACGAACACGAGCGTCATGTCTCCTTCCGGGACCACGGCGGGGAATCCCGCGTAGGGCCCGCCGAGCGTCTGGCCGCCGCGCGCGCTGAAGAGGCTTCCCGAATAGAACGAGCCGTCGAGGGAGGCCGGCCCGGAGGAGACGACCCACGTCGCGCGGCCCGAGATGTCGTACAGGAACGAGGCGAAGAAGAGATTGTTGCCGTGCACCTCGATCGAGAAGCCGCGCCCGTCCTCGAGCGGGTTCCACCACCAGCCGGTCTGCGGCGGCTGCGGCTGGCACTGCGTCGTTCCCGGCACGGTCACCACGCTTCGGTTGGTCCCGCCGGAGATCATGCCGGCGGCGGTGGCGCCGTAGCCCACGTAGAACGTCGCGCCCGCGACCTGCGCGCCCGGAGTGTTCGCGAGCACCGTGACCGCCTGTCCCTGCGCCGAGAGGATGCCGGTGAGGGCCGGCTGCAGGCCGGACGCGCTCGCGGCCTGGAGCGTTCCCGAGGACGTGAGCTGCGCCAGCACGCACGCCGCGGATCCATCCTTCGGCGCGGCGGGCTGTGTTGCGGCGCGCGCGGCTTTCGCGGCCGCCGCGCCCTGCACGACGCTCGCCGGCGCGAGCGCGAAGACATACACGCTTCCCGAGGTCCCTTCATCCTGCGGGCGATAGTGGATGTTGGCGACGACCTGGTCGGCGACCCCGCTCGCGGTCGCGAGGAAGACGGGCCTCCGGTCGGCGGGGATCGAGGTCGCGACCGCGGGATCGAGGTCCAGGAACCAGTCGTTGCCCGCGATGCTGCCCGTGCCGTCCTCGTGCACGACGACCACCGGCGAGCCCCGTCCGGCGAGCGTTCCGTCGCCCGCCTGCCCGAAATCGTTCCGGCCCCAGGCGAGGAGCGATCCGTCGCGCTTCATCGCGAGGGTGTGCCCCGGGCCCACGGAGATCGCGGCCACTGCGTCCAGTCCCGGTAGCCGCGAAGGGACGGTCTGCTGGTCGAGCGTGCCGTCTCCCAGCTGGCCCTCGAAATTGGCGCCCCAGGTCCAGACGCTCCCGTCCGCCGTGAGCGCCGCCGAGACCGTTCCGCCCGCGGAGAGCGCGACCACGCCCGCAAGCCCGGCCACGCGGCGGGGACTCGCGCGGTCCACGTTCGTGCCGTCGCCGAGCTGCCCCTGGTCGTTCCCGCCCCACGACCACACGCTCCCGTCGCGCGCGCGCGCGAGCGAATGATCCTCGCCCGCGGCGATCTCTACGACGTCGGTCAATCCGGAAACCTGCACGGGCGCCTCGCGCGTGGTGGTCGTGCCGTCGCCCAGCTGACCCTTGCCGTTGTCGCCCCACGCCCAGACGGTCCCGTCTCCCCGGAGGGCGAGCGAATGACCCCCACCGGCGGAGATCCGCGTCACGCCGGCGAGGCCCGTCACCTGCACGGGCGAGAGGCCCGGCCCGCCGCCGGGGCCGTTGCCGAGGCGCCCCGCATAGTCGAGGCCCCAGGCCCAGACGGTCCCGTCGGCCTTCCGCGCGAGCGAGTGGTAGAAACCCGCGGAGATCTCCACCACGTTGGCGAGGCCGTCCACGGCGCCGAACGTCGCGCGGCTCACGCGGCTGCCGTCGCCCAGCTGGCCGTAGTCGTTGTTGCCGGCGGTGGAGACCGTGCCGTCCGACTTGAGCGCGACCGAATGCCGGCCTCCCGCCGCGACGGCGATCCAGCCCGCACCCGCCCCGGGCTGCCGCGGCGTGGTCGCGAAGATGCGCGCGCCGTTGCCGAGCTCTCCCGCGCCGTTGTCGCCCCACGCCCACACGGTGCCGTCGGATTTCAGGGCGACGGTGTGGCCCACGCCCACCGCGACGGCGGTCACGCCCGCGATGCCGTGCGTCTGCACCGGCGCGTGGTGCTCGTCCGTCGTGCCGTCGCCCAGGTCGCCCGCGCCGTTGAATCCCCACGACCAGACGGTGCCGTCCTTCGCCACCGCCGACGAGTGGAGGAAAGCGAGCGAGGCCGAGGCCACGGCGGGAAGTCCCGTGAGCGGCACGGGCCGCAGGCGATCTTCGAACGTGTCGTCCCCGAGCTGCCCGTACCCGTTCGCGCCCCACGCCAATGCCTGCCCGTCGGGGCCGATGACCAGGCAATAGGAGCCCACCGCGATGAAGGCGGCATTCGTCACCCCGGGCACGGGCGCGGGCGTGGCGCTGCTCGCCGTCGATCCGTTGCCGAGGTTTCCGCCCGAGTTGTCGCCCCAGGCCCAGACGCTGCCGTCGCCTTTCCGCGCGAGGGTGTTGCTGCGGCCCGCGGCGATCTGCACGACGCCCGCGAGCCCCACGGCGCGGGTGGGCGTCGAGGTTCCGGTGAATCGGGTCGTCGTCGTGCCGTTCCCGAGCTGGCCGTCGTCGTCGAGGCCCCACGCCCACACGGTGCCGTCCCGCTTGAGCGCCACGGTGTGCTCGTATCCCGCGGCGATCGCGACGACGTCCGACATGCCGGGCACCTGCAGCGGCGTGGCGCTTCCGTCGCTCTCGAGGCCCAGCTGCCCCACGAAGTTCGCGCCCCAGGTCCACACCGTGCCGTCCGACTTCAGGGCGACGGTATGAACGGAGCCGGCGGCGATCGCGACGACGCCGGCCAATCCGGGCACGCGGGCGGGCGAGGAGCGGCCGTTCGTCGTGCCGTCGCCCAGCTCGCCGTTCGGATTGGCGCCCCAGGCCCACACGGTGCCGTCGGCCTCGAGCGCCACGGTGTGGGCGTCGCCCGCGGCGATCGCGACCACGTTCGAGACGCCGGAGACGGGTATGGGAAGGAGCGCCTGGAGCGAGCGACCCAGGCCGAGGGCGCCGTAGTTGTCGTCCCCCCACGTCCGGATCGTGCCGTCGGCGTGGAGCGCGATGCTGTGCGATCCGCCGGCCGACACCGAGGGCGTCGCGGCGAGGGCTTCGCGCCCGGCGCAAAAGGCGAGGGCCAGGAAGGCGGCGGCGATTCGGCGGACGAACGGGGCGGTCATCGGGCGGCTCCTCCCGGGCATCGAGCCTTGTACGCGATTTCCCTGCCGCTCGTCAAAAAAGGCCGATCCGCGCCCGGGGCGGGCGCCGGGCTATGCTGTCGTGTCCCCGACCCCGCAGGAGATCGGCCCATGGAATCGCCGCTGGAGGATTTCGCCCGCGCGGTGAGCAACGCGATCGAGGCGTCCGCGCAGGCCTCGCAGAAATCCACCGAGGCGGTCGCGCGGATCGCCGAATCGACGACGAAGGCGCAGGCCGACCTGCGGCTCACGCTCGCGCTCCTGGGCGCCGCGGTCGCCATGCAGCCCGGCGTCGACGCGAGGCGCCTGCTCCGCGATTTCGACCGCCAGCTCGAGCTGAACACCCCGCAGGAGGGCAACGTGCCGATGGCCGCGCTCGACCTCCGGACGGTCCTCGCGCAAGTGGTCGACGGGCTGGGCGCGGGCGGCTAGGCCGCGACGGGTGCCACGGCGAGCGCCTCCGCCATCCGCTCGACGGCTTTGCGGATGTTCTCCATCGAGGTCGCGAAGGAGATCCGCAGGTAGCCCTCCGCCCCGAACGCGGAGCCGGGGACGGCGGCGACCGCCTTCGGCTGCGCGAGGAGGTAGTCGCAGAGCGCGAGGTCCGTGGGCGCCGCGAGCTTTCCCGCCTGGTGCAGCTTCTGGATCGCCTCGCGGCAGTCCGGGAAGGCGTAGAACGCGCCCGTGGGCGTGAGGCACTTCACGCCGGGAATGCGGTTCAGCGCCTCCGCCACGTACTTGCCGCGTTCCTTGAAGGCCCTCACCATCGGCTCGATGCACGATTGGTCCCCGGAGAGCGCCGCCTCGGCGGCGTACTGCGAGATCGACGCCGGGTTCGAGGTGCTGTGCGACTGCACGTTCTCCATCGCGTCGATGAGCTCCTGCGGGCCGCCGCAGTAGCCGATCCGCCAGCCGGTCATGGCGTACGCCTTCGACACGCCGTTCATCACGACCGTCCGGTCGTAGAGGTCCGGGCACACGTTCACGATGTCCACGAACTTCGAGCCGTCGAGCAGGATGTGCTCGTACATGTCGTCGCTGGCGACGATGATGCGCGGGTGCTTGCGAAGCACCGCGCCCAGCGCCGCGAGCTCCTCCGCCGTGTAGGTGGCGCCCGTCGGGTTGGACGGGCTGTTGATCCAGATGAGCCGGCTCTTCGGCGTAATCGCGGCCTCGAGCTGCCGCGGCGTGACCTTGAAGCCCTGGTCGATGCCCGCCTGGATGAAGACGGGCTTCGCGTTCGCCATCTGCGCCATGTCCGGATAGGAGACCCAGTACGGCGCCGGGACGATCGCCTCGTCGCCCGGGTTCAGGAGCGCCATGCAGAGGTTGAACGACGTCTGCTTGCCCCCGCACGAGACGAGGATCTGCCTGTCGGTGTAGTCCAGGCCGTTCTCGCGCTTGAACTTGGCGATGATCGCCTTCTTGAGCGAGGGCGTCCCGCCCGCGGCCGTGTACTTGGTGAACCCCTTGTTCATCGCGGCCACCGCGGCGTCCTTGATGAACTGCGGGGTGTCGAAATCCGGCTCGCCGGCGCCCATGGCGATCACGTCCTTCCCCTCGGCCTTGAGCTTCGCGGCCTTCGCCGAGACGGCGAGGGTGGGGGAGGGCTTGATGACCTTCAGGCGGTCTGCGGCGAGGGACATGGAATTCTCCGGGCTTGGGATGGAAAAAAGGCGCGAACCCCCCTATTTTAAAGGCATGTTGCGGTGCGGCATAGCCCGCAAAACCGCTAAAATGACCGGTTGTCCCCGCGGAATCGCCCCGTCCATGGAAGTCGTCACGTTCCCAAACAGTCCTTTTCGCCTGCACCAGGGCTTCGCTCCGGCGGGCGACCAGCCCCAGGCGATCGAGAAGCTGGTGGACGGCCTCGCGGACGGCCTCGCCTACCAGACGCTCCTGGGGGTCACCGGCTCCGGCAAGACCTACACGATGGCGAACGTCATCGCGCGCACCGGCCGCCCGGCGCTCGTGATCGCGCCCAACAAGACGCTCGCGGCCCAGCTCTACTCCGAGTTCCGGGAGTTCTTCCCCGAGAACGCCGTCGAGTACTTCGTCTCGTACTACGACTACTACCAGCCGGAGGCGTACGTCCCCTCGCGCGACCTCTACATCGAGAAGGATTCCTCGATCAACGAGCACATCGAGCAGATGCGCCTCTCGGCCACGAAGAGCGTGCTCGAGCGGAAGGACACGATCATCGTCGCGACGGTCTCGTGCATCTACGGCATCGGCGACCCGGACGACTACCAGGACATGCGGCAGGTGCTCCGCGAGAAGGACCCCGCGCCCCAGCGCGACCTCCTCGCGCGCCTCGCGGGCATGCAGTACACGCGGAACGACATCGATTTCCGCCGGGGGACCTTCCGCGTGCGCGGCGACACGATCGACGTCTTCCCCGCGGAAAACAGCGAGCAGGCGCTGCGCGTGGCGCTCTACGACGACGTGATCGAGTCCCTCACGCTCTTCGATCCCCTCACGGGCGAGCTCCTCCACCGCATCCCGCGCTTCACGCTCTACGCGAAGAGCCATTACGTGACGCCGCGCGAGACGGTGCTGCGCGCGATCGAGACGATCAAGGTGGAGCTGCGCGAGCGCCTGGCCGAGTTCCAGGCGCAGGGAAAGCTCCTCGAGCTGCAGCGCCTGCAGCAGCGCACGCACTTCGACCTCGAGATGATGAACGAGCTGGGCTTCTGCAAGGGGATCGAGAACTACACGCGCCACCTCTCCGGCCGCGCGCCCGGCGAGCCCCCGCCCACGTTGATCGACTACCTCCCGGGAGACGCGTTGATCGTGATCGACGAGAGCCACGTGACCATCCCGCAGATCGGCGGCATGTACAACGGCGACCGGTCGCGGAAGCAGACGCTCGTCGACTACGGCTTCCGGCTTCCCTCCGCGCTCGACAACCGCCCGCTCAAGTTCGAGGAGTTCGAGCGCTACGTGAAGCAGGCGATCTTCGTCTCGGCCACGCCCGCCGACTACGAGAAGGGCCACTCCGGCCAGGTCGTGGAGCAGGTCGTGCGGCCGACGGGGCTGGTCGATCCGGCGGTGACGCTCCGCCCCGCCTCCGCGCAGGTGGACGACCTCCTCTCGGAGGTGGCGAAGCGCGTGAAGCTGAACGAGCGCGTGCTCGTGACGACGCTCACCAAGCGAATGGCGGAGGACCTGACCGACTACCTGGCCGAGCACGGCGTGAAGGTGCGCTACCTCCACTCGGACATCGACACCGTCGAGCGGGTCGAGATCATCCGCGACCT